>Ga0207159_1032_pt3 | contig 18098 bp, 7 predicted proteins | sample Alteio_BWMinHeat_23_FD_153511 | JGI IMG/M metagenome (GOLD analysis project Ga0207159, IMG submission 153511) | Enriched cells from forest soil in Barre Woods Harvard Forest LTER site, Petersham, Massachusetts, United States -... | ecosystem: Environmental > Terrestrial > Soil > Temperate forest >... | reverse complement strand
CAATTTAAATGCTGGTATGACTCCTTCTATATTGAGGCAGATGATCACGAAGGCTGTTCCTAAATAGATGAAAGCCTTTAAAGGGACAATGAATGAAGCGAAACGCGCCACACGCTTGATGCCCCCTACGATCACTAAACCGACCACCACCGCCAAGATAAGGCCACAAATGACAGGGTTAAAACCCATCTTTTGGAGCGGAAGGACTACGGAATTCACCTGAGCAAAATTGCCGACGGTCAACGAGGCAAAGATGGTGAAGAATGAGAACAGAACCCCGAGTTTTTTAAATCCTAAGCCGTCGGAGAGATAATACATAGGGCCGCCTACATATTCTCCCTCTTCATTCTGCCGGCGGTATTTCACGCCGAGAAGACAGCTTGCAAATTGAATGGCAGCGCCAAGAAAAGCCATGATCCACATCCAGACAAGGGCACCAGGTCCTCCGGTGGAAAGCGCAATAGCCATCCCAGAGATATTGCCTGTTCCAAAATTGCCTGCCAATACCGCAGAGATGGCTTCATAATGCGAGATGTTTCCTTTTTCATGATCATCTTTCTTGAGGAGGCTACGAAAACTCATTTTAAGCTTGGTAACCTGTATGAAACGGAGTCTAAGGGTAAGATAGGAGCCAAGGATAATGATCAGAGGGAAAACGACGAAGAGCGTCAGGTTTTCATTGAATTGGCGGAGAATACTTGCTAATTCTACATTCATCCCTTCCTCCCGGCTTAAAGAAAAACCAATTTTACTCAAAATCGGGATAGTTCCGCAAGGTTTTTATGGAGCGTAGACGATGTTGACAAAGTGGACTATTTTACTCCGTATTTTTTTAACAATTCGAGTCCTTCCTCATTCTTGAATTTGTTGGCCACATCCCCTACACTTCCTGAGTTAGCTCCTTTGGAATTGATGTCTATATTCAGTATCGCCATGTTTTGTAGCAAGAGCTTCATCAGGGAGAGATGTTTTGAATCTACCGCGGTCCGTCGCAATAATAGATTGAAATCACTCAACTTAACCGCTTCCTCAAGAGGTTTATTATTGATCTGGTTGTCCTGAAAGAGTTTATACACTCCAACCACAGCATTCTTATATTCCAAAAACGACTTCGAAAATCTTTTCACATCGCCAAACATAGAGGCAAATCTTTCCTGTCCTTTCGTGATTTCTCTGACCATCGTTGGGACTGAGTTGCCATCAAACATACACATATTTCGAGGATAGAACACCTTTAATCCATTATGATGGCACATGATATTGGCTAAAATATAGACGCTGCGAGCGTTGCCATCAAAATAGAGATGCACCTGCATGATGTCTCGCATTGTGATAGCAATCCTCTTCAGTTTTTCTTCTTTAGCTTGTGCTTTTTTGATCTGTTCGAGATAATTTTGAAAGATCTTCAAAGCCTTTGATTCTCGATCTTCAGGCTTTGCTGTTAACACCATCCTCATGCACTCTGTGTCGGTTTTGCTTTGAGAATAGATAGGGAGAATTTTTTTATAAATTGCCTCTATCGTATTTTCACTTGAGCCCTCATTTGTAATGAGGATTTCCTTTATTTTAGATCCTTTTCCTAGGCTGAAAAATACTTCTTTCGTGATGATGTAATGATTATCTTGATCCACATTAACGACTAATTCACAGGCCTCTTTTTCTATCCAGATTTTTTTAATGATATCTTTGATCCCCTCTTCGTCTGAGAGGCAGCCATCATTTCTCAAACCATACCAGTTTTCAGAGTCGCATCGCCCTTGTTTCTTTTTGACAAGAGCATTCCCATCGAGATCACTCCCCACCTTCTCTAATTCAGGAAGATGGTGGGTCGCACATTTATGAATGGTGTCCAACAACTTCAACCATATCTTTGCAGTAGTGATTGGGGTATCTTTCATTCTGTCAAACATATCCCAAGCTTCCCAAAAGGCGATATCGTAACCTTCTTCACGCTCCATGAATTGTCGAAACGATCTTTTTTCACCAAATGCAGGCTCGTGATCGATCATGAAAATGGTAGGGTGACAATATGCAGTTTGTTGTGTATGAATCATCTGAATTCCTTTTGGCTCAAACGGGGTTAGCAGAATCCAGTATAATTCTCTCAGACAAAAATTTCATGCAAATTTTTTCAAAATGGCTATTTTTAACAAGAATATGGTATAAAGGTTTACAAATGGAGATTCACATGACGACTATCCCAAGAAACTCTGTTGGAACCAAGCACATATTGGGCGATGAGAACAATCTAGTCACATCAAACACGTGGGCGATATCCGCCGTGCGTAAGGAAGACAGTGGAAATCCACTCCACATTTTTTTGGCCCTCCAAGGGAAGAATGAGTGGGGACAAAATTTGCTTTAGGCGTGGTCACGGCAAAGATTCATGAGCTCGCTCAGACAATGTTGAAGCTAAAGCAGAATCCCCTTCTTAAAGCCTTGCTGAAGCTCAAAAAGCATGAACTTAAGCAGCTCGATCAAGAAAAGTCCGCGCTACAGCTTTACACGCCACTGGAAGGGCGTTCCGACTTCGATGGCACGGAACGGTTCGATGCATTCACCAAAGTTGTAGCGTTCCTGAAAGATGCCTCCTGCCGCTGTCTCTTGCTCATGGGAGATGCAGGCGCGGGCAAAACGACTTTCAGCTATTTTTTAGCACAATCCCTCTGGAAAGCGCATGAGAAGGGGTTTGTGGGCGATCAACCCATTCCTGTTCTGATTCCTCTCATCACAATTGGAGATGTTGAAAAGAATCTGCTAACGGAACATTTCAGAAATCGAGGCTTGGATCCTGAAGAGACCTTACTTCTGAAGAAAAACTTCTCCTTCGTGCTTATTCTTGAGGGCTATGACGAGCGAAATGTCTTTAAAAACCTCTATGCGACCAATGGCCTGGATCAGTGGAACTGTAAAGTAATCACTAGCTGTCGCAGCCAAGCGCTCCTTAACCGACAAGATAACTACCGCCCATTTTTTGCCCCCACACAGGGTCTTTTAGATGAAATCATTCTCTGCCCTTTCACTGAGATGAATATCAAAAAGTACCTTGAGGAGTTTGTCAAGAACCATAAGGATGAGATCGGCAGTGACAACGAAGTTTATTGGAAAACGCTATCGCGGCTGCCCTCTGTGTTAGCCCTGGTTTCCAACCCTTTTGTTCTTAGCATGACGGTGCTAGCCCTCCCCGATCTGCTCAAAAAATATCAATGGGAGGAATTGTCGGCTGAAGAGAAGTCATCGTACGACAAAATGACGTTAACCCAAGCCGAACTCTACGACCTATTCGTAGACTCATGGTTCGAGCGCCAAATCAAAAAATCAAGAATCAACCTGAAACTCAAAGATGGAACGCTTTTAACCAAAGAGGACTTCCTCAAGTTTAATGAGGAGATCGCTACGGCGATGATAGGCCATAAGACCAAATACCTAGAAGTGCAAAAAATTAAACAATCAAAACAGACAAGCAAGCTTTTCAGCAGCAGATCTGTAGATCCCAAAGCAGAAGATTGGCAATACAGGTTCTTTGATCCCGACAACGAAAAAGCAACCCTGTTGCGTTCCGGTTGGATGCTCAAGCAGGTAGGCGCTCATAGCTATACATTTCTTCACGATTCACTTCGCGCTCATTTTGGGGCTAAACAACTTTTTCATGGTATCCTTGCACGCAGTAGCTTTGCCTTGGGACATCCCTTGAATGAAGAGCTCATCATCGAACAGCCCGATCTGATCAGTCCCCTCGTCGACAGGGTCAAGAAAGATCCCTCCCTAGAAAAAATGCTATTCGAACTCCTTGAGAGCTCTAAGCATGAACCATTTTCTGCCATAGGTGCTGCTAATGCCATCACCATCCTGAATAGGGCGGGAATATGTTTTAATAACCGCGATCTAAGCCGTGTCCGGATCCAGGGAGCCGACTTATCCGGAGGGTTTTTCACTCAAGTTAACTTTTCAGAGGCAGACTTACGAAATGTGCGATTTATTGAACCATGTCTTAATCTCGTGAATTTTACTGGCGCCTGCATGGACGATATTCAATTTGAACAATATCTTTTATTACATTTAGAAAATGAAGTTAGTTGTTTCAAATATGCACCCAATGGACAATGGCTAGCCATAGGAGATCGTAAAGGCAATGTCCACATATATGATACTGCCAAAGGTCATAAGGTGAAAACTTTAGAGAACCCGATACTCGATAAAGTGAGTGCTCTTTCTATCGAGGGACTTAATTTTAGTCAAGATGGCCTACATCTCACCGTTATTGATACGAACCATGGGATCCAATTGTGGCAATTGGATGCATCAAAATTAGTTTCCTCGTCTATAAAAATTAAAGGTGACAATATTAGTTTCAGTCCCGATGGGAAAATCATCGCCTCTTCGGAGCGCGACTATACTGTTCATCTATGGGATAGTTCCTCAGGTAATGAGCTTTGTATTTTCAATGGACACACTCGCTATGTACTAAGTATCTCCTTCAGCCCTGATGGCCAAACTCTCGCATCAGGAAGCCAGGATAGGACTATTCGGATATGGGATATTTCTTCAGGCAAAGAGCTCCATACATTGCAGCATAAAGATGAGGTGAGCAGTATCTGCTTCAGCCCTGATGGCAAAATCCTCGCATCAGTATCGGGAAACGGGTTTATGACTATCCAGCTATGGGATATTTCTACAGGGAAAGAGCTTTCTACCCTCAAAGAATATGAGCCTTCTGTTCACTGTGTTCGCTTCAGTCCCGATGGCAAAACCATTGCATGGGAAACCTCTTCTTTTGACCGGGGACAGACCATTCATTTATGTGAGGTTGCTTCAGGAAGAGAGCTTCATGGGTTACATTGTGACCTCCCTCGGAGAAAGAGAACATATTTGGATCATAGTTTCAGCTTCAGTCCTAATGGCAAAACCCTCACCTCACGTATCGATCATCAGACTATCAGTTTATGGGATCTCTCTTACAGAAAAGGGCTCTGCGTCTGGGGCGGACACAAAAGTAGTATATCGAGTATTAGCTACAGTCCTGATGGCAAAATCATCGCCTCAGGAAGTTCAGATCACACCATTCGACTATGGGATGCCTTGTCAAAAAAAGTGCTGCGCAGCTTCGAAGGTCACACCAGAGACATCACTAGTATCAGCTTTAGTCCTGACAGCAAAACCCTGGTCTCGGCAAGCAAGGACATGGCTATTCGGACATGGGAAGTTGCTTCAGGAAAAGAGCTTCTCAAATACCAAGATTCGAAATGCGACGGGTTCGTCACCATAGCCGTACTAACTGACCCTTGTGTTGGCTTTAGCCCTAATGGGAAAGTCTTCGCCTCGACCAACTGGTATCAATCTGCTGTGCACTTACGAGACGTTACTACAGGAAAAATAATTCAAAGTTTTACAGGGAATAGTGGTATAGGGGAAGCGGGGATAACAGCTCAATTCTCTTTCAGTCCCGATGGCAAAACCCTCGCCGTGGCAGATAAATTTACTATTCGTCTATATGACATTCTTTCCGGCGAAGAGATTCGCAACTACCAAGGACACACTAAGCCATTGAGAAAGATCACTTTCAGCGCTGATGGAAAAATAATAGCGGCAGCAAGCCAGGACACTACTGTTCGCCTATGGGATGTTTCTTCAGCGAAAGAGCTTTATACACTCAAAGGCCACACTGAAAGTGTAGGAAGTATCAGCTTCAGCCCTGATAATAGAACCATCGCATCGGGAAGTTCGGATGGATCTGTGCGACTATGGGATGTGAGCTCAGGTCAATGCCTGCACATTTTGACTGGGGGGGAGAATTCTGTTTTAACCGTAGGCTGGGATCCTACTGGACAATGGTTAATCACTGGGGGTCTCGGAGGCATCAGACAGTACCAAATTCCACGGGATCTTAAAAATAACCGACCCCTTCTATTTTGGAGTAGTCATAGGGAACAGGGGCTTCATTGTGTTCAAACCACCATCACGCAAGTCAGCGGATTATCACCCAATAACCTCAAGCTTTTTGAGAACAACTTCTCCACTGGACAAGTATCACAAAAACCGAGCGAGGATATCCTCTTTGCGCGTGATCAGATGGAAACCGTGGGAGACTCATGCAAAACAGTCTTTGGTCGCTTGTCGAAAGACAAACTAATTAACCTTACGCATGACAGTTGGGTTGTGTCGCTAGCTCACAAGAAAAAAAATGAACATGCCTTTCTCATTCTCGAAGGGATCGAAAATAAAAAGAGAGTGATCTATCAAGCCGAGGTCTTTCTTGATTATGAACGCAAAAACCATACATATAATGTGCCTTTGTATGGTGAATTGGGCTTTGGATATGCTTATGTCCAGATTAAACCGATGACTAAAATCAATGCGGAAGAATTAGCTAAGCAATGCTTTTTCCGTAGTGAATCAATTAGCAAAACAAAGGTAGATCAATTGCTGGAGAGGATCCGTAAGGATGCTGGAGATCATGAGTTGTTGTATAGCAACCCCGGTAAAAGCAAGCTCTATGCGATTGCTTTCTATAACACAGAGTACGGAGTTGGCAAGGAGTATGGGAACTGTCTAACCTTTGCAGAAAAGTGGCTTAAAGAGGCCGACATTAAATTTGTAAATGAGAAGGGATGGCAAAGCACTTTATTGCCTTTTGATATGACCAGCAATCGCTCCTATCTGCAACCTGTAATATCTTCCCTCCCCAAAAAGGAAATCCTCAAAATAGAAAAAATTGTTGTCCCTGATGTTCCCTTCGATTTGGATCAAATGGAGACAGTGGGAGACTCATGTGAAACGGTCTTTGGTTGTTTAACTAGCGGTGATCCTTTGGGCTTAACCACGAAGCATTGGGTCATATCATTGGCTCAAATGAAGGGAGATGACCATGCCTTTCTAATTCTGGAAGGAATCGAAAACAAGAAGCGGGTGATCTATCGCGCTGAGGTCATTTTCGATACAAAACTCAAAAAAGACGAGCGGCATATGTCCGGGCAAAGAAATCGATCAGGTTTTGGATATGCCCAGGCCCAAATCAAGCCCATCTCTACACAGAATGCTGAACAGCTCGTCAAGCTATGCCGCTTCCGTAGTGAATCTATCATCAAAACACAAGCCACCCTGTTACTGGAACTCATTCGGAAAGATGCTGAGGGTGAATTAATATACAATGAAAATGGCAGCAGCAAGATATATGCAATTGTGCTCGGCGTAAAAGAGTATGGGAATAGCCTTACGTTTGCTGAGAAGTGGCTAAAGAAGGTTAATGTCCAGTTTGTGAATGAGAAAGGTTGGGAAGAGACCGTGGCCTCTTCTGATACCATCCATGAACGTACCTATTTGATTGCGAAAGACGAGAAAGAAAAATCGTGCTGCAATTGTGTGGTGCAGTGAGGAAATTCATCGTAGAGGTAGAAACAAGCAGCAAATCTACCTATGATCTGAATTTGAGACCCTGAAAATCATGCAGCAAGTAATTTTTTGCTTGCATTGATTTCGATAGGTATATGATTGTCCTTTGTGTATTCAGCCAACTGTTGAACGCTCACCTCGTGAAATAAGATTCTAAATTCTCTATCGTTAGCATGAAGACGATCTAATATAAACAAACGAATGCACAATTCAGTAGATGGGGTAATACGGCATTTTTCATTTTCCCATTTCAATACAGCAGCGTGTGTAACACCGAAGAGCGAGCCAAAGCTTGTGCACGTCATTTCATAGTACTTCCTGATAAAACAGAGCTCCTTACCTGTTAAAGGGGCTTGTTTATGAGCTAGAAGATCTAACACTACAATTTGAAGTGTATTCAAATTGATGTCGTATACTTCTTCGCCAAACATTTCTTTAACAGGAACATTTAGCAACTTGACGGGAAAACCAAGCCCCATGTAAATGACTTTTGGCAAAATCTTTTGTTTCTTCATGTAACACGTACCCCCTCTATGTGGACGACAGTAATGATTAACATACCATCTTCTGCGATGGCTACAACAACCCTAACATCCCTTTTATCAATAGTGTTGCCTCTAATCGCATACTTCCATGTTCCAAATATTTCGTCAAAAGTTGTTTTTCGCTTTTCGTGATACCCATGCGTAAGAACATGCAATGCATCAACTAAACTAATTTTACGCTCGGTTTGCCTTTCAACAGAATGGCACGATTCTCGATAATTTCCCCTTTGGATACATTCACGAATGCGCTCTAGTAAATTATCCAATTGTTTAGATCTTTGCATGACAACTCGAAATCAGCCCCGATTGCGTTACGTCTTCATTGTAACAAAGTTTCATTTATCGAGCAAGGCTTTCCTAGTAATTCTCGCGATTAAGGCGATTGAGAGTAAATAGGCAGGGTGTTATAGCGTTTTCTTATGTCTGTGGAGGAAAGGAGCTACTCTATAGCTATACCACACGCGGTTAGGTAACAAAGAATATGACAATTGCCTTGGCTATGCTGAAGAATGGCTTAGAAAAGTTGGCGTTAATTTTGTGGATGAAAACAGCTGGCAAAATACGCTCTGCTCTTACACCAGCAATCCTGTGGATGCTGTTCGGATGGGTAAAAGACTTTAATGCCTAGATGACAAAGGAGATCTGCTCAGGATCTTCTGTACCGAAGGAGACTAGCAACTCCTCAATCGAAAACTCGAGCCGATTTCCAATTCTGGTCATTTTTTTCTCCCTATTGCATCACGCAATTTCCGGAAGTGGGATCTTTAGCATCATCTGGGATCATATAGTTGCGTTTGCGAACGGTATCAGGGGTGGATAGCATGTTTTTCCAATCGGTCACATTCACAAACGTGACATCAGCCTTCTTGAGCCATTTTTCCGCAAAGGTGAGGCTGTTCCCATATTCTTTTCCAAGGAGAAGCCCAGCCATTTTGCTTTCACCGGTTTCATTGTACACCAGCTCCCTCGCGGCATCTTTGCGGATGATCTCCATCAGCTGATCCGCCTGTGTTTTTGTGATCGACTCGCTGCGGAAGTGGCATACAGCCGCTAATTCCTCGGCATCTTCCATGGAGATGGGCAAGAGTTGTGCCTTACCATGGCCAAGGCCCGATTTGGTTCCTTCCACTGACATGTGGATGTCGTCTATTTTTCGTTTTGTGTCTAGGAAGGCTTCAGCACGATAGATCACCCGCTTTTTGTTTTCGATGCCTTCCAGAATCAGTAAGACGTGTTCACTTTCTTTCTTGTGAGCTAAAGACACGACCCAAATTTTTGATGTTAAACCCATCACCTCTCCACCTGGCAAACAACCAAAAACTGCCTGGCATGAGTTTCCCACGTTCTCCATTTGATTGAGATCAAAGGGAGTGTCGGGGATAACAAGCCCTTCCTGTTGGGCGATTCTCTTCTTTTGAACTTTTGCATCTTTTGTCTTCAAATAGACGCGTTTACTTGTGAAATCTATAGGGATGAGGGTCTGTTGCCAGCTCACCTCATGGACAAAGGTTACGTTGATTTCCTTAAGCCATTTTTCTGCAAAGGAGAGGCAGTTTCCGTACTCTTTATCACCGAACGCAATCGCGTACACTTTGTTGTTTCCAAGGTTATTGTAATGCAACTCATGTTCCGCATCTTTTCGGATGAGTTCCTGCAATTGATCTGCTTCCCCTTTTGTGATGGGCTCACTACGGTAATAGCATTGCTTGGCCAATTCTTCCGCATTGGATTTATTCATCGGTTTTATTTGGACATAGGCATATCCAAAACCCAACTTACCGTGTAAAGGCACAGTAATCATGCGTTGCTTCCGTTTAGTATCGAGGAACACCTCGGCTTGATAGATCACCCGTTTCTTGTTTTCGATCCCTTCCAAAATCAAAAAGGCATGCTCATTCCTTTTCTTGTGCGCCAATGATACCACCCAATCAGTTGATGATAGGCTGTATAGATCGCCGGTTGGCGAACGACCAAAGACTGTTGTGCACGAGTCTCCCACTGTCTCTGCTTGATCTCGCTCAAAGAGAATATCTTCACTTGACTTTTGAGACACTTGCCCCAGAGCAGAGTATTGTTGCAGCAGTTTAAGGTTATGGGAAGATAGACCAGTTGCAAGCGTAATCGTTGTACGCTCACAATGTAGTCCAAGCGTCCCATGGCTGCACCAATACAAAATAGGTGGATCGTTCTTAGGGTCTTTGGGGAGTTGGTATTGTCTTATAGCTCCTGATTCATCCCCTGCAATTAACCATTGTTCTGTGGGATCCCAAGCGAGACTAATTACACTATGAGTAAATCCTGTTAGAACTTGCAAACATTGACCTGAATCGATGTCCCATAACCGAACTGTCTTGTCTTTGCTTCCCGAAGCGAGGATGCTACCTTCGGGATTAAAAGATAGACTAACCACATCGTTATCGTGTCCATTTAATTGTCTAAGCTCCTTTTTAGAAACAATCTCATACAAATCAATATATCCCTTGTGGTTTCCCATCTTGGTGCCACTTCCAGATGCGACTATTTTGCTATCGGGGCTGAAACAGATGATTGTGCTAGCCCTAGATAACACTCTCATTAAGTTGTTGAAAAAAAGTAGGGTTGTTTCAGTCGAAGAGGCGACGTCCCAAAAATGATGCCTCCCATCTTTGGAGCCAGCTGCGAGAGTTTTTCCGTCTGGACTGAAACAGAGGTTTATTAAGTCAGCGCTTTCATCACATTTAATGGTTCGAAGTCCTTTTCCTGATGCGAGGTCCCATAATGTAATATGGGACTCACTATACGATGCAAGGACTTTGCCGTCCGGACTGGAGGCAACGCAACCCACTGCTTGCGTCTGGCCTTCAAGGACTCGAAGTTCTTTTCCAGAAGAAACATCCCATAAACAAATCTGTGAGTCATTACCACCCGATACGAGGGTTTTGCTATCAGGACTAAAGCTAAGGCTATTTACTGGACCGTCGTGCCTATCAAGGTACATTACTGTTTTAGAAGAGAGGTCCCATAATTCAACTGTTCCCAAAGAACTACCCGATGCGATTTTTTTGCCATCTGGGCTTACGACCATACTCACCTTATGTCTAGGGTTCTCCTGAGAAGTCATTAGCGTTTTTTCAGCGAAGCAATCCCAAAACCGAACAATCCCCTCTTCGCCCGCAGATATAAGTGTTTTCGTATCAAAACTGAAGGTGACATAATGGACCGTATCAGTATGCCCTTCAAAAGTTCGTAACGTTTTGCCGGAAGAAAGGTCCCATAACCGAACAGTGCAATCCTCACTTCCCGATACTAGAGTTCTGCCATCGGGGTTGAAGTTTACACTCATCACCGCCTTTGTGTGTCCTACGAGGGCTTGAAGAGTTTTTCCAGAATCGACGTCCCATAACCTAACAGTGGAATCAGCACTCCCGGATGCGAGGATTTTCCCATCGGGACTAAAGCAGACTGTTAACACATTCCCAATATGCCCTTCGAGGTTGCGTAGAGTTTTTCCAGAAGAGGGATCCCATAAGCGAATGGTAGTATCGTTGCTTCCGGAGGCGAGGATATTGCCTTTGGGACTAATGCTGATACTCCGCACGCGATCGGTATGCCCTTCGAGGACTCGAAATAATTTTCCAGAGGAGTGATCCCATAACCTAACAGTACTGTCTTCACTTCCGGAGGCAAGGGTTTTGCCATCAGGACTGTAACCAAGAACGGATTTGCCTTTTGTAAGCTCTGCAAGGGCACACACCAATTTCGCTGCAGCCACGTCCCAGATACGTATGAAACTATTATCACCAGTACGGATACCGAAAAAGACAGCATTCATGGCATGGCCCAGATTACCCACCCTAGTGGTAACGGCAAGAAATTGGCTATCGGGGCTAAAGCACATGCTTCCTATGATATGGGTTTCTCCTAATGAATCAAGTTTTAAGGTAGTCACTAAAAGACCTTTTACAGCATCATATAAGTGGATATATCCACTCCCTTCCCCCACGGCTAACCATTTCCCATCAGGTGAGTAAGTACAACTCCCCAATGGCGCTATTTTTAATCGCAATAACCCAGTACGTTTACATGGAATACGTAATTCAGGGAACTGCCCAAACCCTACCTCATCCATGCAGGCACCAGAAAAATTCACGTGAGAGAGTGAAGATTCAATAAACTTCACATCTCGCAAATCAGCTTCTGAAAAATTAACACCTTCTAGCAGCGCTCCTGATAGATCGGCTCCCTTAATGCGGACACGGCTCAGGTCTCTGCCAGAAAAGGATATTTTCGAACGATTGAGGACCGTAATGGCATTTGCTGCGCCAATGGAAACAAACGGTTCATATTTGGAGCTCTCAAGGAGCTCAAAGAGCAATTTTGGTAAGGATGGATCCTTACAGACTCTGTCGACAAAGGAGCTAATGAGATCGGGCTGGTCGACGATCAGTTGGTCATTCAAGGGATGTCCAAAGGCAAAAGTGCTGCGAGATAAGACGCCATGAAAAAGGTGTTTGGCAGAAAAGTGGGCGCGGAGTGAATCATGCAAGAACGTATAGGTGCGTTCGCCCACTTTTTTGAGTAACCAGCCCGATCGTAATAGAGATGTTGATTCATTTTCACTATTAAAGAACTTCTCTTGCCAATCCTGCTCTGTAGAATCGACGGAGCGGCTGCTAAATAGCGATGTAGACTCCTTCTTCTGTTTGACCTCAGTTTCTTCGAGATACTTGGTTTTGTGTTGGAGCATCTCTCTGGCGATTTCTTGATTGAATTTGAGAAGATCCTCTTTGGTCAAGAGCTTACTCTCAAACTTACCTTGATCTTTGAGTTTTTTGAGCTGTCGCTCAAACCAGGCATCAATAAAGGCATCATAGAGTTCTGCCTGTGTGAGACTCATCTGGTCATATGTTGCTTTCTGTTCGGAGGAATCCACCCAACCATACTTTTTAACCAGGTCAGGAAGGGCCAGTATGGTCATACTGAGAACAAAAGGATTGCTCACTAACGCTAACACGGAGGGGAGTTGCGATAGGATTTTCCAATAGACGTCACTTTCCCAGTCGATCTCTTGTTTATGCTGCTTCACAAATTCCTGAAGGAATTTTTTGATCTCTTTTTCAGTAAATGGACAGAGGATGATTTCATTTAAAGATCCTCGGGCAGGAGAAAAATAGGAACGGTAGTTGCCCTGACGGCTAAGGAGCGCCTGACTGCGACAGCTGGTGATGACTTTACAGTTCCACTCGTCGAAGCCATTACTGTCGTAGAGATTCTTAAAGACATTCCGTTCGTCATATCCTTCCAGAATAAAGACGAACGAGAGATGCTTTTTCAGAAGAGCAATTTCTTCAGGGTACAAACCTCGATTTATGAGATGTTCTGCAAGGAGATCTTTCTCGACGTCACGGATCGTGATGAGAGGAATAAGGACGGGGATGGGCTTGCCTTTGACAATACCCTTCTCATGCATCCGCCATAGCCATTCCGCCAAATAGTAGGTGAAGGTGGTTTTCCCCGCTCCGGCATCCCCCAGAAGCAATAAACATCTGCTTTCACTATTCAAAAACTCTTCCACCTTTTTGAATGCATCAAATCGCTCGGTGCTATCAAAGTCTGAACGACCTTCCAGCGGAGTGTATAGCTGCAGGGCTCCCTTTTCCTGAGCAAGCTGCTCAAGTTCATGCTCCCGCAGCATCATGAGCACTTCATGCATGAGTTTATTGACCTCAAGGTCATCTGTGAACGAAGGAACGACAGCTTTGACTGTGTTCTCGGTAGCCTTCTCTTGGCTGATCAAGGCGATCTGTGAGAGCTGTTCGATCTTGAAATCGATCTTTTTACAGATGAGAGATTTGAAGGCTCTTACGTTCTCCCGCTTGATTTCAGCGGGGGGCTTCTTAAGGATAGATTGGATCGCCTTGACGCGGGATCTGAGGGAAGGGGAGACTTGATGAATACCGGTTGTATCTATGATCGATTTTAGTGCTTCGACGACAAAAGGGATCTCTCTAGGATCATGTGTCGAGAACCTACCCAGCAGATCATCCACCAGGATTTCGTGCCGATTTCCAACAGGGACAATCATTTCTCCGGTTCCTCTGTTATAAGAATTATTGGGTCACACATTGTCCAGAAGTGGCGTCTTTTTTATCATCTGGTACTAATACTTTAGGATGAACAAGGAAAACACCGAGCCAGCCTGAACTAATCAGTTCAACCTTGGCGCGACTTAATACCGACTCCGCCCAACTTGCACAGTTTTGAGTTTGCCTTGATGCACCTACCTGGATAGATAGTTTTTTTATGTCACTGTCGATAAGTGAATAATAGATTTCATTTTTTTGATCATCGTTGGCGATTTGCAGAATCTCTTTGCCTTTTGCAGCAGTCACCCAGGTGGTCCGATGAACACAGTTTTTGAAATAGGCATCGACCGCTTCAGGAGTCGTCTTGAGAGCTTCGCTGTAGTCATCGACCATCACTTTGGCTTTCTTTTGTTCTCCCGAAATTGTTTTAATCCCACCCGAATCAGTATCAATCACAAGGTGAGCACGGTAAAGCAGGTCTTGATTCCACTCGTTTTTCCCTTGAATACTTAGAAAGACGTGGAGAGGGTTTTTGCTGTCTTGTTTGCGCACAGCAGAGATAGCCCACAGTTCTGAAGTGACGACATTTGTGTCATCTCCGAGAAGATGAGGAGTAGATCCAATTGTTGTAGTCATAAACAATCTCCTTTTTGAAGTTTGATGTCACATCTAAACTACCATATTTCTAGATTGAATTGCTTCAAATTCTTCTTGCACCGCTGTTTTAGACTCACCATTTTACCGGCAAAAAGATCGGGAAGAGTCATTGGTATCGTATGTCTATTAAAACTGGACATACTAAACAGTTTATTCTTGCCCAGGTCCTTAGGCCGCCCTGGTAGGGACAACGCAACACTGGGTAAATAGGGTCAAGCGGAAGCTGTTGTTGGAGATGTTCCGGTGATGGCGATTGAGAGTAAATTGCTAGGGTGTTATAAACTTTTCTTATGCCTGTGGAGGAAATATGATTGTAGTCAGAAGTCAGTATGAATCTCTAATAGACAATCTTCTGGATCAATTCCAGATGGAGGATCCAAAAGAGATTGTTTTAGCCTTAGAGGCCCTACAATCGATCACTGATCGTAGCCAAATACACCCCATTGATGATTCTTTTAAGGAGAGGGTCAAGGCAATTCATTCCCTCATCGAAAAACCCCCGGTGGAAGTGAAAAGCGAAGAAAAGGAGGATTTCAAAACTCTTATTCTGATGAAGGTCTCAGCAAAAATCCAGCTTCTTTCCAAAAAGAGCCTCATTAAAACGGAAGGGGTCATCCCCTCATTCACCGATGACGCAAAAACCAATACCAAGATTTATGAGGCTCTCATAAAACTGCGCGGTTATGAGCTAGAACAGCTGGCCCAAGAAAAAGGGGCGTTGCAGCTCTACACCCCCTTAGAAGGGCGTGACGACTTCGATAGTACAGTCCGCTTTGATGCCTTTGCCAAAGCCAAGGCATTTTTGGAGGGATCTCAACGCTGCCTGGTCCTAATGGGCGATGCCGGCGCGGGTAAAACGACCTTCGCCTACCACTTAGCTCAAACCCTCTGGCAGCCCCACGAAAAGGGATTTGTGAAAGACCGACCAATTCCAGTCCTGATTCCCCTTATCACAATAGGGGTTGATATAGAGAAGAAACTTCTCTCGGAGCACTTCCTTAACCGAGGATTAAGTGCTGAGGAGATTCTTCTTCTAAAGAAGCATCTCACCTTCACCTTTATTCTGGAGGGGTATGATGAGAGGGACTACTTTAAAAATCTCTATCAGACAAATCGTCTCGACGAATGGCGTTGCCAGGTGATCACGATATGCCGCAGCCAATCCCTCCTCAATAGACGAGACGACTACCGCTCCTACTTTATCTCAGGACAGACAAACGACAGATTACAAGAGATCATCCTCTGCCCCTTCACCGACAAAGAAATCAAACACTACATCGATGTATATGTGAAACAGCAAAAGGATAAAATCGAATGGAATGGTGATCTCTACTTTAAGACCTTATCACAGCTCCCTGCCGTGTTAGCCTTAGTGACCAACCCTTTCGTGCTTAAAATGACAGTGTTGGCCCTCCCCCAACTTGTCAAGAAATATGAGTGGGGTCTCTCAGAGAAAATCGACGTTAACACTCAAGAAAAGCCCCTATATGAAAAGATGGCCTTAACCCAGGCCGAGTTGTATGATGCCTTCATTGATGCCTGGTTCGAACGACAGACAAAAAAACTGGGGGATAAGCTGGAGCTTCAAGATGGCACGGTCTTGACCTCAGTAGACTTTTTCAGGTTTAACCAAGAGATCGCCACTGAAATGCTTAGGCATAAGACCAAGTATCTCGAGTTTAAGGAACCCCAAAAGCAGACGACCCAGTCGCTATTGAGCAGTACATCAACAACCTCAACTGCATCCGATTGGCAGTATGCCTTTTTCAATCCTTTGAGTGAGAAGACGACATTACTGCGTTCAGGCTGGCTCCTCAAGAAAACAGGAGCAAAAACCTACACCTTCCTACACGACTCTCTGCGTGCCCATTTTGCAGCTAAGCAGCTCTCCCACGGCATCCTCTCGCATAGTAGTTTTGCCCTGGGCCATCCTCTCAATGATGAGCTCATTGTCGATCAGCCCGACCTTCTTGATTCATTAGTTGATAGGGTCAAGAGTGCGCCAGACCTTGAGAGACTCCTCTTTGACCTTTTAGAGTCTTCTAAATATGAGCCCTTTGTCGCTGTGGGTGCTGCTAATGCGATTACCATACTCAATCGCGCTGGCATCGCCTTTTCGGGACGAAACTTCAGTCGTGTTCGTATAGCCGGTTCCGATCTCTCCGGAGCCTATTTAGACGGTGTCAACTTCATAGAAGCTGATTTGAGAAATGTGCGATTTATTGAAGCTTCTCTGACAGAAGTGAATTTCACTGGCGCCTGTATGGACGGCATCCAGTTTGGGCAGCTGCCACCATTACGCTTTCCAAATTCAGTGGGTAGCTGTACGTATTCTCCAGATGGGAAATGGTTAGCCGTGGGAGATGGTCAAGGATATATCTATTTAGTGGAAACAACCAAAAGAAGTGTAGTGGCGACCTTTAAAAACTGGTCGACTGGCCAGTTAGCTCGTAACGATATCTATTGTCTTTGCTTTAGCTCAGACAGCCGTTGGCTGGTGGCAGGGAGTAAGGATGGTTTGATCCGCCTTTGGAACGTGAGCTCGAAACAGCTTTACTCTACATTCAAAGGGCATACCAATTATGTGAGAAGCGTCGCCTACTATGTGAGAAGCGTCGCCTACAGCCCCGATGGCAAGACGGTGGCGTCGGGAAGCGATGATCTAACCGTGCGTCTATGGGAGGTCGCCACCGGAAAAACACTGCAGACTCTCAAAGGGCATACCCATTCTGTGAATAGCGTCGCCTACAGCCCCGATGGCAAGACGTTGGCGTCGGGAAGCCATGATAAGACCGTGCGGCTATGGGAGGTCGCCACCGGAAAAGCACTACAAACTCTTAAAAGGCATAGTAATTGGGTGTATAGCGTCGCCTTCAGCCCCGACGGCAAGACATTGGCGTCAGGAAGCTATGATAATACCGTGCGGCTATGGGAGGTCGCTACCGGAAAAGCACTGCAGACCCTCCAAGGGCATACCTATTCGGTGAATTGCGTCGCCTTCAGCCCCGATGGCAAGACCTTGGCTTCGGGAAGCGGGGATAAGACCGTGCGGCTTTGGGAGGTCGCCACTGGAAAAGCACTGCAGACATTCCATGGGCATACCTGGAATGTGCATAGCGTCGCCTTCAGCCCTGATGGCAAGACCTTGGCGTCGGGAACCTACGATGAGACCGTGCGGCTATGGGAGGTCACTACCGGAAAAGCACTGCAGACCCTCCAAGGGCATACCTCTGAAGTGAGAAGCGTCGCCTACAGCCCCGACGGCAAGACGTTGGCGTCGGGAAGCTACGATAAGACCGTGCGGTTATGGGAGGTCGCCACCGGAAAAGCACTACAAACTCTTAAAAGGCATAGTAATTGGGTGTATAGCGTCGCCTTCAGCCCCGACGGCAAGACATTGGCGTCAGGAAGCTATGATAATACCGTGCGGCTATGGGAGGTC
>Ga0207159_1124_pt1 | contig 18109 bp, 13 predicted proteins | sample Alteio_BWMinHeat_23_FD_153511 | JGI IMG/M metagenome (GOLD analysis project Ga0207159, IMG submission 153511) | Enriched cells from forest soil in Barre Woods Harvard Forest LTER site, Petersham, Massachusetts, United States -... | ecosystem: Environmental > Terrestrial > Soil > Temperate forest >... | reverse complement strand
AAAATATGTCATTTGACCCCAAAAAACTCGATCTGTTTCCCACTCAGCCTGGCGTCTATTTGATGAAAGATGCAACAGGCGATGTCTTATATGTCGGGAAAGCCAAAAATCTCCGCCAGCGGGTGAAGCAATACTTTATCCCTGGAAGGGATGGCCGTATGATCATTCCTTATCTAGTGGCAAAAATCGAATCTGTCGAAACCATAGTTGTGACATCGGAGAAAGAGGCCCTGCTGCTTGAGAATAATCTCATCAAGCAATATCAACCCCGCTATAATGCTCTGCTCAAGGATGATAAGACCTATATCGCCCTTAAGGTCACGACCCATGATGAATGGCCGATGGTGAAACTTGTGCGCTATAGAGGATCTCCAGAGCCTGATGGACTCTACTTTGGACCCTATGTCAGCGCCCATGCCGCGCGGAAAACCCTAGATCTTCTGAATCGTTTTTTTCCTCTCAGACAATGTTCTCAAGAAGAGTTTGCACGTCGTAAGAGACCCTGCCTTTTGCATCAGATGAAGCGTTGCGTGGGCCCTTGTGGGGGGTTATGCACTAAGGCAGAGTACAATCAACATGTTCAGAGGACAATCAAATTCTTGCGAGGGCAAGATAAAGAGGTCGTCAAGGAGCTGTACCACGAGGTGCAGAAATTGTCCGATGCCCTCGAGTTTGAGAAAGCAGCGGACCTTTTGAATACGATCACTCAGATTGAGAAGACCATCGAAGGACAGAATGTCGATCGCCCCTTGGGACACGATGCAGACGCCCTGGGGATCTTTAGGCATGGGATGGATGTGGTTCTGAGCCTTTTGACATTCCGTGGGGGGAAGCTATTGGGATCTCGGCACTTCACCTTCAATCATATTGCAGACGAGGATGAGGAGCTCCTTTCCTCATTTCTGATGCAGCATTACAATGGAAAGGAAGAGATCCCTCCCGATATCTTCTTGCCCGTGGAGCTTCATGACCGTCAGATCATTGAAGATCTTCTTTCCTCATTGCAAAAGCGAAAAGTATCCCTACACGTCCCCCAGAGGGGAGAGAAAAAAGCTCTGATCGAGATGGCGCAAGCCAATGCGGAGGCATTATATAAGTCGGAAAGAAATGAAGAGACACTCCGGGAGAAAACACTACTCGACCTCCAGGACCAGCTCTCATTGCAACGGTATCCACAACGCATCGAATGCTTTGATAATTCCAACATCGCAGGGAGCGAGCCCGTTTCCGCCATGATCGCTTTCACCAACGGGAAGAAAGATTCCAAGAGGTATCGGCTCTATCGGCTTCATGTCGGGGACAAGCCCGATGACTATGCCTCCATGCGAGAGGTGTTGATGCGCCGTTACAAAAGGGCCAAGGAAGAAGATGACCTGCCGGATCTTGTGCTCATCGATGGGGGAAAAGGACACCTCAATATCGCTTTAATGGTGTTTGAAGAGTTAAATATCACGGGAGTCGATCTCATCGGCGTAGCCAAAGAGCAGGGGAGACATGACAAGGGAATGACCCAGGAACAGGTGTTTCTTCCCTATCAGTCCAAGCCAATTCTATTAAAAGCGAGTTCCCCTTTACTCTTGTTGCTGCAGCAAATTCGCGACGAAGCCCATCGGTTTGCCATCACATTTCATCGAAAGCGACGTTCCAAGAAGACCCTTTCAAGCGTCTTGGATCAGATTCCGGGTATTGGGCCTGCCAAGCGCAAGGCTCTTCTCAAACACTTCGGGAGTGTCAAAAAAATCGAGGCAGCGACCGAAGAGGAGCTTATGGTTGTTAGTGGGATCTCCCGGGCCAATAGCGGCGCGATTTTACGGTTCTTCCAAGATAAAGCGTAGAGTGTAGGGCGTGACAGCGTGACCTTATCTCAGAGTGGCGCTAAAGACTCAACGCAGAGACGCTGAGGCGCAGAGACGCGAAGGCCCGGCGCCAAGCCTCCAAGACGTCACAATTTTAAATATAACAGGATAGGCAGGATAAGTAGGATAAAAACAGAAAAGGGGTTTGTTTTTTTTGACAATAATTTCTGGTACGGCGCGAAGCGTTGAGCGAGCTTGCGAGCTCCATGGAGTGCGGCGCTCCGCGCCGCCTTTTTATTCAGCGTCAGTGGTTTTGGACGTCTAGACTTGTGGGCCTAGGAAGATAGAAGCTTTCTCATTGGTGGAGGCCCACACAGATGTCTCGAACTTAAGGCGGCGCGGAGCGCCGCACTCCATGGAGCTCGCAAGCTCGCTCAACGCTTCGCGCTGCACCAAATTGAGGCGCCTTTGCGTTGAATTTCTTACGTTGCAGTGCGCCGTTTTGAGGTAGTTGCATCAATATCCCTAGATCCTTTAAAGTGGTAGCGTAATGCGTATTGTTCCTGTTTCCATTGTGAAAATGGGACATCGCATAAGTCTTACTAATCTATGGGAGGTGTTTATGACAAGTCAACTTAATCTTGATATAGATTCACAGTATTTTGCTGAAGATAGAGAACAAATACCTAATGACAAACCAAAAGTAGTCTATCAACCGCTGCAGACTGTCGAGTCGGTAAACCCGCAACAAATCATCGAAAAGTTGAACGTTGATGCGTTATCAACGATGACTAAAGACAGCTTTGATAGGTACGTCAATGGGGTTTCTAAAGAGACAGTGAAATACTTTTCACGTGATGTAATCGAAGCACTGTTGACTCGAGAAGATACCAAAGAGCAAACTCTCATTAGAAATGCCCAGTTTATCTTTCAATCACACTTTAACAATCTCGAATACAAAGAGAGGATTCGAGAACTCGAAGAGAAAAATATCGCATTAGGGGGAAGGGTACAAGTCCTGGAGGCGGAACTTGATAAGACCAACTCAGCTCTGGGACAGACAGCTCTTATACTTGAATCTGTTTTCAAGGATCTTCAAACTAAAACCAGTGAGCTCGAGCAAGCAAGAAAGGACCTTGACCAAGAACAGGCTGCTCATGATGTCACCAAAAGCGAACTTAAGCAAAAACAAAGTGAGTTAGATTCTGAACAGTCAACACATCGCGATACTCGACAACTCTTGGCCGCAGAGCAAATGCATCATCAAAACACAAAGGGAGAGTTATCAACGACTCAATCGAAGTTGTCCGCAGAACAGATGGATCATCAACAGACGCAAAGAGACTTGGGAACAGAGCGAGCAAGTCGTCAACAGACACAAAGCGACTTGGGCACAGAGCGAGTAAATCATCAACAGACACAAAGCGACTTGAGAACTGAAAGAATGAGTCATCAATCTACCCGAGATCAACTCAACAGAGTTCAACAAGATGCGAACACCAAACAAGCAGCTATTGATTCAATGAAAAAGACTCTCAATGCACTCGGCGAAAACCAGGAAAAACTTCTTAAACCTCTGTTGAAAATATTTGGGTTGTCGATAGATATGTTTGCAAATGGATTGACGATAGAACAAGCCCTCCAAAAAGAAGTGAACAGTCTAAAGCACAATCGAGATACTTATCTGCCTCGCTTGGTAGGTTCTTGGATGCCAAGTAGGGATTGGAGTTCCCTAGATGGGAAAGTTCAACTTGTCCTAGAATATATGAATCGATTAAAGAAATAAGAATAATGTATTAAACTTATGGAGGGTTTATGAATCCTTGTGGATTTGAATACCGAAATGGTGTTTATACAGAAGAGGGACTCAAGCGTCTAGAAGAGCAATTTGAAGCCGGATCCAAGCAGTTCAAGCAAGATTTAGTTCGGGTTGTGAGAGCTGCCCTGAGAAAGATGCTCCAGGAGCGGTTGGTTCAAGTGCATCCAAGAAACGATCTCTTTAACCAGAGGATGAACGTCCTCTCAAACAATCAATCTAAGATTTCGGTTGAAATCGACGATTTATCCAAGAGAGTTCATGAATTGGAAGTAAAATCAGTTGAGGTGAAGGTTTTATCTAAGGATGTCCGTGATCTATCGTGTAAGGTATCACAATTTCTTAGCGCACTAAAAGAAACTTCTTCTCAAGTGAAAGACCTACGCCGTGATGGGGAAGATCTGGCCAAAGGAGTTCAGACGTTAGGAGAAGGGGTCGATGCGCTTCGTTGCAATGGTGGAAAGCTAGCAAAAGAAGTTCATGATCTACATTCTGATGGGAAAGGGTTAGCAAGTGGAGTTAAGGAACTCAGCCGTGGGGTTGATGAGCTACACATTGACAATGAGAGTTTAGCACAGGGTGTTCGAGAACTACATAGTGACAATGAGAGGTTAGCTCAAGGTGTTCGAGAACTACACAGTGACAATGAGAGTTTAGCTCAAGGTGTTCGTGAGCTACACTCTGATAACATATGGTTAGCAGCTGAGGTGGAGAAAACAGCTCAGGTATACGCGAAGTTTGACTCTGATCTGGAAGAATTCAGGAAGGCTTTGAGTGCATTTGAGCAACAATTTGTTTCAAAGCAACCTCATGTTGGTCTCATAAGTGAAGAAAGGCCAGCGGAGATCAGGCGAGAAAGGCATTCGCTAACGGCATTTTTCTGGCGTTTTTTCACGCCGTTTACACACCTATGTCGTTCACTCTATGCTCGTATTACCGTGAAATAGCGGTATCACTTGAGCGAGCTTGCGAGCTCCATGGAGTGCGGCGCTCCGGGCTGTGAAAAAAACACACACCTCTTTGTACCGCCCTTACAGGGCTCATATTTATTCCTGTGCCAGACCCAGGCCTGACGGCCTGGGCTATCTTCTTCCGACCCTTCGGGTCTATCCACACAATCTGTATATTAACTACAACATTCTGGTTTTAAGCATCCTATAGAGATTTTTCATTGTATCTTCTTAGACCCGAAGGGTCGGAAGAGGATAGCCCTGGCCGTCAGGCCTGGGAACGGATTAGAAAAATATTTGAGCCCTGCAAGGGAGGCAGAAAAGGTCACATCGCCTATTTTTTCACAGGCGCAGAGCGCCACACTCCACGGAGCTCGCAAGCTCGCTCAACGCTTCGCGCGGAACCATTTCCTTGATTGACAATATACCTCCGGCCTTCTATGATTCTGTGCAATTGATCCACATTCAGTAGAGATTATGCCACCCTTCATCCATCCAAATTCCCTTGTTGAATCAAAGAACATCGGAGAGAAAACCCGTATCTGGGCTTTTGCTCATGTCCTCCCAGGAGCCGTCATCGGCCAAGATTGCAATATCTGCGACCATGTTTTCATCGAAAATGAGGTTAAAATTGGCGATCGGGTGACAGTCAAATGCGGGGTCCAACTATGGGATGGAATCGAAATTGAGAACGATGTCTTTATCGGACCCAATACGACCTTTACCAATGATCTCTATCCACGCAGTAAAGTTTATCCCGATGCTTTTGCCAAAACCAAAGTGCAGAAAGGAGCCTCCATTGGGGCTAATGCCACGATCTTACCTGGGGTGACAATAGGGTCCTACGCCATGGTAGGAGCAGGCGCCGTCGTCGTTAAAGATGTCCCTCCCTGTGCCATTGTGGTGGGGAATCCCGCTCACATTGTAGGATATACCAGCGATAGCGATCCCAAGTTTGTGGAATCGACAAAGAAAAAAGTTTCTGCGGCACTCCCTCCCTTTAAGATCAAAGGGGCCGGAGTGTATCGACTCCCCGAAATTAAAGATCTCAGAGGAACCCTCTCCTTTGCCGAAATCCACAAAGACCTCCCCTTCACCCCTCAGCGCTATTTTGTGATCTATGATGTTCCCTCCGTTGAAGTACGGGGCCAGCACGCCCATATCACCCTTCATGAGTTCCTTGTCTGTATCAGAGGGTCATGTAAGGTGTGGCTTGATGATGGTCATCACCAGAGCGAAATCTCCTTGGATAGCCCTACCATAGGGCTCCATATCCCACCGATGGTATGGGGTATGCAATACTGCTATTCGCCCGATGCCGTCCTCCTCGTTCTCGCTTCTGATGTTTACAAAGCCGATGACTATATTCGCACTTATAAAGGGTTCCAGGACGCCTTAAAAGGAGGAATTGAGTGAAAGTCAAAGTGCCATTCCTAGATTTGAAAGCGTCCCATGCGGAGCTTGCAGCTGAGATAGAATCAGCTTTGGTGCGCGTCGCGCAAAACGGATATTATATTTTGGGTCCCGAGGTCAAAGCCTTCGAGGAAGAATTTGCCAAGGCTGTTGAAACGGAGTATTGCATCGGCATTGCCAATGGACTTGAAGCTCTGAAGATTGCTTTGGAGGCGTTGGGCGTAGTGCCCGGCGATGAGGTGATCGTCCCCGCCCATACCTTTATTGCAACCTGGCTTGCTGTCAGCGCCTTGGGGGCTCATCCTATTCCCGTTGAACCCGATCCCGTTACTTTGCAACTCAATCCCAATCTCCTTGAGGCTGCCATCAACCCAAAGACAAAAGGCATTATCCCTGTGCATCTTTATGGTGTTCCGGCTGATATGGATGCCATCGCAAACGTTGCCAAGAAGCATGGATTATTTATCTTAGAAGATGCGGCTCAAGCCCATGGTGCCAAATACAAAGGCAAGAGCGTCGGGGGACTGGGCCATGCTGCCGCGTGGAGCTTCTATCCGACGAAGAATCTAGGAGCATTAGGCGATGGAGGGGCTATCACGACAAATGATCCCGCGATCGCTGAGCGCATACGTCTCCTCAGGAATTATGGATCTAAAGTCAAATACTATCACGAGGTCCAAGGGTACAACAGCAGGCTTGATGAGATTCAAGCTGCTATCCTGAGAGTGAAGTTACACCATCTCAATGACTGGAATAGGCGCCGCCAGAAGTTGGCAAAACGCTATGACGAACAGCTCCAAGGCAGCTCCTATCGGGTCATTCAGGTTCCTAAGGAAGCGGAGGCTGTATGGCATCTTTATGTCATTCAAACACCACATCGATCCAAAGTGCAGCAGCATTTGGAGCAGGAGGGGATCGAAACGCTCATTCACTACCCTCTGCCGCCCCACCAACAGGCAGCCTATGCAAATAGCAGCTATCAACCATTGCCTTTGACAGAAAGATTAGCCCGAGAGATCCTGAGTCTGCCCATGGGGCCACACCTGAGCGTTGAGCAGCAAGATAAGGTGATTCAGGCTCTCAAAACCATTGAAAAGCAATTCTAGAGCTGAGATGGCTGAAAACCACCCCCTCGTCACTGTTATTGCCCTCTGTTATAATCATGAAAAGTTCCTTTTGGAATGCCTGGAAGGGATCCATCAGCAGACATATCAAAATATCGAACTCATCATCGTCGACGATGCCTCAACAGATAGGTCGCCGCAATTGATCGATGAGTGGTTGCAACGCTATAATCGAAAAGCAACCTTTGTCAAGCAAACAAAAAATGGAGGCGTTTGCAGAAGCTTAAACAGAGCTCTGGAATATGCTACAGGGAAATATGTGGCCATTACGGCGACGGATGACTGTTGGCTTCCATCCAAGATCCAAGACCAGGTGAAGTATTTTGAGCCCCTTCCCGAAAATGTAGCTGTTGTTTATAGCGATGCTTTTGTGATGGATGAGAAGGGGGATCTCGTTGCAGATCGATTTATCAAGCGATTTGGGAGGCGCGATGGATTTCCCCAAGGAACTGTTTTTTCTTGTCTAGTCGAAGGGAATTTTATCCCCGCAATGGCGACATTAGTACGTCGGAGCAGCTATGAGAAGGTCGGTCCATTTGATGAAACCCTCTGCTATGAAGACTACGACATGTGGCTCCGATTAGCTGAGCGGTTCGATTTTGCGTTTTGTGAAAAAATTGGGACGAAGTATCGGGTTGTGTCGAATTCGCTGTCTCAGAGCTTTCATAGCAATAGGAAAATTCAGCTTGCAAAGGCGAATTATCGCATTTATGAAAAATGCCTAACGTCAAGGAACCTTGAGCCCCAGCTGGTTCCCACGGTGTTAGAGAGAATCCATTTCTATGCCAAAGTTCTACACGATGAGAGGGCAAGCAGCCGCCATCGGGCTCTCCTTATAGCCTTGAAACACGATTTTAGGATCAGGACGTTTCTCTTGCTGATCCTCAGTCTCTGCTACATACCCGTTCGTGTTGAGAAAAAACTCATCTCCCTCTACCAAAAGCTCAAAAATGCAAAAGGGGCAGAGGCGTGAAGCCGCAAAAACTCAGGACCCTCAAAGACGCATAAATTTACAAGATATACAAGATCGCGAGCGGCAGGATAAGCAAGATAGGGAAAATTGATTTTTTTTGCTCTTATCTTATTTATCCTGCCAGATCCTTCTTATCCTGTAAATTTCTGCGTCTTTGAGGCTGACGATCCCTATTAGTAAGAAAGCGCCTAGTCGGTGTAACTATTCAGTGGTACAAGCGGCTTACTTTCAGAATAGGGAGGCATTAGGATTTGCTACATCTGAGATGCAAGCAAAAATGAGAGAAGAGGCAAAATATTACTATCAGCGACAGTAGGCACTGCATCCATTCTCATGATCTTGCATTTGCGGGAGCTTTTACACCGCCTTGAGTATAGTTGGTTTGACTTATGAGTCATTTTTTTGCATTTTTTCGTGCAATATCTTAGAATAAGTTTGGATGTGACGAAGTAAACTTATCGGAAGCTTATGCAATTAAAACCAGTTATCAAAATATTGAAGAGTCATCAAAAAGATCTCTCTCAGCAAGGTGTGCGTTCACTTTCCGTCTTTGGTTCTGTAGCAAAGAATGAAAGTACGACTCGTAGCGATGTCGATATTCTTATAGATTTCGATGCTAAAAGGGGATTATTTGCCTTCGTAGGTCTTAAGAGCTATCTAGAGAGCATTCTTGATTGTGAGGTTGATTTGGTCACGAAAAAAGCTTTGCACCCTGCGCTGAAGACACGAATTTTACGGGAAGCCAAACATGTCTTCTAGAGATTGGGTTTTTCGCATTCAAGATATACTGAAAGCGATAGAAAAAATCGAAAGTTATATTGAAGGTATGACAGTAAGTCAGTTCAGAAAAAATGACCTTGTTATTGATGCTGTGGTTCGAAATTTGGAAATTATTGGAGAGGCAAGCAAAAATATCTCTCCTGTCATCCGTCGTCTGCATCCCAACATTCCCTGGGATCAGATGAATGGAATGCGCAACGTGTTAATTCATGAATATTTTGGTGTTGATGTCACTACGGTATGGCATACGGCAAAGAACCATTTGCCCCCACTCAAAAAACAACTCGAGGGGATTCCTATTGTTTTGAAGGGAAAAATCAAGATAGCAAAAGATTTTGATGCACCGTTGCCCGATGGTATAGTTAAGGATTTTGAGGGTTAGGTTCGGAAGAGGAGGGATTCGAACCCCCGTTACCATTGCTGGTAAATCTGTTTTCGAAACAGACGCATTCGGCCACTCTGCCACTCTTCCCCAGTGTCTAATTGCATAAATAACTCAACGTAAAACTGCGCGAAAGCTCCCGCGGTTGAACGATCGTAAGTCACCTAGTATTAGAGATACAAAGTGACTTACGATCGATTCAACCCCGGGGCTTTGGCGCAGTTTTTCGTGTAGTTATTTACGCAATTAGACACTAGGATTAAGCCTTTGCAAACGAAGTTGAGGTCGCGAGCCACTTGTCTGAACGATAGCGCCATCGGTAGGTGAGGAAGGTCAGTATCGCATAAAACGCAATTATCATCCAGCCCATAGAGGCGTCTCCCTGGCCTCGGCCTATCAATAGGTAGGTGGGAAGGATATAAAATCCCCAGTTCAGAATCATGCTCGCATAGAGGAGGAACTTGGTGTCGCCGCTTGCTGTCAGTAGGCCAGCAAAGATCCAACCAAATCCATCGAACAGGAAAAAGAGACACATCCATGCCAGGGCCGTATGGGCAACGGAGAGATATTCCGACGCATAAAGAAGAGTACGGTCGCTTTCCATAAAAAAGCTGAGAAGCAACGGCTCCGAAAACCAGAGAAGCCCAATAGCTAGGATCGCTGAAAAACCCACGTGGAGGGTTATTGCCGATTTGAGGACTTGGGCGATTAATCCATTCTGTTTGCCGCCGAGTAAATTAGCAATCACTGTGGATACACCCTTGGAGAGTCCCTCGATCAAAAAACTCAACAGAAGATAAAAGCTCTGGATGACGGTGATGATTGTAAAGTTGGTTGTGCCAGACAACATAACGATGCGGAAGAAGACGAAATGGGCCATGATTTCGAGGAAACGGCCCAACCCTGCCGGGGTTCCAATCCGTAAGCTCTCTTTAAAACAGGTGAAATCGAAATACCAACGGCCTGTGCCAAACGTCATCCGATTGGATCTTTTTAAAAATAATGCAAGGAGAAAGAGGGTTTGAAATAATTGGGCCAATCCTGTGGCAAGAGCTGCGCCCTTGATACCCATTTCCGGGAAGGGCCCATAACCAAAAATGAACAGGATATCCAAACCGACGTTGACGGCATTGCCCAGAAGGGTGCAAACTGTGACAGTTTTCACGTGGCCAATTCCGACAAAGAAACCCATCAAAGCCATTGTCGTGCAGAAGGAAGAGCCAAAATAGATGATCCATCGGAAATAGATCGTCTCAAGTTCAGCATTCTCGGCTCCATAGAAGAATAGCGTGGGGAGATATTCAGCTCCCAACAAGAATAGAGGAATAGTAAGAAGAGAAAACCAGACCATCTGCCAGACAGGTTTGCCCACTTCCTGAAGCTGATTAGCCCCGTGATATTTCCCCACAAAGACTTCTGAGATGGCTGCTATAATCAAAGGTAAAACCAACAAAGCGTAAGCGCCTGTGCCTGCGGCCGCAGAGCTGTTCATCGCTGCAGCGGAGTAGTGAGCCAAGAGCCAACGATCTGCAAACATCATGAAGCTGCCTGAAAGCAGTCCTAGCATTAGAGGCCATGAGATCGACCAGATTTCACGGATGCTTCCTATAGGATGTGAGGTGAGCTGATAGCTGGGTTGTGTTTGCGCCATAATTTCTCATCGGATAGTTATTATGGTATTATGAGTGTTCTTCCATTTATTGACAATATTCGATCTTTAGCAAGAAAAATGGTTGGCAAAGAAAAAGTCTTGAGCTGTATTCTGTCTATAAGGGTAGGGAAACATGCATACGGAAACACTGGGTCGGGTCACTTCTCCTCCGTTGATGATGCTTCACGGGTGGGGACAGTCGCTAAAGCAACTTAAGCCCTTGGCAGATCTCCTGTCATCAGATTTTCATATCCATCTCATAGACCTTCCTGGATTTGGCCTCTCCTATCCTCCTAATGAAGTGTGGGGCACTTTGGACTATGCCAAAAGGCTCCTCGAATACATGGATCAGCACAAGATTCCTAAGGCCTCATTCCTTGGCCACTCTTTTGGAGGAAAAGTATCTTTATGCCTTGCAACTACCACCCCGGAAAGAGTTGAAAACCTCATCTTGCTCGCTGCCTCTGGGATGCGAAGAAAACGGACTTTCCTCAACCAATGCACCTTTAAGGCTATTGGGTGGGCGGGAAAGGCTTTGAAAGGAATAGACAAAGTCTGCCATACCTCCTTTTTTACCAATCACTTTATCCCTCGTTTTGGATCCGCCGATTACAAAAATGCGGGTTCAATGCGGCCCATCTTGGTTCGCACTGTCAATGAAGATTTCTCAGACCAATTTCCAAGAATCTCCGCCAAAACCCTATTGATTTGGGGAGAGGATGATGCCGAAACCCCACCCGAGATCGGCCAGCGCCTCCATGAGATGATTCCACTTTCGCGACTTATTGTATTTCCGAACAAAGGGCATGAGCCATTCCAAGGGGTTGGGGCTCACCTGTGTGCTTACCATATTCTAAGGACCACTGGTGAGGGGAGATGATGGACTGGCTGATCGCACTCTCAATATTCGTTGGCTCGAGCCTCTTTGGAGCCAAACGGCTGCTCCGCTATCTTCATTACTATCAGCTTGAAGAGTATCAACCCCGCCGCTTTATGACCTGGATGTGGAAGGACAGGGCCTGGGATCGAAGGGGATCTTTCGTTGCTTTTATGGCCCTAGATATCGCTCTGTTATATCCCCTGTTGGGTTCAATTTGTGGGGTGTTGACTTTAGCCTTTTTAGCGTGGTGGGAGGATGACCCGCGGACAACAGGTAAGCTTGTCCTGAAGTTGACTGAAAGAGCAAAAAGAATCTATCTGGTCGCATTTATTTTATATTCTATCGTCAACGCTTTGCTAGTTTTGACCTTGTTCGAAGCTGTCACGGCCTTGTGGCTTGCTCAGATAGGGCTATTTCAACTTATTCCGTTTTTTTTGCCACTAGCCTCGTTATCGTTACAGTATGATGAACAGCGAAGACAGAATCAATTTTATGCCGCAGCCAAAACAATCCTAGCCGAGGTCTCTCCCTACACCATTGGGATTACGGGCAGCTATGGAAAAACAAGCACCAAAGATGCCCTGGGGCGTATTCTACAAGTGGCTTTAGCTCCTACTTTTTGGCCGGGAAAAAGCATCAATACCGTGATGGGGATTACACGGGAGATCCGTGCCCATCTACGCCCTGGGCATCGCTATGCTTTGATTGAAATGGGGGCCTATACGAAGGGTTCCATTCAGAAACTGTGTGCTTTCACACCCCCACATGCGGCGATTATCACCGGAGTCGGCATGGCTCACTTAGACCGTTTTGGTAGCCGTGAAAGTGTCTATCAGGCCAAATCGGAGCTAGCCCAAGCTCTCCCACCAGAGGGGATCCTGGTGTGCAATGGCGATAACGAAGGCTCTCGAAGAATTGCCCAGGAGTATCCTAAAAGACAAACTTTGCTTTATGGATTCGATGTAGATAAAGGGCCTCTTGACTGCTGGATTTCATCGATTCAGCTCACACCTGGGGGAACCTATTTTACAGTGGCGTGGCAGGGCAAGGAATATGCTGGATTTACATCTTTATTAGGGAGGACCGCACTTTCGAATGCCATTGGGGCCTTCACGATGGCATGTGCTCTGGGGGCCAATCCCAAATATGCTTTAGGTGTAATCCACAATCTTGAACCGGTGGATAATCGGCTTGAGTTGCGAAAAGAGGGAGGCATCACCTACTTAAAGGACGCCTATAATTCGAATCCTGTGGGCTTCGCCTGTGCGTTGGAGGTGATGGCTTCGATCCCTTCTCAAAGGCGGATTCTGATGACGCCGGGCATGATCGAACTGGGCCCAGAACAAGCAGAACAGCATATCAACATTGGCAGAAAGGCAGCTCAAGTTTGCGATTTAGCCCTTATTGTGGGGGAGACGAACAAAAAGTCTTTGGCATTGGGGCTTCATGAAGGGGGACTGCCAACTGATAAAGTGATCTTTTCTCAGTCCCGCGAAGAGGCGTTTAAGGTATTGAAATCGGTATTGCGAGAGGGGGATCTCGTGTTGATAGAGAATGACTTAACGGATATCTACGAAAACAGGGCAAGGTTTTAGTGTGACTGGTAAAACTCAAGTGGCGGTTCTCTTTGGCGGTCGCTCTGCGGAGCATGAGATCTCGATTCTGACCGCCTTACAAGCCATTCAAGCGATCGATCCGTGCAGCTACGAGGCGATCCCCGTCTATGTGGCGTTGAATGGCAAGTGGTATACAGGCAAGCCTCTGTTGGACAAGGGTTTTTATCGTAAGCTGCCGGATGCCTTTTCCCAAGTTGAAGAGGTGACATTGTTGCCTCAACCTTCCGTCGGAGGATTAACACGGTTAACGAAGACGCGAGGGGTCATTCCCATCGACATCTGTTTTCTCGCTTTCCACGGACAGTATGGGGAGGATGGAGCCATCCAGGGGCTGCTTGAACTTGCAGATTTGCCCTATACAGGATGCGGCATGATGGCTTCAGCTGTGGCGATGAATAAATATCAGTGCAAGGTGTTTTTGAATGCCCATGGTGTGCCTGTCTTGACCTCGATCACCATCCGTCGGAGAGACGCCATTAGGGACATTGCTGGAGTTCGTGAGCAGATTTTGGCCACTCCGGGTTTAGGGCGATTTCCTCTATTCGTGAAACCGTGCCATCTCGGGTCTAGCATTGGAATCTCGATAGCTGAGAATGAAAGGTCTTTAACGGGGTCACTTGCAAAAGCCTTTCAATATGATGATGAGGCCATTATTGAACCCTGTGTGCGTCATCTGCTCGAAATTAATGTCGCTGTTCTTGATGGGGATCCACCCGTTGCATCCGTTGTGGAAGTCCCTGTCTCTTCAGGGGGGCAGATCCTCTCCTATGAGGATAAATACCTGAGAGGCGATACGAAATCGAGTGGAAGCAGTGAGGGGATGGCGAGTCTCACGCGGATGATCAACCCTCCTATGTTGCCTCAACAACTTAAAGATGATGTGACGCGCTATGCGTTGAGGGCTTTTTCATTGTTGGGCTGCTCTGGGGTGGGAAGGTTTGATTTCATCTTCGATAAAGAGCAGGGGCAGCTCTATTTCAATGAGCTTAACCCCATTCCGGGGTCGTTGGCTTTTTACCTTTGGGAGAAGTCGGAGCCGCGGCTTCTCTATACCGAGGTGATTAATCGGCTATTACAGCGGGCAAGGGAAGTTAAATCGGATCAGCTCGCCCTCCAAAAACACCTCGGTTTCAAGGCCCTCCTGAAATAGAATTCGCAGCGCGAAGCGTTGAGCGAGCTTGCGAGCTCCATGGAGTGCGGCGCTCCGCGCCGCCTTAAATTTGAGAAGCAGATATGAATCCAGTGAAAACTCTGGCCCATTCGGAGGACCTCTAAAAAGGCACTTCTAAGAAATTCTAATAAAAGCGGCGTAAAATTTAAGGCGGCGCGGAGCGCCGCACTCCAGGGAGCTCGCAAGCTCGCTCAACGCTTCGCGCTCAGGGGATAATTTCATCCCCGCCGTCGATGTAGTACTGGGCGCGATTGTAGGCGAGGTTGCCAATGGTTTTGCCAAGGCCCCTGCCATATAAGTCGCCGTTTCTAAAATGGATCCCTGCATAACGACGAGAGATTCCTGCTTCATTGGCCGCCGCTTTGAAAGTGGGCCAAGAGAGAGTGACATCGGTCATTGGAGTCATACCCGGTTCAATCATAGATGTTCCTGCAGGGAAGACACTAGAACCCCCATACACACCGCTGCCAGTCGCTAACTCAAGCACTTGGGCACCCGCAGCACTGAATGTGCTATGCCCTGAAACATATTCAGCAAAGGGGGGCGTGGGAAGATAGGGTTTCCACACCTCACCCTTAATCATGGATGGTCCAGTGCCTGGTCCGCCCCAGGCGAGGACATAGATCCCTTTGTACAAGAATCGTATTGCTGAAATGGGTCGAACGGAATCATAATGGCGTTTGATATACCAAACGGAAATGCTACTGTCTAATAGGGCGTTTGTTAAAGCAAAGAACATTTTGATATCCTTATCGATCGTATGTCCATCTCGACGAGAGACGAATTGGGCAATGGAGTTCCAATGTCCAGGTGGAGTCACCGTTCCTGATCCATCGGCCCAGTATTCGACGATGCATTTCATTTGGTCTGTGAGGGATGCGCTAAGTGCTAAGAGCTCGCTAGCCTGCTGCGTGTATCTTTCTCCGGGGTACAGCATCGGAGCTGGAGGGAGAAATTGGCTTCCTGATGTCAGTGAAAATGGCGTCACTTGCCCCCAGTGTGGTGTGAGAAAGGCTTGCGCTACTCCGTTTATAAGCAAGGGCTGCCAGCGATTTGGATCGAGTAGGGTAGTGGGAGAATTGATGGGAAAGTAGCCTGTATAGTCGGAATAGGCCCCACCAATACTTCCAGGCTCGTTGCCGAGCTGATTGGCTCCATCAGGATGCCTGAGAGCGATAATATCCGCTGATACCAGATTCCCGATTCCACTAGGTAGGGTTGGATCTGTCGTGGTGTCGGTTGGATCATACCCTAGCGTTGTCATTAAGCTGTTGAATTCCGATACTTTGGTCGGAAATAAGTCCACGAGGGTTCTATAGGCCCCAAAACCCCAATTCACCAAACCAAACCGCGTGAGGTATATATATCATAGATAAATAAAGTCGTATTTTGAATCAATGGTCAAAATTTCGTAAACTTTCGACGAACCCCGTGTTTTAGGTTTACCGCAGAGCCACAAAGTGCGCAGAGAAAGCACAGAGACTAAAGACAAAATTCTCTGCGCTTCCTCGGCGATCGCTGCGGCTCTGCGGTAAACCAAAACACGTGGTTTATCGAAGGTTTACAAAATGTCTGTTCATAAAATTTTAAATTGTATACACAGAAATTCAAAGATATCACTTTAAGGTGTAGGTGCCAATGAAAAATCTGATGATGCTGTCAAATAAGTTCTTTATCGTCCTCATGGTGTGGATATGTTCTTTTTCAAGCAGCCTTTTATATGGCGATTGGTCTCCTCCCATGAACCTTTCTTCTGTCGGTGATCAGTCAAATACTCCCAGTATAGCCGTTGATCCCAATGGCAATGCTGTCGCTGTGTGGGAAAGCTTTACTGGTTCTGTTGTTGATATTCAAGGTTCTACTTTAGCTGCTGGCAGCAGCACTTGGGTGCGAACAACGGATCTCTCAATTCCTGGGCATAGCAATTTATTTTCAGAGGTGAAAATGGATGCTCATGGAAATGCCATTGCGATTTGGCAGGATGGCCCATCCGGTCTTTTCAAATCGGCCAGACTCCCTTTAGGGAGCACGACATGGATTCCACTTGGAGATATTCCGATCACATTTACCCTTTTCTCTGGTAGGAGCTTTGCTGTGGATCCTTCAGGCAATGCTGTTGTTGTTCTGTCTGTAGCCAATGGAGGACCACCTGAGAAAATTGTAGCTGCCACACTAGCAGCGGGAAGTAGTACTTGGGTGGTAACTTCTCAGGTTTCACCACCAGGAGGTGACGCCTTTGATGTCCAGGTGGTCATGAGTGGTTCAGGAACTGCAATAGCTATATTCTCACAAGGCGTCACAACAGTAATCAAGAGTGCTATGTTGGCTTTGGGTAGCACCACTTGGGTTCCATTACCTATCACATCAACACATGATGCAGTAAGTCCTCAGATCGCTGTTAATGGTGCAGGGGATGCTGTAGCGTCGTGGCTATCTATTCGTGGTTTTTTTTCGGTTCTAGAAGGTGCAACGCTTGCTGCTGGGAGCAGTAGCTGGGTGTCCACAGCAATTCTGCCAATGTCAGAGGATGCTAGTCCAGCTGTTGTTGGGATTGATTTCGACGGCAATGCAATTGCTACCTACCTAAACGTTTCAGGAGGCGTACAGGGAGCTAGGTTGCAGTTTGGCAGCTTGATATGGACTCCTACTGATAATCTAACTCAACCTGGCCAAATGAGCAATCAAGTCACTCTTGCTGTTAATCCAATCGGTAATGCTGTCGCTCTGTGGTCATTATTTGATGGATCTAATAACCTTGCGGCCGCTTCCACTCTGTTTCCTGGTAGCAACACCTGGTCGCCAAGTACAGTTATTTCTCAAACAGGAGCTAATGCCTTTGATTTGTCTGTGGCCCTTAGCGCGAGTAATAGAGCCATTGCTGCCTGGGATCGTTTTGATTCAGACTCTTCAACGAACTTTATCCAGGCTACCGAAAACCAGCTTGTCCCACCTGTGAGCCCTTCTCTTTCCACTGTTGTGGCTGATCCCACGACTGTGGCAGCCGATGGGGTTTCATTTTCCACAATAACGGTGACATTGATAGATTCCGATGGCTCTCCGGTTGTAGGGAAAACAGTTGTTCTTAGACCAGATAAAGGAAAGTCTAGGATCTCCCCCTGTTCATCCGTCACCGATGCTCAAGGTCAAGCCTTCTTTAAGGTGAGGGATCACCATGTAGAGAAAGTGACCTATACTGCGCAGGATATCGATGACTGCGTCTTGATTTCTCAGACTGCAACAGTGTCATTTGTTGTGCTCCCTCCCTTGGATTTCTTTGGAGAGTCCAAAAGGAATAAAGTCCTTGAAGTCGATCTGCTGGGTTGGATTCCAAGCCCTGATAAAAGTGTGGTGGCCTATCGCGTCTATTTAAACGGCAAGGTTGTGGCTGAAACATCGGCGGATGGTCCCTTTTTCGCTAAGGTGATCCACCAAAACCCAAAAGGTCATTACACCTATAAGTTAGTGGCTGTGAATAAACAGGGGAACCGAAGCTCGCCGCTGTTTCTAACACTGCCAGACAATTCGTCCTCAAGTAGCTCCTGGTAAAAACAAAGCGG
>Ga0207159_1123_pt1 | contig 18297 bp, 15 predicted proteins | sample Alteio_BWMinHeat_23_FD_153511 | JGI IMG/M metagenome (GOLD analysis project Ga0207159, IMG submission 153511) | Enriched cells from forest soil in Barre Woods Harvard Forest LTER site, Petersham, Massachusetts, United States -... | ecosystem: Environmental > Terrestrial > Soil > Temperate forest >... | reverse complement strand
TACATTTTATTGAGAGGCACACAATTAACTGATTATCTGCGTATTAACCTGAAAATCTATCTGCCGGATATTTGCCTGTCCTTTACACAGAAATCCGTAGACACCCTGCGGAAGTCGATGATTAATATCGAGGCTGTTTTACTCCCGGAATACTCAGTTGAGCGTGGGGAAGCCGCTGCCCCGGCTGAAGCCTGCTGAACAGCGCCGCGAATAAGAAAAAAATAAAAAAGCCTGTAAATCACTTATTTACAGGCTTTTGCACTTTTTTGCACCAAGGTTACGCGGAGAGAGAGGGATTCGAACCCCCGGACCTTTAGAGTCAACGGTTTTCAAGACCGCCGCATTAGACCGCTCTGCCATCTCTCCGGGTGCAAAATAACAGTCTCGTAAGCTATCTTCCAAAAAAATATACCCTGCTTACCGTAATTTCGCGTAAAATGAATGGCTTTGAAGCATCTTTCAGCGATCAATAAATATTTCTGGAAATACCGTTATCGTTTTTTTGCAGGTATATTTTTCGTGGCAACTTCTAACTATTTTGCGGTAGTGGCCCCTGAAATAACGAATTATGTGGTGGATAAGGTGCAGCAGCATTTAAGCGTTAACCATCCTGCGCCGTCAAAAAAGTACGACTCTTTTGTAACGGCACTGCTTGGCCAGGTTGAGAAGCTAAGCTTTGCCGACCTTGTTATAGTTTGCAGTATTATTATTCTTGTTGTTGCCCTTATACGGGGTATATTAATGTTCTTTATGCGGCAAACTATCATAGTAATGAGCCGGCATATAGAATACGACCAAAAGAATGAAGTATATGAGCATTATCAAAAGCTTGATGCTGCATTCTATAAAACCCATAGCACGGGAGACCTGATGAACCGGATTACAGAGGACGTGAGCAGGGTAAGAATGTACACTGGTCCCGCTATTATGTATTTTATAAACCTTGTAACGCTTATTATTTTAAGCGTGGTAAATATGTGGCGGAAAGACCCTTCACTTAGCCTGATAGTATTGGCCCCTTTACCAATACTTGCTTTAACCATTTACGTGGCAAACAGCATCATTCACAGAAAAAGTGAGAAAGTACAGGCACTCTTGTCAGACCTTACTACTAACGCACAGGAATCTTACTCGGGCATAAGAGTGATAAAATCTTTTGTGCAGGAAAGAACAATGCTCGGGTTTTTTACAAGAAACAGCGAGGAATACCGTAAAAATGCTATCGGGCTTGCTAAGGTGGAAGCCATTTATTTCCCCAGCATGTCGCTGATGATCGGGTTAAGCACATTGCTGACTATATGCGTGGGTGGTTATGAGGCGTTGCACGATCCTAATAAGTTAGGTGTAATAGTAGCTTTTGTGATCTACATTAATATGCTCACTTTCCCGGTAAGTGCTATCGGCTGGGTGGCAAGCATGGTACAAAGAGCTTCTGCATCCCAAAAAAGGCTGAACGAATTTTTAGATACTGAACCTGCTATTAAAGAGCCGGTGGTAGCTGCAACCGGCCAATCGCTGCAGGGCGATATTGTGTTCAACAATGTGTCATTTACCTATTCACACACCGGCATACAGGCATTAAAGCATTTTACTTTAACCATTAAACAAGGCCAAAAAATACTGATATTAGGCAAAACAGGCAGTGGTAAATCAACTGTGGGGCAATTATTATTGCGGTTTTACGATCCCCAGGAGGGTACTGTTTCAGTAGGGGGTACTGATGTTGCACACATACCGCTAAAAACGTTACGCAACAATATAAGCTATGTACCGCAGGATGTTTTTCTTTTTAGCGACACGATATCCGGTAATATAAGTTTTGGTTTAAAAAAGAAGGCGCCATTTGAATTTATAAAGCAATCTGCTGCAAATGCAAGCATTGACAATGAGATACAGGAATTGCCGGCCGGCTACGAAACCGCTGTAGGGGAAAGGGGGGTAACGTTAAGCGGAGGCCAAAAACAGCGTATTTCTATAGCGAGGGCTTTAATAAAAGAGCCCCAAATAATGCTTTTTGATGATTGCCTGAGTGCCGTGGATACTAAAACCGAAAACCGGATAATCAATAACCTGCAAACCTTGCTAACCAATAAAACCGCTATTCTTATTACCCACCGCATTTTCACCGTTTTAAATTTTGACCAGATAGTTATTATGGAGGATGGGGCTATTATTGAGCAGGGTACCCACCAGCAACTATTGGCGCTTAATGGCTATTATGCTGAATTGTACAGCCTGCAGGTAAACAGCGAACAGGCGGTAGCCTAATATAATTCTTTTAAACAACCCCAGTAAAATTTTGGTAAATTCAAAACAATACTATATTTGCGTTCACCATTATTTAAAACCAAAACCAATAAAACTGTGGCGTACGAAAATAACGACAAAAAAATGGAAAGTGTATACAGCAGGCGTATAAGAGCTGGTAAAAGGAGAACCTATTTTTTCGATGTTAGAGCAACCCGGGGTAATGATTACTACTTAACTATTACTGAAAGCCGGAAACGTTTTAATGATGATGGTTACGACAGGCACAAGATATTTTTGTACAAGGAAGATTTTAATAAGTTCATTAAGGCGCTGGGTGAAGCCATAGACTACGTAAAAACGGAATTAATGCCTGATTTTGACTTTGACGCTTTTAACCACGAATACCCCGAAGCGGCAGAAACAACTGAAATTATAGAAATAATCGAAGTATCAGAAGAAAAGCCGGTAATAATTGCAGAAATAAATATACCTGCTGCAACTAATCATACTGCAACCAATCATACAGAAGATGCAGATAAATGGTAAAATTTGAGAAAATTTCTTTAAAAAAGGAGCAGCTTTTTAAGTTGCTCCTTTTTTTATTATCTTGTATTCCCTTTACAATTATACAATTAGCTAACTAAAAATAACATATGAAAAAAAAGCTACCCTTTTGTTTATCCGTTATTTCCCTGTTCCTTTTCAGCAAAACCGACGCCCAGCTTTTTAAAGTAGAGCTTAATCAAAAAGTAAACTCCTCCACGCTTATTGCTGAAGGCAGGGTGATAACGCAGAAAAGCTTCTGGAACCCTGCCCATACAATGATCTATACGGCAAATACCATACAGGTGTACAAAACTTTTAAAGGGCAAACAACCTCGTCAACAATTGAAATAATGACACAGGGCGGTTCAGTAGGTGCGCAATATGTTGATGTGAGTGACTTGCTTACCCTGGATAAGAGTCAAACCGGGATATTCTTTTGTTATGAAAATGCTTTAAACCTGCAATCCCCCTCTACCGGTAAAACCCTTTATGACGTTTACAGCAGCGACCAGGGGTTTTTGCGTTATGATTTTACAACCAATAAAGCATTTGCGCCGTTTGCCTTCTATAATAATATTGAGGACAGCCTGTATAGCCTTATAGAACAACAAACCGGGGAAAGCAAAAAAATAATAGATGCAAGTTTTAGTGTTGCTGCCATGGTACAAAAAAAGGCTAAGAACAGCGCAAATTTCATCAATGGTGTCCAGGCATCCATTACATCTTTTTTACCAACTACTGTTAACGGGGGTGCATTAAATACTCCTGCTAAAAATACTCTAACCATCAATGGGGCCGGTTTTAGCAATACTCCTTCCGGCAGTTGTGCGGTAAATTTTAAGGACGGGAACAGCAACAATGCAACACCTGATTATACGGTGCCATATAATTCCCCGTATATTGTATCATGGAGCGACACCAAGATCATAGTTAAAGTGCCTACAAGGGCCGCCACCGGCAATTTTGATGTAATATTGAGCGACAGTACAGTAGTTAATTCCCCGGCCGCCCTGACGGTATATTTTTCTGTGCTGAATTTTGTTTTTGACTTTAGCTCTGCCGGGATCGACACGGTAGTAGCCACCGAACCACGTTTAATGAATGTGAACGGAAAAGGAGGATACGATTACAGCTTTAGCACCAGCACCGCAGGCGGCGGAAAAAACTTTGCCACAGATGGTGCCAGCAGCACCTTTGCACGGGCGGTTAATACCTGGATACAGGTTGTAGGGGCTAATTTAAGCAATGGCGCCAATACCACTGTTCAGGTAATTAAAGATGACGGTGTTAACGTAGTTGAATTTGATAATAAGAACACCGGAGTGCCTGTAATGGCTGACGGTGTGCTGGAAGTTACTTATAGCTGGGGCTCTACCTGTTACATTTCTTCTCCGTTTACCGTTTTAACCTCGCAAAAATCTGGTTTTGATATCCTGGTACGAAACCCGGGGGTTTCAGCCGGGTCTACAGTAACTTTTGAGGATGGCCCTTGTTTCCCGGATATAAATTCAAATACCTATGACCTGGAAACTATAATACTCCACGAGATAGGCCACGCGCTGAACCTTGCCCATATTAATGACTCTTATGAAGCATCCCCAAACTTTTTGAACTATGTAAACCCCGAAAAAGTGATGCATTATGCTATACTTTATTATGTTGACAGGCGGTCACCCGATAATTCAGCCTATACCGGAGCTTTATACACGGTAACACCCCAGCATGATGTTTATGGAAGCTGCGGACTTTATTCATCTGAAATGACACAGCTTTCCTATACAGCGATCAGCAATGATGAATGCCCGGGTACATTTCCGGTAACAGCAACCCAGTCCGGCACTGTTGTTAATTTTGATCTTACCCATGCTACCAGCAACAAACTAGGGGACCCCGCTTTTACTGATGTTAGCTGCGATAACCAGGGCACTTTTGTTACCAATAATGCGTATTATGCTTTTAAAACCAGCTCTCTCAGCAACGGAACGCTGTCTCTTAATATTTCCAATTACACCACCACGCCGGCACAGCTTGTTAACTGTAGCGGCCAGGGTGTACGGCTTGCTCTTTATGAGGTAAATTCCTGTCCTGTTGGCCAGGCATTCCCCTCTCCTGTAACCTGTGCTACATTCCTTGGGAATGGCGCGTTAGGCGATATTGGCGGTCTCGCGGCAAATCAAACATACCTGTTATACTTTGACGGGCTAAGGAATACGAAAGCAAATTTTAATGTAACGCTTACGGGTTCGGCGCTGCCCATTACTCTTTCCAAATTCAGTGGCGAATATCTTAAGGGACAGGACATTTTGTATATTGAGATTGAGCAGGCTATTAATGTAAAAGATATTGAGATAGAGAAAAGTGCGGACGGACAGGTATTTAATTCCTTAGGCGTATTACCTGTAACCACTGCACTACTGGTTGGCAAGCATACTTATATAGACGCCCAACCATTTACAGGAAATAATTTCTATCGCTTAAAGGTTGTTGATAATGATGGCAGGTTTGAATATTCAAATGTTATTCTTTTAAAAAATACTGCAGGCCGCATCGTTTACCTCTATCCTAACCCTGTTACAGATCATTTATCCATAAGCCTTACAGGTACGCCTGCAGGGCATTACAACTTCAAGGTGTACGATGTTTCGGGCAAGGCGATTCTTAACAGCGTCTATACCATAAATGCAGTTAGCCAAACGGTAAGTTTGCCATTTACCCGTGTTGCAGCAGGGGTATATATTATTAAAATAACCAATGAAAATGGTGAAACAGTCTCCCTGCAAAAGGTGGTGAAGGAGTGAGGCAATTAATAATTAATAGAAGCAGGGCCGATTAAAAATAGAGTATAATAAAGTGATTGTTTTAAGCACCATAGGCGCGGCATGTTAGTAGCAGCACAGGTTTGTTGTTTTTTGTTGTTAGCCCCGGCGGGGTGACATATAAGCAGACAATGATTTGTGTAAAATGATTCATGCTGGGGATATTCGGTCAAAAAATATTCAACGTGCCACTGTGCGTACCGGCAATGTATATTTGCAGCCAGGCTGATTTAAAACAACAGCTTTTTTCCACTTTATAATGAAATATTCTCAACTAATTGGCATCATTGCCGTACTTGCATTGGCAGGAATATGCTTTATACCATGGGTGTACATTGCATCAGTAAATATTACCGTAACAGGGTTTTATTCCGAGGGTACAAATTTTGGTAAACCGGGCCTGGTGAGTGTTATGCTTGGTACTATCTGCCTCATCCTTTTCCTGTTGCCGAAAATATGGGCTAAACGGGTTAATTTTTTTGTAGGTACTATTAATTTTGCCTGGTCAATAAAAAATTACATAGTAGTAACCGGTTGTCTATACGGCGATTGCCCCGAAAAAAGGGCAGGCATTTTTTTACAATTAATCGTTTCGCTGATAATAATGCTGATGACCTTTTTCCCTAAAATTGCATTGCCGGAAGAAAAATAATTGAATCTTTCAGGCTATTTCGCCGATACAAATTTTGCTATAAAAAAAGCTGTTGCTGCTGCGGCAGCGCCTATAAGCATAACTTTTAATCCGCCGCTCCAGGCATTAACACCGGTTAACTTACTTTTAAAATAACCAAAGATAAATAAGCATGCCAGTGTTATTATAACCGATAGTTTTAAACCTTCCAGCGCATCATGCACGAAAAAATAGGGGCTAAGCGGTATTAATCCCCCGACTATATATGAAAAGCCTATATTGAATGCACTTTTTCTTGCGCGGCTTGGGTCAGGCTCTGTTAATCCAAGTTCATGGCGCATCATAAAACTTACCCAGCGGTCTTTATCTTTCGACAATTCATTAACAGCTTTTTCCTGTAATTCTTCACTCATTCCCCATTCCTTAAATAACAGTTTAACCTCGGCTTTCTCTACTTCCGGCAAATGCTCTACCTCATAATATTCTCTTTTCAGTTCACTGTTGTAATGGTCGGATTCTGTTTTACCTGCCAGGTACCCGCCAAGCCCCATAGCAATTGAGCCCGCTGCAATTTCTGCAATGCCGGCCAATATAATGAGCTGGGTTTGGTTGATTTCCACATTTTTAACGGCGCTAACCATACCTGCGGCAAGCGCGAAAGGCACGGTTAAACCATCACTCATGCCAATAACAATATCTCTTAAAACGTCTGAACTTTGAAGATGCGGCTCTTCGTGAGCGTGGGGTTCATGCATGCCTGGGTATTATTTTGTAAAAGTAATCGTTTATTGTTACCAGTTTCCTGACGCAGGTCAGCAGTTTTGGCCCCGGCGCCTGATTTAAATAAAAAGCAGCCCACCCGGCAACATATTTCCCCTTCCCCGTTTCACACTCATTTCACTTTTCACTTTTGACCTTTCACTTTTCACGCCTCACGCCCTTTATTCCATCATCTTCAAACTTCTCTCAATAATATCATCGCAATCATAAACCTGTTCTTCAGTAATACAAAGGGGTGGAGCAAACCTTATCTTATCGCCATGTGTAGGTTTTGCAAGCAGCCCATTTTCTTTTAATAAAAGGCAGAGGCTCCAGGCTGCCTCCGTATCGGCGTGATCAATTACAATAGCATTTAACAGCCCTTTACCCCTTACTGTTTTAATTAGAGGTGATTGTAATTTTTCCAGTTCGCTGCGCAGTACAATACCAAGGGCTTCAGCATTCGCGGCCATATTTTCCTCTTTCAGCACCCGCAATGCCTCAATGGCAACAGCGCATGCCAAAGGGTTGCCACCGTAAGTTGAGCCATGTTCACCTGGTTTTATCGTTAACATAATATCATCGTCCGCCAGCACGGCAGATACAGGTAAGGTGCCGCCGCTTAAAGCTTTGCCAAGTATCAAAATATCAGGCCGTACATCTTCATGGTCACAGGCAAGCATTTTGCCCGTACGTGCAAGCCCTGTTTGAATTTCATCTGCAACAAATAAAACGTTATATTCATTGCAAAGGTTTCTCACGCCTTTTAAATAACCATCATCCGGTATTACTACACCGGCCTCGCCCTGTATAGGCTCCATTAAAAAACCGGCAACATTTTTATCCTGCAAAGCTTTTTCAAGCGATATGAGATCGTTATACGGTATTATTTCAAAACCAGGGGTAAGCGCACCAAAATTTGTATAGGCTGAAGGGTCGCTGCTGAAGGAAATGATCGTGGTTGTACGCCCGTGAAAGTTACCTTCGCAAACAATAATCTTGGCCTTATCCGCAGGAATGCCTTTTGCAGCATAACCCCAGCGGCGTGTAAGCTTAATAGCCGTTTCTACACCTTCTGCACCGGTATTCATGGGCAATACTTTATCGTACCCAAAATATTCAGTAATGTATTTGGCATATTCACCAAAAAGGTTGCTGTGAAAAGCTCTTGATGTAAGGGTTAGTTTTTGTGCCTGCTGCACCAATGTTTTAATTATGCGGGGATGGCAGTGGCCTTGATTTACAGCAGAATACCCGCTTAAAAAATCGTAATATTTTTTACCATCCACATCCCATACAAAAACACCCTCGCCTTTTTCTAATACCACCGGAACCGGATGGTAATTATGTGCGCTGTAATGTTCTTCCAAATTTAAATAATATGCACTTTTTTCAGACATTGTTTGGGTTAACATATAAAGAGTTATAAATAGTATATTAATGTATAAAGAAAACTTTGAGGATGCTTGATAATTAAGTTCACATTTTACGTGTGAAGCAATTAATTAAAATTGTAATACTTTAATAGAAGCATCGGACAGAAAACAGTGTTATGGAGTAATATTACTACCCCAGGGGATGGTCTAAGAAGTCAAGATTTTTGCGGAGAAAATACATTACACGTTGTTTTCAGGTGCAAGGTAATTTTTTTAGAGGATATTTAAGACAGATAAAACAGTTTTTTTTCATGTAAGTGTTACCTTGACCATCTTATTCCTTAAACCATGAAAAAATTCTTAAAAAGAACCGGTATTGTCATCCTTACCATCATTGTTCTATTTTCAGCTTTTGCATTGATAACTGGCAGGATATATTTGTTTAAAGCAGTATGGTACAATTTTGCCAATATTGATGACTATAAAATATTTACGAACGATACAGTAAATATAGCGGCCCCAAAGCCCTGGAAGGAATCTGCAAAAATAAATGATGTCCCTTATCCTGCTACGCTTAATACGTTATTAGAGAATTTAGAAAGCGTGGGTTTATTAATGGTAAAAAATGACAGTATTGTATTTGAAAAATATTGGGATGGTTACACCGACAGCTCCAGGTCAGGTTCTTTTTCTGCTGCAAAAAGTATTACCAGCTTATTGGTGGGCGCGGCTATTCATGACGGCCTTATAAAATCAGTTGATGAGCCGGTAAGTGATTTTTTACCGGAATTTAAAGAAGGCGAAAAAGCAAAGGTTAGAATAATTGACCTGCTTACCATGAGCAGCGGAAGCGACTGGGATGAAAGTTATATGAACCCTTTTTCAGTAACAACGGAATTGTATTATGGCAGTGATGTGTATAAAACCGCAACAGGTGTGCATATTATTCATACGCCGGGTACACTGCATTATTATAAGTCGGGCGATACCCAGCTTTTAGGGTTGATAGTTGAAAAAGCTACCGGGAAAACATTGAGTGCATACGCTTCTGAAAAATTATGGCAGCCGCTTGGCGCCGAGCATGCCGCGTTGTGGAGCACCGACCATGATAACGGGAATGAAAAGGCTTATTGCTGCTTCAATTCAAATGTGCGTGATTTTGCCCGCATAGGCAGGCTGATGCTTGACAGCGGAAAAATAAACGGCATTCCTGTTATTGACAGTACTTATTTTGTCAGTTCTATCGCCCCTTGTAATATACCAGACGGTTCAGGAAGGCCCTGCAAATATTACGGTTATCAATGGTGGATAGACCCTTTAAACCCGAAGATATTTTATGCCCGCGGCATACTCGGCCAATATATTATTGTTATCCCGGAAAAGAAGATCATTATTGTACGGTTAGGTAAAAAGACCGGCTGGAGAACCAATACAGTGCCCGAAGAAGTAAGGGCTTTAATTGACTGGGGGCTGGGGAGTTGAAGATCGACTCATGGAATAGTGCCTGAGCTACGAAATACGAATAAATACGAATATATGAATTGCAGAGGGCTGGTCCGGTTAACGTATGTTTAATCAAATTGCACTCTATAAACAAAATAGTTTGAAATATATACAGGCCGGCAAAACTTCAAATGAGCAAGCCGCATCGTTTCTTATTCGTATATTCGTATTTATTCGTAGTTCGTAGGTAAGTTTCACCCCGATTCGTATTTGTAGATTCATCATTATCTTTGCCAGTCATAAATTTTCTACACTATGCCTTCATTCGATATTGCCAGTAAAGTTGATATTCAAACACTGGATAACGCCATTAACGTTGTAAAAAAAGAAATAAGCAACCGGTTTGATTTTAAAAACTCACCCGTGAATATTGAACTGGATAAAAAGGATTTTATTGTAAAAGTGGAAGTGGAAAGCGATATGAAGATGAAACAGGTGATCGATGTTATTATAAGCCGGGCCCTGAAACAGGGCATTGAAACATCAGCCTTCAATTTTGAGAAAGATGCTTACCCAAGTGGCAAGGTTGTAAAAAAAGAGATTCCTGTTACCAATGGCCTTAAACAGGAAGACGCCAAAAAAGTGGTGAAGCTCATCAAGGACTCCGGATTAAAAGTGCAGGTGCAAATAATGGATGAAATAGTGCGGGTGACCGCCAAAAAGATAGATGACCTGCAGGAAGTGATAGCATTATGCAGGAATGGAGGACTGGGATTTCCGCTTCAGTTCACAAACATGAAATCGTAAGGCGGGGCCACGTACCCTCCGTTTCCCGCTCCCGTATATTTTCTTTGGCATGGCTTTAGCATAGGTGGTGAAAAATAAAACACTATGAAAAAGCTTATCGTTGCAATGGCCTTACTTGGAGGCTTTTATATTGTAAACGCGCAAAGCACCTTCAAATCCAACCCCGGCGGATTTTATTTAAAGGGCGGCGTAAATTTCTCAAACATTTCTGTAACCCCGGATGGTACGGTAAACAGCGCCAATTCATTAACAGCATTTAATGTTGGTTTTATCGGCGATATTCCTGTGGCAGATGTCTTCTCTTTTCAAACAGGGTTGTACTTAAATGGTAAAGGGGCTAAAACACAATCAGCTAATTACAACGTTAAATTCAATCCTCTTTACCTGGAATTACCTGCAAACTTTGTAATTAAACTCCCGGTGGATAACACTTCCAGGTTTTTCGTAGGCGCAGGCCCTTACCTGGCAATGGGTATTGGCGGTAAAACAACGGGAACAAGCACCATAGCGGGCGTTACCAGCACGTATGAAAAAGATATCCAGTTCAGCAATAACGGGCCTGACTCAGGTTCAGAACAGGATGCGAGCGTAAATCAGTTAAGGAGGTTTGATTTTGGAATTAATTTTTTGGGCGGTGTTGAAGTGGACAGGCTTATGCTTGGTGTAGGTTATCAATTAGGCCTTGCCAAAATTGGCGCCACGCAAAGCGATACTAACGATAAAAATAAATACCGGATATTCAGCATTAATGTCGGCGTAAGATTGTAATCAGGGATCAAAGGGGAATACAGCCTGGTTGCGAAAGCAGCCGGGCTTATTTTTTTGTGTCAACGGCAGGCACTGTTTCCACTTTTTTATCAGGCTGCGCCTGTAGTGACTCCTTGCTTTCTACTTCAACCTGTTGTACAAAAACCGAATAGTCGTTGGGGAAAATATCCCTGCCCCTGTAGGTGGCGTATTCTTTTGTAAAAGCAGCGCCGAAATAAAGGATAATTGAGGAATAATATACCCAGAGCAGGATAATAATAACAGATCCTGCGGCGCCATAGGAACTGCTGACCTTAGTTTTGGCCATGTAAAAAGTAATAACAAACTTACCCAGCATAAATAAAAATGCTGTGGTAAAAGCGCCGGCCCTTACATCCCTCCATTTTATTTTGGCGTCAGGCAGAAATTTAAAAATTGCAGCAAATAAAAAGCTTATCACCAGGAACGTGAGCAATACATTTAGCACGTAGGCTGATGTAACCGCTATTCCCGGAAAGTAATGTAAAAGCTTATCGGAAAAAGCATCCATAATGGTATTTATAAAGAGCGAAACGAGTAAAATAAAACCAAGGCCAATAAGCATGGAAAAACTGAGCAGCCTGTTGATCAGCAATTTTATTATGCCTGTTTTGGGCTTTGACTTAAGTTGCCAGATGAAATTAATAGAATCCTGTATTTGGGTAAAAATACCGGTGGCGGCAAGAAATAACGAAATAATGCCTATTACAGATGCTATTGCAGTGGCCCTTGATAAGGTTGCATTTTTAATAAGATCCTGTATTTGTAAGGCCGCACTATCGCCTACAAAGGACCTGATCTCCCTAAATACCTGGCCATCAATAGCTTTTTTGCCTAAAAAAAGGTCGCATAACCAAATTACAATGATGAGCATTGGCGCAAGGGCGAATATGGTGTAATACGAAAGGGCGGCGCTAAGGGTAGTAATTTTGTAGGTAGAAAAATCAGTAAAAGTGGAGGCTAATAATTTCCAGATGTTTTTCAAGCGTAATTTCATGTGTAGTCTGTCAAGTGGTTAATAAACAACGAAAATACAGGGCAACAGGCATGCCATGAATAAAAACCGGCAAATGGTTTGCTGCATTCCGGTTGTATTATTAATTTCATTTGTTTAAATTGCTTTTATTAATTACTTTTGCACTCCAATTTTTAAAACAATACGGCAAAATCCGTATTACCTTAAATATAAATAATTATATGAGAACAGGTATCCATCCAAAAAATTACAGGTTTGTAGTTTTTAAAGACATGAGTAACGGCTATACATTTTTAGGCCGTTCTACAGCAGGTTCAAAAGAAACCATTAAGTGGGAAGACGGTAACGAGTACCCGCTTTTAAAGCTGGAAATATCCAATACCTCGCATCCCTTCTATACCGGCAAAAATATGCTGGTAGATACTGCAGGGCGTATTGATAAATTCAAAAAGCGTTACGCAAAAAAATAAGCGTTCTTACAGAATGAACATCAAGTCCCTCCGAAAGTATCAATACGTCGGGGGGATTTTGTTTTTAACCCTGGTACAATTACACTTTCTATATCTTAAAGCAACCATCAAATGAGCCAGTTAACCAGTTATCCCAAAGAGAAGATCAATATACTCTTTCTTGAAAACATCAGCGATAAAGCTGTACAGCAGTTTAAGCAAAATGGTTATGTAAATGTAAAAAAACTCGGCGGCGCCGTAAGCGAGGAGCAGTTGATTGAAGCTATAAAAGACGTGCATCTTTTGGGCATTCGTTCAAAAACACAAATAACCGAAAAGGTGCTTGATGCAGCCCATAAATTACAGGCCATAGGCTGCTTTTGCATTGGCGTAAACCAGGTAAACTTAAAAGCAGCCACCAAACACGGGGTGGTGGTTTTTAATGCACCATACAGTAACACCAGGAGCGTAGCAGAGCTGGTAATAGGCCTTAGCATAATGCTGATACGGCGTATACCCGATAAAAACAAAGCCGCCCACGAAGGCATTTGGATGAAGGAAGCTAAGGGCAGTTTTGAACTAAGGGGCAAAACACTTGGTTTGGTAGGTTACGGCAACATCGGCAGCCAGGTAAGCGTACTTGCAGAAGGGCTGGGTATGAAAGTATTGTTTTATGATGTTGAAACCAAGCTGCCTTTAGGTAATGCTGCCGCCTGCGACAGCCTGGAAGAACTGGTTGGCAAAGCGGATATAATAAGCCTGCATGTGCCTGAAACAAAACAAACAAAGAACCTTATTAACGGAGAACTGCTTGGTAAATTCAAGAAAGGTTCTATTCTTATAAACTACGCAAGGGGAGAGGTGGTTGATCTTAACGCCCTTGCAGCACATATAAAAGATGGCAGCTTAAGCGGTGCTGCTATTGACGTTTACCCCTGGGAGCCGGAGAAAAATGGCGATAAATTTGAAACACCGTTACAGGGATTGTCTAATGTTATTTTAACCCCGCATATAGGCGGCTCAACTGAAGAAGCACAGGAGAATATTGGTGAAGATGTAAGCAGCAAGCTGTTTAATTATCTTGAAAAAGGCATTACCAACGGGTCGCATACGGTGCCCGCCATTGGTTTGCCTCCTGTAGAAGGTGCACACCGCATATTGCACATACATAAAAATGTCCCCGGTGTTTTAGGGGCTATTAATACCCAGCTTTACAATCACAACATAAACATAGTAGGCCAGTACCTTAAAACAAATGATGACATTGGCTATGTTGTACTGGATATTGACAAAAAATTATCCAAACAGGCGCTTGAATTATTAAAGGACGTAAAAGCCACAATAAAAGTGCGGTTGGTGTATTAGGGAGTGAAAGGTGAAAGGTGAAAGGTGAAAGGTGAAAGGTGAAAGGTGAAAGGTGAAAGGTGAAAGGTGAAAGGTGAAAGGTGAAAGGTGAAAGGTGAATTAATTTGGAGGCTGCAAGGTCGGGTATTTGTGTTTGATCTTCTTTGTACTGGTAATATTTTTTTCTTTTTGTAAGCCCAATCATCGGCCCAAACTATAATCTAAGATACTCGTTTCTCGGCTGTCGTTTCACGTCTGTCGTTCCTTGTCTGTCGTTTCACGTTTCACGATTGACTTTTCACGTCTGTCGTCCGCCATTTCACTTTTCACTTTTGACCTTTCACTCCCCCGCCCTCACTTCCAAATATCATAAGCCAACGTAAGCCCGTACCATAGTCTGCCGTCAAAAAGCCACCTGCTCGCAAGCGAGGGTACCAGTAAATGGTCTTTACCTATTGAACCCCCTATATTTATATTGTGCCAGCCAAACAGAAAGTTAATACCAATGCTGGCCACAGGTTCCGTTTTATCATACATAAGGTAATTGGTGGTGGTAATACTTTTAACGTTTGTTCCGCCGATGGTAAAAAATCCCGATGCTGATAAAGAAACATAATTTAAATTCTTTGGATCATCCTCAGTTGGGCGCGCTTTAAAAACACTCCAGGTCCTTTTTAAACCCGCAGCAACCCCAACATTCAACTCTGCGGTTGCCAGTGTTTGAAGGGAATCCTTAAGCCTTGGCGTGCGAAAGGCCGGCCTTATCTTAAGCGGGGTGGTAAGCAGTTGAACAACAATATTGTTTTCGCTGTACCTGAGCTTATCGGGGAGGACAAAAAAATTGTTACTGTTCTCGTCGCCAACCCGCGGGTACAGGATCTCCGGGAAATAATATTTTCCGCTTACGGCCAGTTGGGCATATCTCTCTGTTGTTTTAAAACTGCTTTGTACTACAGTAGGCAAAACAAAATTCTTGCTCCCGGTATCCGTTTTCTGAATTAATAAAAGACTGTTTGAATCTATAACAGTTATCCGTAATTTATTATTTCCTGTATTGTAAGCCTTTATCTCTCCTTTACCATTTCCGGTAGGCTCAACCTTAAAAACAACCTGGTGTTTGGCCAGGTATTTTTGGTTAAGGCAACTGCAAAATGCAACAGCTATTATACAAAAAATAAAAAAAATCTTCATAGACGTTCTTTAAAGAGTTAGTTTTTTTCATGTAGCTGGCATATAAACTTGAAAGTACTAAAAAAGCAGATATTCTTTAAAACAAAAAAGCCGGGAGGCAAATATTTAACCTAAAAATTATTAAACCAATTAAAAATCGGGCGTATCGCCAAATTGCCCGTGCATGCGTTGTTTACGTTTGCGGCCGGGGCAAAGCCTCGCAGGCACGCCGGTAATTCTACCCTGCATTTTGCCCGCTTCGGCTATAAACCGTATCATAAACGCATAGCCGCCCATACATTTGGGTTGACCATCAATTTTAACTGCAGGCCCGGCAGATACACCGCATTTATGATTGATATAAATAAAGCATCACTAACTTTAGGCGAATGAATAAGCAAACGGTTTTATACCAGGTATTTCATTTCTTTTTAATAAAGATCATTATAGGTATAGCCATAATTGTTGGATTAGTTTTTATTACAGAGTGGTGCGGCAAATTTTTAGATCAGATCCCGCTAACGGACTACACAAAAAATATAATTATAGCAATGGCCGATTCCGGTATTGCTTTAACCGGCTATATTTTTCTTTTTAAAAACTATGAAAAACGGCGCATTACGGAACTTAGTTTTTCAACATTTACAAAAAATGCCATGCTGGGTGTGGCAACAGGTTTCGTTTTGCAATCGCTTTTTATAGTAATAATTTTTGCATACGGTGGTTACTCAATTTTACGTGTTAACCCGGTTTCATTTCTTATCCTTCCCTTTGTCGCTGCGTTAAAGGCGGGGTTTGTTGCCGAAATTGTAATAGTAGGTGTCTTCTTCCGGATAACGGAAGAAAAATTGGGAACAATAATCGCCCTGGCTATCATAACCATACTGTTTGCCATTTTGCACATGAACAGTGAGGGCGCCAGTTTTGTATCCGTTAGTGCTACTGCCGCACAGGCCGGCCTTATGCTTTCCGCGGCGTATGTGTTTAAACGCAATTTATGGTTCCCCATCTTCCTGCATTTTGGCTGGGATTTTACTGAACCCGGCATATACGGGGCGCCCAACCCCGGCAATTCAGTACCGCAACACCTGCTTACCAGCAAACTCAACGGCCCGGCATTAATAACAGGCGGCGTAACAGGTCCCCAGAATTCAGTACAGGCACTTATACTTTGTTTATTAACCGCATCATTACTGCTGTGGTTTGCAAAGCGAAATAATAATTTTATACAGCCTTGTTGGAAAAACAAGGGAATTAAGGGAAGTGAAAGGTGAAAAGTCAATCGTGAGACGACAAACGTGAAACGATGGAGGATGACGGAACGCCCGTCCGACCGGGTCATCCGGGCGGGCAGATTATCAAGATTGAATGGATATTTAAATTTATCTGCGTCGATCCTGGTAATCCTGACGATCAGCGTCCCATTAATTCGCTTCAGTCAATTCGCACCAATCACTCGCTTAAACTGGAAACCAGCCTGCCGGCAGGCAGGCTGGCAACCGGAAACTGCTCTCATGTGCCGCAGGTACATTTCGTGGGTAGATAATATCATTTGCAACGCGCTGCGTTCTGCAGGAAGGCCTGGTGCTTGTTGCTTTTCCGGCAGAGTGCCTGCCATTGCACAAGACCCAGGCAAAGGACACTCTGTGGGGGGAAGGGAAAGGGGAAAAAAATAACATAACTGCCTTTTGTCTTGAATTGCTTCAAATATTATTGTTTAGCTATTGCAATAGTCATTTTTTTATATTACTATTATACCATTACCTGTCTTTAAAACGATTATATGCCATGTAAGAAAGATGACTTGCTTTACACTGATTATAAGTGGAAGGCAAAGGATGATCACGATGACCCCAAATTTATTCATCATCCAGACAGCGACGAACTCAATCGAACAGAAGGCTACGAAATGCTTTATTTCATTAATCATTGTGCAAAAAAATGGGGGTGGGCTGATAATTCAATTGGAGGGTATCGAAAATTAGAGAAAACGATACGAACAAAAGTTCCTTCCCCTCCCAGGACGCACGACGGAATTAGAATATGGATAGAAACCAATTACAAAAGCTTTTGGGATAATATTTAAATAGCTAGGTCATATTAAATTTTGTAAGGGTCATGAAACGACAAAAAATAACTGTAAGCTCTACTCATTTGGACAGTCAAGGCTACATAATGACAAAGGAAGCATTGGAAAGTATGTTGCCCTTTCTTAATGGAGAACGAAAAATTAGAGTGGGTTTAGAACACATTAGAACTTTCCCCCCTTTTGGGGTTACTATGAATGGCGAAATTGTTTTGGGTAACGATAACCATTACTACTTAATTGCGGAAAATTTTTATTTTGACACGCAGTCGATTTTAACCTTTGAGGATGGAACACAACTATTAAAAGAATCTTTTAGTGAGGGAAATTTTCCATTTGTAGAATGTAAGCCAGAGATAATTTCAAAAATTCATATTTCAACTGATCCCACAAATTTTAGAGGTCATAATGAAGTAAATGAGATATTTAAAATTGCTACCAAAGATTCAACTTTAGACTTTGACACCTCTTTAACGGGTAGGAAATCTGAATTTCCAGACCCTGAAATGGTGATTACTATCACAAAAACTATCGCGATTGCATTAGGAATTATCAAAACAAAAATACCTGAAAAAATTGGCGAAGCCATAGGGGAAGACTTAGCTAAGTTTTACAAATTAATTTCAAGTCTTGCTGTTCAAACAGTCAAACGAGCCATTCCTGCAAACCGGCCCAAAAATTTCGTAATTGAATTTCCAAACGAAGATTGTATAGTGGAATTAGTTATTACAACAAATATTCCTGACAAGGTCCTTCAATCATTGACTAAAGAAAAGTTGGCAAGTATTGACCAAAAAATTGGCCAACTTGTCAATCTTAAACCTGAAAAAATTCAATTTGTTTTCAATAAGCAGGGCA
>Ga0207159_1122_pt1 | contig 18340 bp, 18 predicted proteins | sample Alteio_BWMinHeat_23_FD_153511 | JGI IMG/M metagenome (GOLD analysis project Ga0207159, IMG submission 153511) | Enriched cells from forest soil in Barre Woods Harvard Forest LTER site, Petersham, Massachusetts, United States -... | ecosystem: Environmental > Terrestrial > Soil > Temperate forest >... | reverse complement strand
TGAAAAAGCCCCGAAACCTTTGCCGGCTTGTGCGACACCGATTATGCCGGGCATGAAAGTTTTTACCAAATCGGCGAAAGCGATTGCCGCACAACGCTCGGTGATGGAATTTTTATTAATAAATCACCCACTCGATTGTCCGATCTGCGATCAGGGCGGCGAATGTGAGTTGCAAGATTTAGCCATGGGTTATGGTTCGCCAGATTCCAATTATTGTGAAGGCAAACGTTCAGTACACGATGAAGATTTAGGGCCGTTAATTGCCACGGAAATGACGCGTTGTATTCAATGCACGCGTTGCGTACGTTTTGGAGATGAAGTGGCAGGCTTGCGTGAACTGGGCGCGATTAATCGCGGCGAACATTTGGAAATTAGCACTTATGTAGAGCATGCGATGAAGTCGGAAGTGTCCGGCAATATTATTGATCTTTGTCCGGTGGGTGCATTGACGTCGAAACCTTTTCGTTTTACCGCGCGTGCTTGGGAATTAGATCAATGGCCGAGCATTGCGGCGCATGATTGTGTGGGTTCCAATATTCATGTGCATACGCGCTACGGCAAAGTCATGCGCGTCGCACCGCGAGAAAATGTGGCGATCAATGAAACATGGATTTCCGATCGTGATCGTTTTAGTTATGAAGGTTTGTATCATGATGATCGTTTATTAGCACCATTGATTCGTGGCGATAATGGTATGCAAGCGACTAGTTGGCAGCAGGCGTTAGAAATTGCCAGTTTAGGATTGCAACGGGTCATTGCTGACGAAACGGTGGATTCGGTGGGCGCTTTAGCTTCACCCAATGCCACTCTCGAAGAATTTTATTTGTTGCAAAAATTAATGCGCAATTTAGGCAGCGATCATATCGACCATCGTTTGCGGCAAGTGGATACGAGTGATCAACAGAACATGCCGGGATTAGGGATGACGTTTGCGGATTTAGCGCAGAGTGATGCCATTTTATTAATTGGTTCGAATATTCAGAGAGAACAACCGAGTGCTGCTTTGCGAGTGCGTAAAGCAAGCTTGAAGGGTGCGCCAGTGATGGCGGTAAATATGCTGGATTATCGTTTTCATTTTAAATTAGCAGCGAAAAAAATTGTGGCGCCGCAGCAGATGGTGCAAGCGTTGACTGAGATAGTGAATGAAAGTGAAATCATCACTCATCTCCGCGGCAAAAAAAAGGCGTGTATTCTATTAGGTGCGCTTGCACTGAATCATCCAGAAGCGGCAGAAATTCGCCGCTTAGCGAATTTAATTGCCGAGCAGAGTGGTGCGCGTGTAGGTATACTTACCGAAGGCGCGAATGCATCAGGCGCTTGGCTTGCAGGTGCAGTTCCACATCGTGAAGCCGGTGGCCGTGTGCTAGAAAAATCTGGATTAAGCGCTTACGAAATGTTGATGAATCCACGCAAAGCTTATTTATTATTAAACGTCGAACCCGAATTAGATTGTGCTAATGCAGCATTAACTGTCGCTGCTTTAGAACAAGCTGAATTTATCGTAGCACTCTCCGTTTATCGCAATCCGATTTTAGAACAATTTGCCGATGTTATTTTACCGATTGCGCCCTTCACTGAAACAGCGGGCACATTTATCAATGCAGCAAATGAATGGCAAAGTTTTCAAGGTGTCGCCAAGGCGGTGGGTGAATCGCGACCGGCCTGGAAAGTGTTGCGAGTATTAGCGAATTTTCTGCATTTAGAAGGGTTTGAATACACGACAGCACATCATGTGCGCGATGAAGTGAAGGGATTAGGCACTGCCAATGAAACCAATCAACCTGGCAAGTCAACAGCCTCTCGCGTGGCTAAGAATAATTTCGCCAGTAAAGAAAGTTTTTACCGTATCAGCGAAATTCCTATTTATTCGGGTGATAGTCTGGTGCGCCGTGCGCCGGCTTTGCAAAAAACCCAAGCCATTTTGGAAGGTGAACTGGCCGCCGCGCGTATTAATTCCAAAGTAGCAAACACTTTGCAATTGCGCGATGGCGATCAGTGCCAAGTGCAACAACAACACGGTTCAGCATTACGCTTGCCTATCATTATTGATAACCGCGTGCCGGACCAAGCTGTGTTTATTCCCGCAGGAATTGCAGCCACCAGTGTTTTGGGCGAGTTATTTGGTGCTATCACGCTAAAAAAAGGTGAGCAATAAGTATGGCAGGACTATTTCTAATTCTTTTGATCGTGCTGAAAATTGTCCTACTGTTAGTTGGGATAATCGTTATGGTTTTATATATGACTTATCTCGAACGAAAAGTAATTGGTTTTATGCAATCACGTATTGGACCTAATCGTGTAGGCCCTATTGGGGTTCTGCAACCGATTGCCGATACGATAAAAATGCTCGGCAAAGAAATTATCATCCCCAGCAGCTCGAATCGTTATTTATTTATTTTAGCGCCTATTATTAGTTTCAGTACGGCGCTGATTGGGTGGGCGGTGATCCCGCTGGATAAAGGTGTCGTGCTGGCTAACATCAATGCCGGTGTTTTATATACTTTAGCGATGTCTTCGCTAGGCGTGTACGGCATCATGATTGCGGGTTGGGCTTCTAATTCTAAATATGCCATGTTCGGTGCGCTGCGTGTGGCGGCGCAAGCGATTTCTTATGAAATTGCCATGGGTTTTGCCTTAGTGGGTGTGATGATGGCGGCAGGTTCTTTAAATTTTCAAGATATCGTCATGGCCCAGCAAGGCGGTGTGTGGCATTGGTTTATGCTGCCGTTATTACCGCTATTTATCGTGTATTGGGTTTCGGGGTTAGCTGAAACGAATCGCTTGCCGTTTGATGTCGCTGAAGGTGAGTCGGAACTTGTGGCTGGTTTTCACGTGGAATATGCCGGTATTACTTTTGCCTTATTCTTTTTTGCAGAATATGCAAACATGGTGCTCATCTCCACCCTGATTTCCATTTTCTTTTTAGGTGGTTGGCTGTCGCCATTTCAAGGTATTCCTGGCTTAGAAAGTTTATTCGCTTGGGTACCGGATTTTGCTTGGTTATTTATTAAGCTTGCGTTTTTCTTATATTGTTTTCTGTGGTTCCGCGGCACTTTTCCACGCTATCGTTATGACCAAATCATGCGTTTGGGTTGGAAAGTTTTTATTCCATTGACCTTAGTTTGGATTGTGATACTGGCAGCGGCGGTGATACTCCATTTACCACCATGGTTTAGGTGAGGACAAATGCTGAAACGTTTGAAATTTTATATTAAAACTTTCTCACTTTGGGATTTGATCAAAGGACTTAAAGTGACCGGTGTTTATTTTTGGAGACGCAAGGTAACTTTGCAATATCCAGAAGAAAAAACGCCGACATCGCCGCGTATGCGCGGCGTTCATGCTTTGCGTCGTTATCCGAATGGCGAAGAACGCTGCATCGCTTGTAAATTATGTGAAGCGGTTTGTCCCGCCTTGGCGATTACTATTGATGCTGAGCCGCGTGAAGATGGTTCACGGCGTACGACGCGTTACGATATTGATATGTTTAAATGTGTTTATTGCGGTTTTTGTGAAGAAGCGTGCCCAGTGGATGCGATTGTATTGACTGGTAATCATGATTTTCATATTGCTAATCGCGGCGAAAATATTTTTACTAAGGAAAAATTACTGGCGATTGGTGATAAGTATGAGCCAGAGATTGCACAGAAAAGGGCGGAGGATGCTAAATACAGATAAAATGCGGAGCCAGGAGTAGCAACTAACGGAGCCAGGAGCGTGAGCGACTGGTGCATTTAATCACCAGTCGCTGACGCTCCTGGCTCCGTTAGTTGCTACTCCTGGCTCCGATAGATTCCTGGCTCTGTTAGTGCAGTTTAATTATTGATGAAGGCAAAAAAATGTTCCTACACATTGATTTTTACATATTCGCAGCGATCGCGATACTCGCGGCCTTCAAGGTCGTGACCACTCGTTACCCTGTCCAAGGCGTATTGTCATTAGTCGTCACATTTTTCGCGATGGCAGGCATCTGGATGACTTTGCGCGCTGAATTTCTTTCCCTCATTTTAATTCTGGTCTATGTCGGCGCGGTAATGACCTTGTTCTTATTCGTCGTCATGATGCTCAGTGTCAAAGTTGAAGCACGGCGTAAAGGCTTTGTGCACTATCTGCCATTCGGTATTCTCATTGTTTTATTACTGGTTGCGATGACCATGGTGGCCATCGGTGGCGGACATTTCGGCCTCACGCAAATGCCGGCGCCACCAGATCTCCCAGCCGATTATAGTAATATCGCCCACTTAGGCGAGGTGCTTTATACACATTATGCCTATCCCTTCGAAATTGCTGGCGTGTTATTATTGGCCGCTATTATTGCGGCTATCACACTGACTCATCGCGGTCCACGCCACCGCAAAGTTCAACAAGTTAACAAGCAAGTGGCGGTAAAACGTGCGGATAGCGTTCGTCTTGTCAAAATGCCAGCAGAGAAAAAGACATGATTTCATTAACTGAATATCTTATTGTCGCTTCCTTACTTTTTGGCTTAGGGGTCGCCGGTATTATTTTAAATCGCAAAAATATTATTGTGATACTGATGTCACTCGAATTGATTTTATTGGCGGTGAATACGAATTTTGTCGCCTTTTCTTATTTTCTACACAATATTACCGGGCAAATCTTCGTTTTCTTTTTGCTGACGGTAGCGGCCTCGGAAGCCGCCATTGGTTTGGCGATTTTAGTGGTCATGTATCGTCGCGATGGTTCTATCGAAGTTGAAAAATTAGATACCTTAAAAGGATAAGCACGTGGACCAATCTCTTATTAATTTAACAACGATAATGATCCTGCTGCCACTAGCAGGATCGTTAATTGCGGGTTTGCTCGGTAGCCGCATTGGTCGCAACGCAACACATTGGACCGTTAATATTTTAGTAGGTATTTCATTTGTAATATCGCTTTATTTAGTAAAGGTGATCATCCTGGGCGATCATTCCGCTATTGATACCACGCTTTATACTTGGGCGACTTCGGGCTCGATTCAATTCAATGTTGGTTTACTCATTGATCGTTTGAGCGTAACCATGGCCAGCATCGTATTATTTATTTCCTTCATGGTGCATATTTACACCGTAGGCTACATGGCAGACGATCCCGGTTACACGCGCTTTTTTAGCTATGTTTCATTATTTACTTTCGCGATGTTAGCTTTAGTACTAGCCAATAATTTTTTAGTATTATTTTTTGGTTGGGAAGGCGTGGGTTTAGTTTCTTATTTATTAATTGGATTTTGGTTTAATCGTGAATCAGCGAATGCCGGTAGTTTAAAAGCCTTTATCGCCAACCGCATTGGTGATTTCGGCTTTGTGCTCGCCATTGCCTTAGTGTTGATGCATTTTGGTACGCTGTCTTATCAAACCGTTTTCACCGATGCACCGCAAGTCGCGCAACAAACCATGAATCTTTTGCCAAATTCTCCGGTTTCCGTCATCACCGTCATTTGCATTTTGTTATTTATTGGTGCGATGGGTAAATCAGCACAAGTTCCTTTGCATATTTGGCTGCCAGAATCGATGGAAGGCCCGACGCCGATTTCTGCGTTGATCCATGCTGCCACCATGGTCACTGCGGGCATTTATATGGTCGCGCGCATGTCGCCGCTATTTGAATATTCACCATTAGCGCTCAGCGTCGTTTTAATTATTGGCGCAACGACTTGTCTGTTCTTAGGGTTGATTGCTGTGTTTGAATTCGACATCAAACGCGTGATCGCTTACTCCACTATTTCGCAATTAGGTTATATGGCAGTAGCATTAGGCGTATCCGCCTATGATGCAGCTATATTCCATTTAATCACGCATGCCTTCTTTAAAGCTTTATTGTTCTTGGCCGCGGGATCAGTAATCATTGCGCTGCATCATGAACAAGATATGCGAAAGATGGGAGGGCTTGCGACTTATCTGCCGGTCACTTATTTCACGTTTGTGATTGGTTGTTTAGCTATTTCTGCGATTCCACCGTTTTCCGGATTTTATTCTAAAGATGTCATTATTGAAGCGACGCGACTTTCTACTTTGCCGGGCGCAAGCTATGCTTATTTTTGTGTGATGGCCGGCGCCTTCATTACGCCGCTTTATAGTTTCCGTGCGTTGTTTCTTACTTTTCACACGGAATCGCGTGTTGACCCTAAATTACTTGAACACGTGCATGAATCCCGCTGGGTAATATTAATTCCCTTAATTTTGTTGGCGATACCTAGCGTTATCGCCGGTCAAATGTTAATTGGCACGATGTTATTTCAACATCCAAAATTATTAGGCGATACGATTTTTATTCTGCCGCAACATGATGTACTCGCGCAGTTAGGCAATGAATATACTGGGGCGAAAGCGATGGCCTTAGACGCAGGCCGCACACTGCCATTTTGGTTGGCCCTCGCGGGAATTTTTACGGCGTGGGTTTTTAACGCCGGCTTCCCGCAATGGGCCAGCGCATTAAAACGGCGGTTCTCTTTGTTTTATAAAATTATGCAGCGCAAATATGGATTTGATGATTTCAATCGCGTGGTATTGGTCGACGGTACGCTTGATTTGGGCCATGTTTTTTATGATGTGAGCGATGTCAAAATGATTGACGGTGTGGCGGTCAATGGTTCGGCTAAATTAATTAATAAATTTGCTATGTTAGCGCGACGCTTACAAACCGGTTATTTATATCATTATGCGCTGAGCATGGTAATTGGTTTGCTGGTATTTTTATTTTGGTTTATTGGGGGATTTTAATTTATGTTTAGCCATCTTCCCCTCTTATCGATTTTAATTTGGTTGCCTTTAATCAGCGCCATTTTAGTATTAATGACTGGCAGTGATAAACATGCACCTATCGCGCGAGTGATTGCGGTGTCCGCTGTGATCATTAATTTATTATTATGTATCCCGCTTTATTTAGGTTTTGATACGTCAAGTTATAGCATGCAATTTCAAGAAGACCATTTATGGATTGCAGCTTATCAAATTCACTACGCGCTTGGAGTCGATGGTATTTCATTAATCATGGTGATTTTGACTAATTTTACTGGGTTATTAGTCATTCTCGCGAGCTGCCAAGCGATCAAACTTCGCGTCGCGCAATATATGGCAGCGTTCTTGACCATGCAAGCGATGATCATTGGTGTGTTTTCCTCGACCGATGCTATTTTGTTTTATGTATTTTGGGAAGGCATGTTAATTCCCATGTATCTTTCGATTGGTATGTGGGGCAGTGCGAATCGTTCTTATGCGTCAATCAAGTTTTTCTTGTATACCTTTTTGGGTTCGATCTTGATGCTGATCGCTTTGTTATATCTTTACAACATGACCGGCAGTTTTTACATTCAAGATTATTACGGGTTGCCATTAACGATACCAGTGCAAGAATGGATATTTTTCGCTTTCCTGTTAGCTTTCGCAGTAAAAGTGCCGATGTGGCCAGTGCATACTTGGCTGCCTGATGCGCACACCGAAGCGCCCGCCGGTGGTTCCGTGGTGTTGGCGGCATTGATGTTGAAAATCGGTATTTATGGATTTTTACGTTTTAGCATGCCGATCACACCCATGGCGTGTCAGCAATTAGCCAATTTGATGATTGGTTTATCCTTAGTGGCGATTGTTTACATAGGATTAATTACCATCGTGCAAACGGACATGAAAAAATTAATCGCTTATTCTTCGATCGCACATATGGGTTTTGCGACGCTCGGTTGTTTTATGGTGTATGACGTCATTCATCAAGCCGGTAGTTTTCAAAATGCGTATATGAGTTTAGAAGGCGCGGTGGTGCAGATGGTATCGCACGCCTTTGGTTCTGGTGCGATGTTCCTGGGGATTGGTTTAATGGCCGATCGTTTGCATAATCATAGCCGGTTGATCAAAGATTATGGCGGCGTGGCCAGCACCATGCCGGCGTTTGCCGCCTTTTTTATGTTATTTGCGATGTCGAATGTAGGCTTGCCGGGCACGGCAGGTTTTGTCGGTGAATTTATGGTGATCATGAGCGCGGTGCAAACTCATTTTTGGGTGGCATTTACCGCGGCATTAACTTTAATTCTTGCCGCCTCGTATACCTTATGGATGTACAAGCGTGTATTCTTCGGTCCGGTGATCAATCCTGAGGTGCGTAAATTTAAAGATATTAATTGGTTAGAAAAAACCAATTATATTTTATTAGCAGCGGGGGTGTTTTTCGTTGGGCTTTATCCAGCACCGATTATCAACGTGATGCGCGCGAGCATCGGGCATTTATTATTACAAAGTATTCCGGTGGGCGTGGCGCTCAATGTTCCGCCGTCATTCTATTTGAGTTGAGGTGATTATGGATTTTAGCTTGCCACTATTTTCTGCTGCCCTACCAGAAATCGTCATTCTCAGCATGACCATGGTCGTGTTGATGGCCGATGTATTTTTGACTGATCGTGATCAGAACGGACTGTATTTATTAGTGCAATTTACTTTAGTCGCCGCCTTTTTGGTGGCCCTAGGCCAATATCGCGAATATCCAACACCGGTCATCACCTTTGACGGACAATATATTCTCGATAAATTAGCGGTATTATCTAAATTATTAATTTATTTATTTAGCAGTTTTGCGTTTGCTTATTCGCGTGAATATATCAAAGACCGTAAAATCCGCCGGGGCGAATATTATATTCTTGGATTATTTTCCGTGCTCGGCATGTCGATCATGGTTTCCGCTTATAGTTTTCTTACCATTTATCTTGGTTTGGAATTATTATCTTTCTCACTTTATGTGATGGTGGCGATGTATAAACAATCGCCGCAAGCGATTGAAGCAGCGATGAAATATTTTGTGACCGGAGCGCTTGCTTCCGGCATGTTTTTATATGGCGTGTCGTTGTTGTATGGCATGACCGGTGAAGTGCAAATTGCATCGATTGCGCAAGTGTTGCAAGCGCGGTTTGATGTGGTCGGTCTCGCTGCATTGATATTTATTTTGGCGGCTTTAATTTTTAAATTTGGCGCCGTACCGTTTCACATGTGGGTGCCAGATGTGTACGAAGGTGCGGCAACGCCGGTAACTTTATTTATTGCCAGTGCGCCGAAAGTGGCGGCATTTGCGATTACTGTACGCGTGTTGGTGCAAGCCTTGCCAGGTTTGCAAGTGGCGTGGCAAGAAATTCTGATTGTGGTTTCAGTATTATCCATGCTTTTCGGTAATTTGTTAGCGATCGCGCAGAGCAATCTTAAACGTATGCTCGCTTATTCATCAATTGCGCATATTGGTTATACCTTGCTGGGTGTGTTAGCAGGCCCTAACTCTAGCGGCGGTTATTCTGCGGCGATGTTTTATATTTCCACTTACACCTTAGTGGCCGCAGGCGCTTTTGCCATCATTGCTTTATTAAGCAAAAACGGTATTGAGTTTGATAAATTAAATGATTTCCGCGGCTTAAATGCACGCAATCCATGGATTGCGTTTATGATGTTGTTGCTGATGTTTTCAATGGCTGGTGTGCCACCGACGGTGGGATTTTTTGCGAAATTAGGATTACTAGAATCGTTAGTTGAGGCGCATTATGTTTGGCTGGCGGTGCTCGCATTATTATTCGCATTAGTCGGCGCTTATTATTATTTGCGCGTCGTGATGTTGATGTATTTTGAAGAACCCGCCGAAGCGTATAAAGATTCACACATTGTTGTTTCGCCCAATATGATGGCAGCGATTACAGTGAATGGCGTGGCGGCGTTAGTGTTGGGCGTACTGCCGAGTATGTTTATCGATTTATGCAGGATATCGATGGGGTAATTGTAAATATTTTTCATGTTTTTCTGCTTACATCACGTTAGTTTCTACTAATCTAAGGACTATTGAATTATATAGGAATTTTTATGCGTTATTTCACTTCACTAATAGGAAATTCTCAAAAACTGGATGGCGGGGCAATGTTCGGTCACGTACCCAAAGCCATCTGGAGCAAATGGATAGTTCCTGATGAAAAAAATAGAATTTCACTCGCTTGTCGTGCGTTACTAATTCAAGATGAAAATAAAAATATATTATTAGAAACTGGTGTTGGCGCATTTTTCGATCCATCTTCAAGAGATCGATATGGAGTTAATGAAGCAACACATGTTCTGCTTGATTCATTAAAGAGTGTTGGACTTGATGATACCGATATCGATATTGTAATTCTTTCTCATCTACACTTTGATCATGCTGGAGGGCTGCTTGATTCATGGAAACAAGATAAAAAGCCACAACTTTTATTTCCAAAAGCAAAATATTTGGTTAGTAAAATTGCCTGGGAGAGAGCTTGTAATCCTCATGTTCGTGATCGCGCATCTTTTATTCCGGAATTAAATATTTTATTAAATAATTCGGGAAGATTGGTCATGGTAGAAGGCGAAAAAAGCAAGTTATTAGGAGATGACTATAAATTTTTAGTAACAAATGGTCATACACCGGGGTTGTTGCATACAATTGTCGGTGTGAAGAGCGAACCAATAATTTTCGTTTCTGATTTAATACCTGGGGCACCTTGGGTGCATTTACCGGTGGGAATGGGATATGACCGCTCAGCCGAATTATTAGTTGACGAGAAGCGTGAAATGCTCGAATTTGCTATAAAAAATAATGCTCGTTTGTTTTACACTCATGACTCACTAATGGCGATGTCGAATATTATGAAAGACGAGAATGGTAAATTTATACCAACAAATCTAGTTGGCGAATTTTTTAAGAGTAGTTTTTGAAAAAAGCTTAGGGATTAAAATTAAAATATGGGAATCGAGTTTTTACAAAATCATATCGCATTGGCATCATCCAATGAAATTTCTAACATATGTGCACCATTAAGCAAATTAGGGATTAATTATTTCAGTTTTGTTAGATCATTTAAGGATGGCTCACATGTGCGATTATCAAATAATCCAGCATGGACACAGCATTATTACCTGCGTGGGTTTTATAATATTGTTATAAAACAGATTCCTGATTTAGAAGGTAATATTCTCTGGTCTTGTATAGACAAGTTTCCATTGTTTCATGAAGCATCAGAATATTTTAACGTGGATAATGGCACGGTGATGATAGTAACCATTGATGACATCGTTGAAAGATATTTTTTTGGATCAACAAGAGAAAATAAACAAGTAAATTATATTTATTTAAATCAAACTGATTTGCTTAAAAAATTTATACTTTACTTTAAAGAAACAGCTAAAAAGATAATTGATTTATCGGAAAAATCAAAAATCATTATTCCTCGGAATGAGCCAGAAAAAAAAGATGAACAATTCTATTGTGATAGTTTAATAGAAGAATTTTTAAATGAGATAAAAGTAAATAAAGTTTGTATCCGAGCTTATGGTAAGGATATTTATATTAGTTCTAATGAAGCAAAAATTCTTTCATTAATGAAATTTGGATGTACAGCCAAGGAAATTTCAAAAGTGATTGGCTTAAAACGAAAAACAATTGAAATTTATCGAGATAAATTAAAATCAAAATTGGATCAATATACCCGGGGTAATTTGACTTCATTAGCTAATTCAAATAGCTTGCTCGACATTAATTTGCTTAAATGACGGACAAAGGCATAGTAAAGTGTTAAATGAGAATTTTATAATTTTGCTTTTATAGAATTGGCTATTTCCTTAGCATCTTCATCCACAATCTTTTTGTCGAGCAAAAATTTTGCATACCATTTGCATGCTTCATTAACACAAGTATCGAATTGTTCTAGATAGGGAACAAAATGATCGCCTTTAATTAAGATTAATTTTTTAGGTTCTAATGCTAACCGATGCGCTTTTAATGCTAAATTAGTAGTATTAATGGTGTCTTTATCAGCAACTAAAAATAATATTGGCGTAGGGCTAATTTGTTCAATATAAGCTATGGGTTCAAATTCACCTGAGTTTTCTACAGAGCGAAGCGTTACTTTATTTGGCCAGGATTTTACGCTGGTAAAGAATCTATATGCAGAAGGAATTCTCATTATGGCTGATTTTTCTGGGTCATCAGTTACAACTGGGATCATAGTAGGTGGGTGGCCATTTAGCCTTAATTCTCTATCAGCTTCATATTTTTTCCTTGTTGTTTCCCATTGATCTGGTTTATTAGACATTAAAAATTTATGATGACCGCTGATAAAAGGTACTTGAGTCACTACACAACTAACCCGCTTGTCGGTACCAGCTACTGCCAATACAATGCCGCCACTAAAGCTTGTACCCCATAAGCCAATTTTCTTTGGGTTTACTGCTCGGCTAAGTCCTTGTACAAATGTAATGGCAATTTTCATATCATGGATTTGCGCCATAGGATCAACCTCAAGACGAGGATTGCCCCCACTTTCGCCAAAATTTCTATTGTCATAAACTAAAACACACATGCCTGCTTCTGCAAAGCGAGTTGCAAATTGGTCTAGATAATGCTCTTTTAGCGCACTAAAACCATGAGTCATAATGATACATGGTGCTGGTGATTGATATTTTGGTGTGTAAAACCAACCTCTTAATTTAATATCATCTGTCTTGAATTCAATATTTTCTCTGGTATACATCTAATCTAGTCCTTAATAAATTATGTTAAATTTTAACTCTCAAAATAATTTCTACCTAATAGTATTTAATCCTATATACCCATTTGCTAATTTATTGAAAATAGGAAGTCAAGTTGTAATGAAATGATGCGTTATGGGGAAAGCAAAACGGGCAATTGATTAGCTATAGGTGAAAATTCATATAGAACATTCTGGATTAAAATTTTAGCCGATTGATCAGGTTTCACTCAGAAATTTCGCGATACTTCTACGACTTAAATCTTAATCAAACTAGCGATGAGCATTGGGATACAAATGAACAGACTAACTAATAATTAAGGAGTAATACTATGTTGCGAAATTGTTTTTGGCATTCGTTTTATAAAAATTTGGATCAAAAGGATGTATTAATGAATAATTCTATAAAAGAATATTTTGTTAAAAATGAAGTAAATCTAGTTGCCAAGATCAAATTGATTTTTCAAAAAAAGATGAATAGGTCGAAGATGGAAGCAAAACAAAAGTTTTGATATGATTTATGATTCATCACCTCTAGTATTTATGTGCTATGGAAGGTTTTCAATGGACGGAGTGCCGCCGACGGTGGGATTTTTTGCGAAATTAGGATTACTAGAATCGTTAGTTGAGGCGCATTATGTTTGGTTGGCAGTGTTAGCATTACTGTTTGCTTTAGTCGGCGCTTCATTATTTATGCGTCGTGATGTTGATGTATTTTGAAGAACCCGCCGAAGCATATAAAGATTCACACATTGTGGTTTCACCTAATATGATGGCAGCGATTACAGTGAATGGCGTGGCGGCATTAGTGTTGGGCGTACTGCCGAGTTTAATTAATCTCATATTTATCAATCAATTGAGTCCGTTTTTTATCCGAGCTTTTGTCAAATAAATTGACATGCAATTATTTTTGTTTTATTGTGTACCTATGAGTACACAATTAAAAGAGGTGCCCCATGGACACACACATAATCAAAGTAGGTATACGTGAATTTCGTACCCATCTTCCTGAATATTTAATGACTTCCTCGCCAGTGGCTATTACCCGCCATGGTGAGACGATTGGGTTTTATATTCCTGCACGTCATCATGCCGATAAAGCAGAGCTTAATGCTTTAAAACATGCAGCATTAAATCTCGAGCAATTACTACTAGAAAATGGCATTACTGAGGAAGAACTATTTGCGGAGTTTCGTTCATTACGTAAAAAACCACGCAAAACTTCACGACAAAAGAAAAAGGAACGTTGATGTATTCAAGTTTAATTTTAGATGCGAATATCTTAATTCGTGCCGTGCTTGGTCAAAAAGTAAGAGACTATTTGTTAAAGTTTAGTAGTAAACTTGATTTTTTTACTCCTGATACATGCATTAAGGAAACTGAAAAATATCTACCAATTCTTTTCGAAAAACGAGGTATTTCTTCTAAACTTCCTCTGGAAGTTTTTTTTAATATTAAATGTTTGTTGCAAATAATTGATAAGAATGTATATCAAGAACGTGCAATTGAAGCAAGGTTAAGAATGAAAAATCGAGATATAAAAGATTGGCCGATTGTGGCAAGCGCATTATTATTTAACTGTCCTATTTGGACAGAAGATAAAGATTTTTTCGGGATTGGTTTACCTGTATGGACAACAGATCGCATTCATCTTTTTTTTAATGAGATCACAGGCTGTTAGTATTAAATGTGAATATTTTTTAAATGATAACAGAGATGTATTATGTCGAAATCTGTACGAAAAAGAAAATCCTGTCTTGAAAGCCAATATTGGGTGCAACCTTATAAAAGAAAAAGAATTGATAAAACGGGAAAGTCATATGTGGAGGAAGTAAAAGGGTATTGCTGTCATTATCGCAGTCCTTTTCATAAAATAGCTGAGGAAGAAAATCTTCCATTTGACCTGCTTTATTTTGCTTTGACTATATATGGTGAAGCGAGAGATCAAAATGACGCTAGTAAATATGCTATTGCTTGGATTATACAAAACCGTTTTGAAAAATCTGGAAAGATTTCGTATCAAAAAATCGTGCTCAGAAGAAGACAGTTTTCTTGTTGGATGAAGTCAGATCCCAATTATGAAAAATTAAAACATCCTGGTAATGATGGCTATGCAGATAAAAAAGCATGGCAAAAAATCAAAAATATTGCGAAGGAAATTCAGCATGCGCCAAAGAATAAAAATCCTATTCCGGATGTCTACCATTATTTTAGTGGAAAACCAAATAAAAAATGGCAAACACATTTTTTTGATTTGCCCGGTGTTCCTAATTTTCATTTTGTTAAATTTAAATAATATTTGTTTAGCTTATTCGTTTGAAACTCTCAGAGAAAAAATTCATACAAAATCTATACATAACATAGATTATAATTTTTCGAAGTCTGCTGCGATTGTGATCCAGAATGGTTCAGCTATTTATATTAATTTCAAGACAAAACAAACGAAAACTATTATTAAAGATTGGCCTAATGTTTTTTCTAAATGGAAATCGGATAATATTGTTCAACTAAAAGGTTCTTGTGGGACAGGATGTTCACAATCTATAATTTTTTTAGCACCCACAACCAGTATTGTTTGTCCGATACATGAATTTAGGTTAGAAAGCTTAAATCTTAATGAGCCACCTGATTTTTATAATAATGATCCATTATTAATTGATGCCCATAAAAAAATTTATGTCTGTTATGCTGAAGATAATGTTATTCAAGTGTTCCGGATGCCAAGAAAATTACAAAAAATTATTCATCCACCTAATGGATATTATGCAGATAAAGCTAGTATTCGCCATCACCATCTTTTGATAACTTATCGAAATGCACACGATGCTGTGGCTCTTATCTCTTATCCGTCTAAGCTCTGGTAAGATGTCCGTATGGCGACGTGCCCAACGACAATTTTCCGGACAGTTAATACTTCAGTAATTCCCGCTGAGGGGATGAACTTGTCATCACGGAGGCCGCGAAGCGTTTGGCCGTGGCGATCCAAGCGGCATAGAAGCTGGATTGCCACGCCCTGCAAAAAAGCGCAGGGCTCGCGATGACTTCAGCTGGAACCGCTGTTAATACTCTCGTTAATGCGATTTTGTGGGTGTAGACGGCGGCTGTTGTGAAGGTGGTTTTTGGACTGCTTTCACTCCCAAGGAATCATCCACTGAAAGCTTTTCTTTATCTGTCTTAGCATAATGACTGTTATAATATTTTATAACATCTTGCTTCAAGCCAGGCCATTTAGATAATACAGCTTCATGAAATACACCGTTTTGACCAAACAGGCTATGTTGTTTTACAAGATTCATGTTTCTCGCCAGCAAATGAATTAATTGCTCTCTGGGTTCTTTATCTTGAATTTCACGTTCGATATTTACTCTAGCTAGATTAAGAGGAGATGGTTCTCTCTTACTATAAAAGTAAGTAAATTCATCAATCAAATCCAATACTGCCTGCGGTGAAGGTTTGTCTTCATCCATTTCAGGCAATGAAATATTTCCTTTTCGATGCGCGAACAACCCTTGATTGGCTGCATCGTGAGCGGGTTTTTGAGCCATCTCTTTTGCTGCCATTTGTAAAGCTTGATCAGCATAATCTGCTACGGTATAGGCTACTTTATTTCCAGCACCTCCGGTGCCATTACCATCGAGTACACCTTGATAATAAAAGGCGGAGCTATCTTTTTGATTATAATTAATGGAACTCACCACCACACATGTATTATCTGACGTTCCTGCCTTGAATGCGTCAGAACTAATTATGTTACTAATTTTAGCTGCGGTAGTGGATTGTTGGACAGCGCGTATTATATTTTTCTCTAATTGTTCCTTGCTAATTTCAGCTTCGGATGAATCTGGTTGCCTCATTTTTAGAACACCGTCTGTCATGTGTAATAAAAAAATTTGATCACCTTCTTCTATGCCTTGTTTATCTAAATCAAAAACACTGTGAGCTGGCGTCTCGACATAGCCTGCAGCAACTTTTTCCATATCGGCCGTTATCCCGCCACTCACTTGACTGCCTTTAAATCTGGCATTAGATACAATTTCACCATTGGGCAAGGTTTGTGTTTGATGTAATTCTTTGTAGCGATCAACAAGATTATTTAACAATCGTGCTGTGATATTTGCTGGATCTCCACTTTTTATTCCACGCAAATCGTTAACAAAGTCGGTAGAGAGTTGTGTATTTTTGTCGCTAAGTTTTTGTTCTAACATATCGCGAGAGTACTTTTCGCACCTCTTATACATTTTAGTAATTTCCTCTGCAGTGGCAGGTTCTTTATCTTTTTCGAATAGTCGTTTAATGGCTACTTTGAAAATTCGTTCTTGTTCGTGCGGATTGCTGGCAGTATGTTGATATTCATTTAATTGCTTAAGAATCACCTCGCCATTTTTTTTCTTTATCGCCACATAAGCGTAGCTATCTGCCAAATTTACGGTGCGAATTTTATTTCCAGTGACCATCGACACTACAAAAGTTGAGCCACCTTCTGTTAAGTTATTATCTCTAACTTGGGTGTGACCTTTTTTTGATGTTATATCTAACAATGCTGCTTTAGCCTTATCATTTATTTTTTCTTTTTCAGGCGCTGGTTTTTTCTTCAAAAGGGCTATCAAATAATCAAAATACTCTTGATACTCTTCTTTCGTGATTTCTGCTCTAATGATGCCTTGAGATGTTTTAGTCGCATACCAAATTCTGTCATTTTGCTGATGTAAATATAGATCATTATTAACAATTTTATTATCTATTGGATTTGATGACATTAATTGGAGGTCACACCCTCTAACTCGTTCCTGAAGTTTCTCTACCCAATGATCTAACATGATGTCAATTTGGCGACTGGAGAGCTTGCTAATCGGTGCTTTGGGTAAGGTTCCTGATAGCCAAGCATCCTGCATATCTGGATAGACATGATCATGTCCACTTCCCCAGCAAAGCGCCAAGGCTGCGCCTGTGGGTAATGTTTGTTGACAATTTATTTTGTAAGCTTGGTAAGCAAGAGATTGATCAGTGTAAAATAGGAGCCAGTTCTGAGCAATTTCTGTTGGTGTTATTGGACTTCCACGTGCTGGTTTGGGATAGGCCATTATATTATCCCACCACTTTTCTAGTTCTTCACTAGGCATAACACGGATGTTCGGATCAGCGATATTCTTAGCTATTTCTTTGAATTCAGGCATACTCAAGAATTTGTTAACCCAGGCTGTTTGTTCAGAAGGAGCAGACTGCAGCGCTACCAATTTTGCTCTGAAATCTCTGGCAGCATCAATTTTGGCTTTTTTAATTTGTAACAAAATGGCGCTCGCTTCGGCATCAGAAATTTGATCTGCTTTTAATTGAGCGACTCTTGCTTGAATGGCTTTATCTTTTGGCATCTCCCAAGTTGAAACTATACCGCTAGTTGATGCGAGTTTTTCTTTTTCGGCGGGTGTTGTTGCTTTGAGTTCTTGTGCTAATGCTGCTGCTTTGAGTTGTTCCGCTAATTTGTCCCAGTAATCCTGCAGAGCAGTTCTTGATTTTAGTCGTTCCATTAATCCGTAATAAGTAGTTAATTGGTTTAGTTTGACGGTGACCTCTCTACTCATGTCTGTAGATTCATTCCATATAGAATTAATAATATGGATGTATTGCCTTATATCGCCTGTAGAACTTGCCTCTTTAAGACCGGCTCTTGCTTCTGAAGAAACATCTGAAGGCAGGCCAATAATATCTTTCCTAAGTTCGCCTTTGTTAATAGTGGCTGGTTGAGATTTGGTAGTTGTGCGCATGGCTGTATCTCGTAAGTGTTTATTTATATATTATAGCGTGGATATATATATTAAATTGATCATAAAATGCGCTATTGTT
>Ga0207159_1121_pt1 | contig 18347 bp, 21 predicted proteins | sample Alteio_BWMinHeat_23_FD_153511 | JGI IMG/M metagenome (GOLD analysis project Ga0207159, IMG submission 153511) | Enriched cells from forest soil in Barre Woods Harvard Forest LTER site, Petersham, Massachusetts, United States -... | ecosystem: Environmental > Terrestrial > Soil > Temperate forest >... | reverse complement strand
CTTTAAATTATTCCTTACCTCCTTCTTTTTTAAGAGCGATTGTATACAGAGCCATGCGTGTAAGAGCAATTGGCCTTCGAAAGATTAGTTTTAAAAAATATCCTTCGTTTGTCACCACAGAAAAAAATCGCAGTTATTCAAAAGGATACAAGATCAGTCAACTGGGCCCCGAAAATATTGTAAAGAAAATTCAATAGATTTTTTGCCAGGATTATCAGGTTCAATGTTTCGCAACAAAGTAATTCAAATAAAAGAAGCTAAAAATGCTTTGGGTGAAACAATTTACTTTATTGGCCGTAATATTTATTTTCCTTCAACGATGCCTGGTCATAGGATATATCAACCGCTTAACATATAACAAAAATTGTTTTTAAAATTCTCAACTTTACATAAATGAATTAATATGGAATTTCTTTCGCTTCAACCATTTGTTCCCTCCGGCAGTAATTTTGAAGGTTCCAAACAATTATTCAGGGAACTTGGTTTTAATATCAGTTGGGATGCCGGTGATTATGTTGGCTTTGAAAATAATGGATGCAAATTCATTCTGCAAAAATTCATCAATAAAGATTTTGCTGAAAATTTTATGCTTACTGTTGGCGTCAGGGATGCCGATGAATTTAGAGCGGAGGTGATCAAAAAACAATTACCGGAAAAATTTGGTATTCACATTGGTGAGGTCGCAGATATGCCTTATGGCAAAGAAGTAAATATTATAGATATTGCAGGCGTATGCTGGCATTTTGTACAACAATAGATTCCTACGTGTCCCTCTATGCTCTCAATGCCTCGTTGGTTAAAAGTTGTGTTTCAAAAATTCAAATTGGCACTACCCGGCCATGCGATAAATGTGCCGTACTGTACTATCGGCTAAAATCGAAACTGCTTAGTTTTGCCTCATGAAAAAAAATCCCCGTGAAGTAAAAATCTTTATCACCAGGGCGATACCTGAGATTGGAATTGAGCTATTAAAAAATGAAGGTTTTCATGTTTCGGTGTGGCCACATGAAAGACCCATGAGACCAGTTGAGTTAATTGAGGAAGGGAAAAAGGCAAATGCAATTTTAACCCTGCTAACTGACCTGGTCGACAAAAATTTTCTTAATGAATGCAAACATCTTGATATTATTTCCCAATTCGCCGTTGGATATGACAATATAAATGTTCCTGAAGCAACAAGGCTTGGCATTCCGGTAGGATATGCACCCGGAGCCATGAGCGATGCTACCGCAGATGTTGCATTTGGATTAATGATAGCTGTTTCGAGAAGAATGTTTTACATGCATAAAACAATTGCAAAAGGAGAATGGACTTTTTTCAGACCGAAAGCAAATCTCGGAATTGAACTAAAAAATAAAACACTTGGCATTTTAGGACTTGGCCGTATCGGCTTGCAAATGGCTATTCGCTGCAAAGGAGCCTACAATATGAGAATAATCTATCACAACCGGAAACCGAATGCAGAAGCGGAAACAATTCTAAATGCACGCCTTGTAAATTTTGATGAACTTTTGACGGAGAGTGATGTTCTGTCTGTACATTGTGCATTGAGTGATGAAACCCGCGGCATTTTTAATAAAAATGCTTTTAGAAAAATGAATCCCAACTCTATTTTCATCAATACTGCCAGGGGCAGCATACACGATGAGCAAGCTTTGTTGCATGCACTTGAGAAAGGGATTATCTGGGGAGCGGGGCTTGACGTAACCAATCCTGAACCTATGAATGCAAACAATCCTTTGTTATCAATGTCCAATGTTGCTGTATTGCCACACATCGGGTCAGCCACTATAGAAGCGCGAAATGAAATGTCGAGACTGGCGGCAATCAATATTGTTGAATTTTATAAGCATAATAAAGTTCCAAACATTGTGAATCCTGAAACGCTTACCAACCAGGAAATTTAATAAAGTCATTTTAGTTTCTTTGGTGTTGAGATAAATAATACAATAGATCCAAACTGCCGCTGTATATATAAAAAAAGGAAGCAATTGAAATAAAAATGAAACCAATAAAACCGGTCAGGAATAAAACAGAAGTAACTTTTATGAATCCCGTCATTGTTTTGTAATTGAAAAAGGTTTTAAATGCCCAGGCATAGTAGAGAGTTTGCAATATCATGCTTAGCCAGGTCAATACAGTAAAAACAGTATAACTTCGAAGTATAAGCATGATAGGATAAATAAAAATTGTAGTTACTACCATGCCAAATCCCGTTAAAAAAATATAAGCCAGCGCTATCTCGGAAATATTTCGCCGGCGTTTACGAAAAAAAAGCCAGAGCATGAAAGCAACATAAGGAGTAATGAATACAGTAATGATGTTCATGTTTCTGTCTGAAAAATTTAGTACTTTATCAGCTCTTTTATTTGCTATTTCAGAGAGTTGCTTTAAATGTTCGGTTGGCATCCTGGATATATCTCCATAATTAGCTTTTGGCAGGCTGTCATAAGGTCTTATCGAATTACTGATAGATAAACTAATAGCAATGCACAATGCAAGAAAACCAAAAGGATTAATATATTGCTTTCTTTTCCCTTCAACATAATTGAGTACAACAATGCCAGGTTTGGTTGATAGTCCCTTGATCAAATGAAGCCAGCCTTTGTCTACCTTGACGATACTATGAATAAAATCACCAGCTAAGTTTAATAATGTTATACGTTTAATATTTGTGTTCTGGCCGCAATAAGAGCAATATTTTTGAGAAGGCTTTAGCGCTTCGCCACAGTTTAAACAATGGTTGCTTTGCATATTATTAAGGTAAGAAAAAATATAAATGGATCACCCTGGGGAATTTACCTGATGGCAGTTCGGAAATAAGAAGAGTATTAAAACAGACCAGACTTTTTTCGTTTTAAAAATAAGTTTGAGTAAGAATCTGTTTTTTGCTTATCTGGTTCTTTAGTTTTGCAAAGCAAGGACATTGGTATGATGCGTTCATCTTCTGTAAGATGGTCAAATAATCGTACAAGGGAAGTTATTTTCTCAATCATTCAACTTAGGGTTTGCTCTTCTGATTTAAAATTGAATTTGCAATATTAAAAATTGTATGACAAGCACGCCCTTAAATTTTTCAGGAAATAAATCTATAATTCATTCAACATAGCCTGCTAATAACGTTTTTACTAATTTTATAAGGCGACAGATCATTAATAAACAGAAATAATGGAGTTCATCGATTATTACAAAGTGCTGGGTATAGATAAAAATGCAACGCAGGAAGAAATTAAAAAAGCGTACCGCAGTTTGGCGCGGAAACATCATCCTGATCTGAATCCGAATGATAAGGAAGCTCACAAAAAATTTCAACAGATCAATGAAGCCAATGAAGTATTAAGTGACCCTGAAAAACGAAAAAAATATGACCAGTATGGAAAAGACTGGCAACACTCGGAACAGTTTGAACAAGCAAGGCAATCGCAACAAAGATCACAGGGTTTTGGAAGAGAAACATTCACCGGCGATTTTGACGAAAACGGGTTCTCCGATTTTTTTACTTCCCTGTTTGGGAATATGGGAAGCAATAGTTTTCGACAGCGACAAACGAAATTCAGAGGTGAAGATTACGAGGCTGAACTACAATTGAATCTTACTGATCTTTATAAAACTCACCAACAGGTTTTGACTGTAAACGGAAAAAATATCCGGATCACTATTCCTGCCGGTGTTGAAAATGGTCAAAGAATAAAGATCAAAGGCCATGGAGGACTAGGTATTAATGGCGGTCCTGGCGGAGATCTGTATATCACTTTCCATGTCATCAACAATACCAGGTTTAGAAGAGATGGAAATGATCTTTATACAACCGTTGATATTGATTTGTATAGCGCTGTGCTTGGCGGAGAAATTACTGTTGACACCCTTGATGGAAAGGTAAAAATAAAAGTAAAGCCAGGAACCCAAAATGGAACAAAGATCAAATTGAAGGGAAAGGGCTTCCCGGTTTACAGAAAAGATGGAGAGCTTGGAGACCTGATCATAACTTTTCAAATAAACATACCAACAAACCTGACTGAAAAACAAAAAGCGTTGTTTGAAGAATTATTAAAATTATCATCTTAAAATATTTCATGCAAACAGAAGATATGATAGTTATCGATGAGTTTTGTGCCAGTCACCAACTGGAAATTTCATTTATACATACGTTGAAAGAATATGGATTGATAGAAATTATCATTGTAGATCAAATTCAGTACATACCTAACAGCGCCTTATCCCGGTTAGAACAGATCCTGCGACTAAACCGGGAACTGGATATTAATCTTGAAGGTATTGATGCTATCAGCAATTTGCTGAAGCGTATTGAAAACATGCAAAATGAAATTACTGCTCTGAGGAACAGGTTAAGTTTTTACGAAGGAGAAAATAAATGATTTGCTTAAAGCTAAACAGGTCACAAGAGTTTTGCAAGATTGATCTCCCTGGGTCCTGTTTTACAAGGTTCGCAGCGGCCGGGTAAATCTTCTTTAACTATAAATTCATATTTACTAAGCTGCATGGTTTCAACTATCTTAGAAAAACTAACTCCATAAGTGTTGCCAATTTCTCTTAGTTCTTTCTTTGAAATGTTCATTTTTTCCATTAGAAACTCGGCAGATCTTTTTTCAGATTCAGTTAAAGGAGAAAGGGTCTTGTAGATAGTGGCTTTCATAGTAACGGTTTTAGGTGGAATCAATTTCAAATCTAAAATGGATACTTTGACATTCAAAATTCTCGGCTTCTAAAGATAAGAGCCTATATATTTTTACTGATGGCCACCGATGAAAATACTTATGGCTGCAGTAAATTTTAGTAAAAATACGTTTCACTAACAGGGATAAATTGTTTAAGCAAGTGTCTGTTTTGTCAATATTCAGAATCTGGCATTCAGATTTCAAAGTAAACAGGTTAAATAAAATCAGTGCAAAAAAAAGTTTCACATCTCGTGTAAATTTCGCCCTTGAAAATAAATCAAAAACTCAACCCTGTCATTAATATTTAATAATACAGTTACCACGATCACAAAGCCGCACTAATGATAAATATTGTTACGAGATTTAAAAATTTCGATCTTATCAGTAAGAATTTTTTGTTCAAAGATTTTTGCATAGAAACTTAGTTCCGGGGAACTTAAACCGTTATCAATTATTAATTCTTCGTTAGTGATTATTCTTACTTCATCCCACATTTCTTCATCGATGAATGACTGCAATAGTTTCGCCCCGCCTTCAACGATCACACTTTGAATTTTTAGCTGGTATAGGGCGTTTGTCAGCTGGTGAATAAGGATAACGTCTTCCGTAACCTGGTAAAACAAGATATTGTTCTGCTCTTTGTGAAGCATTTTATTAAAAGCAATAGTCTTTGCTTTTTCATTGAATAATTTTAAAGACAAGGGAAGTTTTAAATCCATATCCACCACAAGCCTTACAGGATGATTGCCGGTCCACAGTCTTGTCGTCAATTCGGGATCATCTGCCAATGCGGTATTCGTTCCTACAAGAATAGCAGACTCTTCGCTTCGCCATTTATGTACAATTCTGTTTGAAAATTCATTGGTGATGTAAAGGCGATCATTACCCTGCGTCGCCATTTTTCTATTTGCCGTTTGAGCCCACTTTAAAATGATATAAGGGCGATGTTGCGTATGAAATGTCAGGAACCGCTTATTTAATTCTTTACATTCTTTTTCTAAAACACCCTGTGTTACTTTAATACCCGCATTTTGTAATTTTTCAATTCCTTTTCCATTTACCTCCTTAAAAGGATCACGGCAACCTATGATGATTTTTGGAATTTTATTTTTAATGATAAGATCAGCACAGGGAGGAGTCTTACCGAAATGCACGCAAGGCTCAAGTGAGACATACATAGCCGAATCCCTGATCAAATGTTTGTCTTCATCTTTAACTGAAGCGATACAATTTGGCTCCGCATGTGCCTCTCCATATTTTTGATGATAGCCCTCCCCGATTATACGATCATTATGCACCAGCACTGCTCCCACCATTGGATTTGGTGCAACATTTCCTGAACCAAGTTTTGCCAGTTCAAGGCAACGATACATATATGCTTCATGAATTGTCAATTGCGAATAGTAAATGAGCAAATATAATGATTAACTATTCTGACTAATAACAATGGCTCAATCGTCTTCACTATCTTTGATCATGACCATCGAGGAAGCAAGAAAGGAAATTAGCGATGCCCTTAAAAATATTTACGAAAAAAACGAGTCAGATAGCACTACGGAAATAGTGATGGAACATTTGACCCGCTGGTCACGATCAGAACGAGTCATTAATAAAGACCTTGAACTTTCATTTGCTCAAAAAAGCACATTATCCCAGATTATTCAACGCTTATTACTGCATGAGCCGATACAGTATATACTCAATGAAGCATGCTTTGCAGGTATGATATTTTACGTTGACAAAAATGTATTGATCCCCAGGCCCGAGACGGAAGAATTGGTAGATTGGATATTAAAGGAAATAAAAACTCAGAATCCAATAGCTATCGGATCAGCATACAGAATACTTGATATTGGAACCGGTAGCGGCTGTATTGCTATAAGTATAAAAAATAAATTACCAGGCGTTGAAATGTGGGCATGCGATGTAAGTGATGAAGCATTGAATATCGCAAGAATGAATGCTGATGCTTTAAACGCAACAATTGATTTTGTGGCCCTGGATTTTTTAGATAAGAAGCAACGCAGGCAATTGCCCAATGTTGATCTTATCGTAAGCAATCCGCCATATGTACCCGAAAAAGACAAGAATGAAATGAAAAAAAATGTGATCGACTATGAACCTTCGACTGCTTTATTCGTACCGGATGACGATCCGCTGATCTTTTATAAAGCAATTGCTGATTTCGGGAAAGAAAAATTAAATACACATGGAAGAATTTATGTTGAGATCCATGAAAACCTGGGAGGACAGGTCATAGATTTATTTCAATCAAAAGGCTACCACTCTGCTGAAATTAAAAAAGATTTACAGGGGAAAAACAGAATGATAAAAGTAAGTCTGGGCTAATTCAACTGTCTCTATTTCACATTTGCTACGACTTTTGCCGTATCCTTTTTTGCAATTCTCATGACACGGAATACCTCTCCATAGAATGCACTGGTATCTGCATTGATAACTACAGTAGGTGTGTCAACCGTGACTCTCCATTTACGAATTTCAGCAGTAAGAACAGAATCCAGGTTGTTTTTGGTGACCATCTTTTGTCCAATATAAAAATTTTGATTTTTATCTATACTTATAACAATGTTTTGCCTTGCCTTTGTATCTTTTGTAGCACGCGGGTTGTTTACCTTGACTACATTCGGGTTTGCCATTGTGGTCGTGATCAAAAAAAACATTAGCAGAATGAAAAGAATATCATTCAGGGAGTCTGTAAATAATTCTGTTTCCTGTCTATGCCTTTTCCTTAATTTCATTACTGGGGTATTTATCGTGTGGGTTCCTGCAATACATCTAAAAAGTCAAAAGCGGCCGCCTCCATTTTATTAGAGCTCTTTTCGATTAGTGTATTTAAAAAACTCCAGGCAAAATAAGCGAACAAGCCGATCACCAGACCGGTAATAGAGGTAATAAGTTTTGTATAAATACCCTGGGCGATGATGTCAATTTTTACCTCACCACCACCATGCTGGATACCAGAAAACAATTGCATTAACCCGATCAGGGTTCCTACAAATCCAAAAATGGGGGCAGCTTTTGAAATAACAGATAAAATGCTAAGATTTTTTTCGAGCTTATACATTTCAAGCTGAGCTACATTATCCATGCTGGTTTCAATGATATCAATGGGTTTACCCACACGTTGAATCCCTTTATCAATAATTCTGCCTACAGGGTTATTTGTATTTTTAGCAAAACTGCGGGCGGCTGCAACATTTCCACTAACAATATGGTCACGTATAATGTTCATGAAATTGGAATCAATACGTGATGCATGTTTAATAGCTATCAATCGTTCAAAAAAAACATAAATGGCTATCAATAACATTAACGCAAGCGGGATCATTATCCATCCACCTCTCACCAATAATTCAAGAATATTGCTGGGACCTTGTTGTGTGCCAGCAACGTCAGAAACTATTTTTTGTGTCGTATCAACAATCTGTAAAAGATCAATCATATTAAGTCCTGATTAGGTGCGTAAAAGTAGTGTATCGCGTAAGAGTATTTCCTGATTTTTTTCAACAACTTGTGAATGAACGAAAAAAACGATGCCACGTTGTTCGTGGCATCTAAGTTTTAGAGTTCTTTAACAAGCTTCAGAGAATTATTTTATTTCCAGACAATAATACTAATATTTGACTTCCGTTGCATCGTTCATGCTGATGCTTTAGTTAGCATGGGCGACAATTATCGTCGGGACTTGTATATTATTATCACTACTCAGCAGGCAAATCATTTGATATCAGAAGTGCCTGCATGTTTCACCATAAGAGCTTGGATTTGGCGCATAGTATTTTCCATTCCGATGGCGCTTCCGTCTAAGAAAATAACATTTCCTTTTCCAAATTCTGCAAAATTTTTAATCGCTTCTGTCCACATGCTAAAAAGAATAACATTGGTATCAAGATTTGCCTGCTTCATTTGCTCAGCAGCTTCTGTCATACCTCTCGCAACTTCCTGGCGAAACAGTGCAACCCCCTGCCCACGCAATCTTGCCGCTTCTTTTTCTGCTTCAGCAGAGATTTTGATCGCATTTCCCTCTGCTTCGGCGGCCTTTGTTTTAGTAATGAGTAATGCCTGTCCTTCATTTTCAGCAGCCGCTTTTAAATTATTTGAAGCAACAACCTTACTCATTGAATCAAGAATTACTTTATCAAAAGTAATATCGTTGATCTGCAGGTCTATTAAATGGTAACCCCAATTTTCTAATGTATGATCAACTTGTTCTTTCACATATTCAACAATTTCCTTGCGAAGTCCCAAAACTTCTGCCTGCTTTTTAGAAGCTACATAAGTTCGAATAGAACCTTCAACAGTCCGTACCAATGCCTGCATCATATCTTTATCGCTAACAAATTTGAAAGCTACTTTCTTGAGCGTTTCTTCATCCTGGTTCTGCACTGAATAGAGCAGCATCGATTTGAAATAAACATTTGCCTGGTCTCCGGTTATTGCCTGGAATTCCAATTCCACTGAGCGGTTTTGATAAGATATTTTTTTGTAGACCGATTCAAGCAAAGGCAACTTTATCCGCAATCCAGGAAGAACGATGCGTTGGTATTTACCAAACATGGTGATGACTCCAATATATCCCTGGTTTATTGTAAAAAAAGCACCAAAAAAAAGAATGATCAGAACAAAGATCCACCAGTAGTCGGCAAGAAATTTACTAAGGGTCATGTCAGGTCAGTTTATTTAGAAGTTGAAAAAATCAAAATTTGAAAGTCGAACTATTGCCGAATGTAAATAAATATTTCTACTCTCCGGTTAACCTGACGTCCAATTGCTGTTCGATTATCTGCTACCGGCCTTTCACTGCCCCAGCCTCTTGTAACAATCAATTCTTTATCTTGCGACAATTTTTCATTTATGTATTTAGCTACCGACAAGGCCCGATCTTTTGAAAGTTTCATATTGTATCCAATTGTTCCCGTGCTATCTGAATGGCCTTCTATTACCAGCGAATCAATTTGCTTGTTTCGTAAAGAGCCCGATAAACTATCTAATAATTGAAAACTATTATTGTTAAGTCCTGATTTATTGAATTCAAATAAAATATCAGGAAGAATTAATGTATCAATTGTGTGAATAATCGTTTTGCCTACGACAGGTGGGTCGGGAGGATTTTTAATATATCTTTTGACATACAGGTTTAGGAACTGGTGTCTTTCATTAAAACTATAAATTTCATCCTTGGTATTTTGCCAGCCATCGCAAATCCTTTCATTAGGATCTTCAGGCGTTAAAGAAATATCATCAAAGAAGACAAAGAAATCATTTACCAGTTGAATACCTGTGTTCCCATTCATATCCATTTTCGAAAAATTTCCGAGAGTTAAATACAATTCTTTACCTGTAGCAGTATACTCAATTGATATTTTTTGCCAGTTTGTATCATTTTTTTGAGGATGTAACGCCGCATCTGCAATATACACACTGGGAATGATTCTATACAATACCTGCGTTTCAAATAAAAAATCATACGGAGTAAAGTAAATACCAATGCTATCTAAAATATCATGCCTCGACTTTATATAAAATTCAATCCTGTATTTATTTCCTTTGCGAAGCTGGCAAAGCAATTGAGTACGTATATAGGTACGCCGAAATTGTTTTTTAGAATTACCGGCATCAATGGCAATACAATGCGATCCACTATGGGCGATCGCCGGATTTTTATAGAAATTATTAAAAGCATCTGAAGTACTCACCCAACCCTCAGGTGAGCAGTTTACATGAAACTCTGTACAGATGTTTTCATCTTCAAAACTCCCATTGATCAACAAATTTTGAGAAAAGGAAAACTTAGAAATAAAAACGATGAAAAATAACTTTAAAAATCGCATGATTAAAAAGAAAAATTAACTATCATTTGCTTTTTAAATTTCCTCCTGATCTTTTGTAATCCTATAAATCGTGGTTCTGTCATCATGGTTCAGCCTTTTCTTCCAAGACCCGGACAAGATTTGCCAGCACTTCAACAGATTTTTGCATATCCTGTACGCTGACGTATTCATGTTTGCCGTGAAAGGCCATTTCACCCGTAAAAATATCAGGGCATGGCAAACCCATAAAAGATAATCTTGAACCGTCAGTTCCTCCTCTCGCACTTTCCTTTTTAAATTTCACACCTGATCTTTTCATGGCTTCTTCAGCATATTGTTCAATTTGCGGATAGTTTTTTAAAACTTCTTTCATATTCCGGTATTGTTCCTTTACTTCAAATTCATATGAAGAACCCGGGTATTTTCCAACAGCCTGCTTTGCAAATTGTTCCAGTCTTGTTTCATGAAGTTTTAAATTCTTGGTTTCGAAATCACGAATGATAAATTCCACTTTTGCTCTCTCTGCAATACCTTCTATCCGGACGGGGTGAATAAAACCTTCACGATCTTCCGTTGTTTCCGGTGAAAATTCATTTTTGGGCAACAGGTCCAGAAAAGTGCCTGCTACCTTCAAAGCATTTATCATTTTATCTTTTGCATATCCGGGATGAGCACTGATCCCATTAAAACTAATTACAACACCATCAGCACTAAATGTTTCATCAGTAAATGAACCTCTTTCTCCTCCATCTAATGTATAAGCAAAATCAGCTCCGAGTCTTTGCAGGTCAACTTTATTTACACCACGTCCGATTTCTTCGTCCGGCGTAAATAAAATCTTTACGGTGCCATGTTTTACTTCAGGATGCTGCACCAGGTAATTGGTAAGATCCATAATGATCGCAACTCCTGCTTTGTCATCTGCACCCAACAAAGTTTTGCCTGAGGCTGTGATGACATCGTCCCCAATCTTTTGTTTCAAATAAGGCTGCTCCCTTAAAGTAATCACCTGTCGCGGATCGTCAGGTAATACGATGTCATGGCCGTTATAATTTTTGTGCACGATTGGTTTTACTTCAGCACCCGGCGAATCAGGTGCCGTATCAACATGAGAGCAAAAACAAATTACAGGAACATTCTTGTCTGTAGTTGCGGGTATGGTCGCATATACATACCCCCATTGATCTAATTGGGCGTCGATACCAATTTGTTTTAATTCGTCAACCAGTAACCTGCTTAAATCTTTTTGCTTTTCAGTTGAGGGTGTTGTTGTCGATTGGGGATCACTTTGCGTATCAATTTGAACGTATCTTGTAAATCTTTCTTCAACAGTAAACCGGTATTTTTCAAACATAGCCTTAATTAAAAGAGGCCGAATATACAACCATTGTGGTTTGCAGGAGGGAACAGGTTTTGCCTTTATTTTTGAAATGAAAACCTTAGAAAGAATTTATCAGGGCATTATAATTAAAGGACTGGCTCCTGTAATTTCTACCAGCTCAATATCAAAAATAAGATCTTCTCCCGCTAAAGGATGATTCGCGTCGAGAATAACAGAATTCTCTTTTATTTCGATAACGATCACTGGTATATTTTGTCCTGAACCATTTCCCATCATCAATTGCATACCCTGTTCAATTTCCATATCGTTTGGAAAACGTTCTTTCGGAAATTCAATTAACATATCTTCACTTCGCGGTCCGTATGCGTCGTCAACTGGAATATTGATCGTTTTTTTTTCACCTACTTCCATTCCGGTAACTCCTTCATCAAAGCCTTTAATCACTGATCCGCTGCCCACTTCAAATTCAAGCGGCTCACGACCGGAAGAACTATCAAATGTCTCACCGCTTGTTAACTTTCCATGATAATGCACTTTTACCTTATCACCTTTTTTTGCCTGTGACATAATTATTCTTTTATAATAAATATCATGTTCCCAACTTCTGTTCCATTATTCAACCTCCGTTGGTCTCCGAAGGAGTCCCCTGGACACTCACTTCAACATTCATGTCCCGATAGCTATCAGGACTACTGAGCAAAGATCTGAGAGATTACGGGGAATAAACAGGGGCTGCAAGGTAACCAATTTATCATGCACGGGTTTAAATATTTGCTTACATTGAAATAATTATTTTTGACCGTTGATTACATTGATAAAAATGATTTTATATGAGATTGAATGTTGCATTATTTGGTCTTGTTATTTGTTGCGTTAAATGTTCTGCACAAAAAAATCAGCCGGTGACCGACAACCAGCAACAGGCAACCAGGATCATTGCAGGCGCTGAACGATTGAATGTCTTTGTTCCCCTGATAAAGGGAAAACGTGTTGGCATTTTTGCTAATCAAACTTCAATGGTCGGCAATACACATTTGGTAGATACATTAAAAAAATCCGGAGTTGATATCAAAATAATTTTTGGTCCGGAACATGGCTTCCGGGGCACGGCCAGCGCGGGCGAAAATTTGGGAAATTATATTGATGAGAAAACCGGCATTCCTGTTATTTCACTGTATGGAAGCAAACAAAGACCTTCTGCCGAAGATCTGAAAGACATCGATATTCTCATTTTTGATATCCAGGATGCAGGTGTTCGCTTTTATACATATATTTCTTCGTTGCAGGAATATATGGAAGCTGCATTTGAAAACAGTAAACCATTATTGATTCTCGACCGGCCGGATCCAAATGGATTTTATGTAGACGGGCCGGTGCTTGATCCGAAATTCAAATCGTTTGTAGGCATGCAACCCGTTCCTATCGTGTATGGAATGACGATAGCCGAATATGCTTTCATGATAGCCGGAGAAAAATGGCTCTCTGAAAAAGCCAATGAAAAATATGCTTACTATCTTACGGCACAAAATTCACCCGATACTCCCTTTCATTTTCTGGCTATAAAATGCCAGAACTATTCACATAAGAGTAAATATATTTTACCTGTAAAGCCATCACCAAATTTACCGGAGATACAATCTGTTTATTTATATCCGTCAACCTGCTTATTCGAAGGAACAGTATTGAGTGAAGGCCGGGGTACTGAGAAGCCATTTGAAATTTTTGGTCATCCCCTATTGCCAAAAGATCTTTATTCATTTATACCTAAACCGAACGAAGGCGCAAAGTCTTCAAAACATTATTTTGAAACCTGCTATGGGTGGAACTTGCATGGAACACCGGAAGAAGTTTTAGAAAAAGTAAACAACCGTGTGCAATTAAAATGGTTGATAGAAGCTTACAAACTTTTTCCCGGTAAGGATACATTTTTCCTGAAGACAAATAGTTTCAATCGTCTCGCCGGTAACGATATATTGATGGAGCAGATAAAAGATGGAAAGAGCGAAGAGGAAATTCGAAAAAGTTGGGAACCTGCTTTAACTGAATTTAAAAGCATCAGGAAGAAGTACTTACTCTATCCTGATTTTGAATAACTAATTTGAGCGAATGATTCAATACCAGTTAAAAACAAAACAAACAGAGCCAACAACATTTAACATGGCGCTTTCTTTATCCCGCATTGTGTTCATGGGCACACCTGAGTTTGCGGTTTCAAGCCTGGAAGCATTGGTGAAAGCAGGATTTAATATTGTAGGCGTTGTTACTGCCCCCGATAAGCCGGCAGGCCGCGGAATGAAAATAAATGAAAGTGCTGTAAAAAAATATGCTGCTCAAAAAGGTCTGAAGATCTTACAACCTGAAAAATTAAAAAACGATGAATTTCTTTCTGAGTTGCAATCACTGAAAGCTGATCTGCAGGTCGTGGTCGCTTTTCGAATGTTGCCGGATGTTGTCTGGAACATGCCTCCAAAAGGAACAATAAATCTTCATGCTTCATTGTTGCCTCAATATCGCGGCGCTGCGCCAATAAATTGGACGATTATAAATGGAGAAAAAGAAACCGGCGTAACTACTTTCAAACTTCAGCATGAAATCGATACGGGGAATATTTTATTGCAGGAAAGAATTCCAATTGATGAAAATGAAACTGCCGGTGAATTACACGATCAGATGAAAGAAGTGGGCGCAAGGCTCGTGGTAGAAACAGTGAAAGGAATATTGGAAGGAACTTTACAGGAAACGCCTCAATCGTCAGTTGTCAGTGGTCAATTGTCAATGGAAAACTCTCAAGCATCTGATACTCATTCACAATTCACAATTCACGGCTCACAACTAAGAAATGCTCCAAAAATCAAGACCGAAACTTGTCAGATAAATTGGAATAAATCTCTTAATGAAATTCACAACCTGGTTCGGGGCCTCTCGCCTTACCCTGCCGCATTTACCGAATTACGGGATAAAACATTGAAAGTTTTTAAAACTGAAAAGGAACAGGCTGTTCCCACTTCAAGACCAGGAAGATGGGAAACAGACCGTAAGACTTATTTGAAGTTTGCCTGCAAAGACGGGTACATTCATTTGAAAGAAGTACAACTGGAAGGAAAGAAAAGAATGAATATTGAAGATTTTTTAAGAGGACACAGGTTCGAATAAAAAGCCCCCTGACCACCTAAAGGGGGAACTTAGATCGATTTTTTTTCTTTTAAAATTCTTGATAAATATTTCATGATTTGAATTCCAATATTTGTTTATCCTCATTCATAACTATTATGATATTTTTTGAAAGATGCAGATCAATTCTTTGATATCCTGCTTGTGGATCAGATTTAAGAATATTTCATCATATAATTTCAAATAACCCTTTTTATAAATCCAGATTTAATAATCGCGAATGATACAGATCAGGATCACGAAGAGGCTTTATTAAAACAATTTAAAAAAAATAATTTCGCAAAAAATTCTGATTGAGGACCAGATAAATTTGGAATCATTTAAACAAGGAACTTTGCGAAAAATTAATTTTTACAAAGAAATATAAGTATTGTAAAAGATGTACGCACTCTTGGAAAGTTAGTACACAAGAAATGTATGATTTTCTAACTAGTACGGGTTTCTTCAGCAAAGGTATTTTTACTCCTTCCCTTTGGGAAGGCGATCTAAGAGAAGATTCAATTCTGATGACAGTGGGATGGGCTTTACCAACCACCTGCCAGCACATCCGCAATGTGCAATGTCTTTAAGGGATAGCCTTTATGTTTTATATAGCCATCCAAATGCATCAAACAGGAAAGATCAGTTGAGATAACATATTCCGCGCTGGTGGCTAAAGCATTCTCTACTTTTTGCTCTGCCATTGCAATGGAGATGGCTTCAAACTTTACGGCAAAAGTTCCACCAAATCCGCAACAGGTCTCCACATCATTTAATTCAACGAGCTCAAGTCCTTTTACGTTCGCCAGAAGCTTTCTCGGCTCCTGTTTTATTTTGCATTCACGCAAACCAGCGCAGCTGTCATGATAGGTGGCCTTTGCCTGTAATTTGGCTCCCACATTAAAGACCTGCAATACCTTCACCATAAATTCCGAAAATTCATAAATACGTTTGGAGAGATCTTTCACTTCATTATGAACGGAAGAATTATCAAACAGCTTTGTATAATAATTTCTCACAAAACCAACGCAACTTGCGCTGGGTCCTACTATGTAATCGATTCCTTCAAAATCTTTGATAAACTTATTACACACAGATTTGGAATCATCCCAGAAGCCAGCATTGAACGCTGCCTGCCCGCAACAGGTTTGATTGGAATTATAGGTGACTGTACAACCTGTCTTTTCCAATACCTTGATCATATTGAAAGCTGTTTGCGGATACAACTGATCTACAAAGCATGGTATGAAGAGTTGGATGTTCATGAGCCCTCAATCCCCCTAAGGGAGTATTAATTTTGATTTTCTTTAAAATTACAATTACCCTTATTGAGAAAAATTGCTTAAGCCTCTTTAGGGGTTTGGGGCTTTAAGTTAATCATTTTAACTGCTGTTATGGCTGCTTCTTCACCTTTATGTCCATGACTGCCTCCTATTCTGTCTTTTGCCTGTTCTTCATTATCTACCGTGAGTACTCCAAAAATAGTTGGCCTTGGTAACGTAAGATTCAATTGCACTATTCCATCTGTTACAGCCTTGCAAACGTAATCGAAATGAGGAGTGCCTCCCCGCACTACGCAACCAAGAGCTACAAATGCATCTGCTTTCTTTTCCTTTTTTGAATGTTCCCAATAGTTTTTTATTGCAAAAGCAATCTCAACAGCTCCTGGAACAATTATCGATACGATTTTTTTAACGCCCAGTTCTTTCAATTTTTTTATGCATCCTCTTTCCAGTTCGTCAACAATAGCGGCGTTCCACTCAGTTTTTACCAAAACAACACAGGCATCCTTTGAAAGAATGCCTGCAGTAGTTTTGAGGTTACTTTTTTTAATGTCTGACATGTTGCTTAAGGTTCAAGGTACAAGGCGCAAGGCACAAGATTGAAAAGCTATTCAAGTTTTTTAAGTATAGCAGAAAGTATCTTCTTTATCTGAATAGCTTCATCTATCAACTGTAATTTTTCCCTTTCCAGTTCATTGTTCTCGTATGTTAATATTAAATCAAGCCAATGGATGCTTTCTTTTGCTTCACGCCTGGATATTTTAATTTTCATTTTCTCATCTAACTTTCCTAAATCATCCGAAGCTTCTATGTAATTTCCCCCAACAGATCCACTTGATCTGATTAACTGTCGTATATATTCAGTATTGATTATATCCCGCTTCAGGTTCAGACAAAAATCCCGAACTCTTTTTCCAAAATTATGAAACCTATCTTCTAACTCTTGTGACATCGGTTTAATGGTCGACTTGTGCCTTGATCCTTGTGCCTTGATCCTTGTGCCTTAATCCTTGTGCCTTAATTATACACACCTAATCTCGCCAGATATTTATCAGCCTCCGACCCACGCTGTGTATTGGGAAATTTTTCTTTCAACTCCTTAAATAATTCGATTGCCTGTTTATTATCATTCATTTTTGTCTGGGCCAGGTAAGCAGCCAGGAAAAGAGCTTCAGAGGAATTATCTTCATCCTCCTTAAATTCATTAGCAGCTTTTTTATAATTGTCCAATGCATCTTTATTCTTTCCAAGATCAGCATAGGCGTCTCCTAATAATTTGTAAGCCCGGGCCTGGAAAAATTTAGAACCCGTGCTAAAATCTTTGAGATATTTAACTGCATTGGTATTGTCATTTAAGATCAAATAACATTCTCCCGCATATAATTTTGCAAGGTTGGCAGCATCCGTTCCTTTATATTTACTCATTACTCTTAGAAAACCAATATTCGCACCATCTCCGTTTAATGCAAACTTTATAAGCGAATCGGGATTGGGAGATAATAATGCATTTCGTTGATAGCTTTCGGCCTTGAACAAAGCGTCAGAAGCTTTTTCTTCATTTGGCTCTTTATAAAACTTCTTATATCCCAGATAACCACCTGCAACCAGAATAATAACTGCACAAACAATTATTACTGGCTTATTATATTTTGTCCAGAAGTCTTTGGCTCTTTCTACTACCAACTGGTTAGGATCACTATGCACATCATCTTTCTTAACCGCCATAATTTATTTCTATTTATTTTTTTAAGATCAATCAACAATAAAAGGATAATTGGGATCTACATAAACATCTTTCAATACTTCACTGTCATCCGGGAATGGACTATCTTCTGCAAATTTTACCGAATCAGCGACCGCTTTTTCAACCCGCGAATCAATGGTTTTTACAAGGTCTTCAGTAGCAAATTTATTTTCGTAGATCGTTTTTAAAAGTTGTTGAATAGGATCCTTTCCCCTGTACTCTTCCAATTCCTCTTTTGTACGATATTTTCCCGGATCACTGATCGAGTGCCCCTTGTAACGATAGGTTTTCATTTCCAGCAGTGTGGGGCCGCCTTTTTCT
>Ga0207159_1120_pt1 | contig 18404 bp, 13 predicted proteins | sample Alteio_BWMinHeat_23_FD_153511 | JGI IMG/M metagenome (GOLD analysis project Ga0207159, IMG submission 153511) | Enriched cells from forest soil in Barre Woods Harvard Forest LTER site, Petersham, Massachusetts, United States -... | ecosystem: Environmental > Terrestrial > Soil > Temperate forest >... | reverse complement strand
GGCCGCTGATGGCGGTGGGGATTTGGTATTTGCGGGCGAGGACGTCGACGGCGCCCGCTTCGCCGTAGTTGCCGCAGAAAATTCCGGCGCGTGCGCGGTCTTCGGGTGGGAGAGAGTTGTAGACGCGCGCGATTTCGTCGGCCATGTCTTGCCAGCCGAACATGTCGGCGTAGAACTGCGGAAGTGGGCCTATTTCGTTCCTTTCAGTTTCGGAGGTCTGGAAGTGGATTGCTTTGGTGAAAGCGATGTAGCGCTGGGGCGGCAGCAGAGGAATGCTGAGAGGAGAGAAGAAAGCCGCGCCGAGGATGAGGATGCTGGCGTAGGTGGCGGCGAGGATGTTGCGTCGGCGGGGTGCGAGCTTCATGAGTTCCCAGGCGCAGCCGCCTGCCGCGAAGTAGACGGGGTAGATGGGCGCGAGGTAGTAGTCCTTGGCGTGCAGCAGCATCATCATCGGCAGGAAGACGATGTAGGTGATGCCGGCGAAGCGGAAGGGTCTGGCGGATTTGCCGATGAGGAGCCAGATGATTCCGGTTAGCCAGATGAATATGGAGAGCGGGCCGAGGAAGATTATTTGGCTGCCGAAGAAGGGCAGTGGCGGGAGCTTGACGTCTTTGCCGCTTTTGTCGACGTCGATGAGCCATTGCAGCGTGGGGAAGTGGTTGTGAATTTGCCAGAGCAGATTGGGCAGGCCGCAAAGAAAGATGATTCCGACGGCGACGGCGGCCCAACGGGACGCGAGCATCCGGCGTTGCGGTGAGAGGGCGATGCCGATGATGAGCGCGATGAGGAAGAAGATTTCGGCGTGTTTATTTTCGATGCCGATGCCGGCGCTGATGCCGAAGATGATCCACCAGGTTTTGGGGTCGAGGCCGCGGGCGATTTGGATGACGGCGAGCATGCAGGTCATCCAGAAGACGGGCTCGAAAGAGTTCATCGACATGTAGCCGTCGATGCCGAGGTAGATGCCGGCGCAGAGGACGCTGATCATGGCGAGGAATTGGGCTAGGCGGCGACCGCCTAGTGAGTAGGTGAGGACGCCGGTGAGGAAGAGCTTTGCTGCGCCTGCCACTGCGGAGAGGGAGCGCATGAGCGCGAGATTGTTGTGGCCGAAGAGGGTGTCGGCGATGCGTGCCTGGATGGCGATTCCGGGCGGCTGGTCGAGGTAGCCGAGGGCGGGATGGCGGCCGCAGACGATGTAGTAAAGCTCGTCGCGGAAGATGCCGTAGCCGTTGTGCTGGGCGACTAGATTGCCGATGAATTGGATTAGGAATTTTATTGCGGCGAAGGTGAGAGCTAGGCGGATGGCGGAGCGGAGATCGGATGAGGTCTCGGCAGCGTGCATGCGGAGAAGGATACTTTATGGGGAAAAGTCAGAGGCAAAACGCGAGGCCCTTCGCGGCGCTCAGGATGACAAGATTCATTTATTAATCGGAAGAAATTTGTATGAACGGCTGGGCGGGCTCGGCGGGGTGGAAATAGGCGTGGATGGCGGTTGCTGTGGTGCGGGAGACGACGGAGCCGAGGGTTTCGAGGCTGGCTTCGCGGATGCCGCGGAGGCTGCCGAAGTGTTCGATGAGGCGCATGCGGGTGCGGGCTCCTACGCCGGGGATGGCGAGGAGTTCGGAGTCGCGGTCGCGCATTTCGCGGCGTTTGCGGTGGTAGGTGACGGCGAAGCGGTGGGATTCGTCGCGGATGCGTTGGATGAGGTGGAGAACGGGTGAGCGGCGGTCGAGGACGAGGGGGTCGTTTTCCTGGCCGTAGGTGTAGATGAGTTCTTCGCGCTTGGCGATGGAGGCGACGGGTTGCAGGGTGAGGCCTAGTTCGTTGAGCGCTGCTACGGCGGAGTGGAGTTGGCCGATGCCTCCGTCGATGAGGACGAGCGAGGGCATGGACTGGTTTTCTTCCTGGACGCGCTTGTAGCGGCGGTGGATGATTTCGCGCATGGAGGCGAAGTCGTCTACTCCATCTACAGTGCGAATTTTGAACTTGCGGTACGCGGATTTTTTCATGGCGCCGTCTTCCCAGACGACCATGGAGGCTACGGTTTCTGCGCCTTGTGTGTGAGAGATGTCGAAGCACTCGATGCGGCGTGGGAGATCTTCGAGGGTGAGGGCGTCGCGGAGCGCTTCTTGAATCGCGCGCATGTTGGGTTGGAGCGTGCGGAAGCGCTGGTCGTAGGACTGCTTGGCGTTTTGTCCGGCGAGGTCTACGAGGGAACGTTTTTCGCCGCGTTGGGGCACGGTGATTTCGACGCGGTGGCCGGAGCGTTCCTGGAGGAGAGTGCATAGGGCTTCGCGGTCGGGGAAGTCGACTGGGGTGTAGATGATGCGCGGGACGTATTGCTGGTCGATGTAGAGCTGTTTGAGAAGCGCGGAGAAGAAGGCGCTCGCGGAGAATTCCTCAGTCCCACCCTTGCTTTGCAAGGATGGGGCACCCAAGTCGGTTTCGACAAGATCGGGAATGACGTCCCATTGGGGCAGTTCTTCCCAGAAGAATTCGCGACGGTCGACGATTTTTCCTGAGCGCAGGTGGAAGAGGTTGACGGCGACCATTTCTTTTTCGAAGTGATAGCCGAAGACGTCGGCGTCGTCGTTTTCTGCTGATGCGATGCGCTGTTTTTCCTGGAGCTGGCTGACGGTGATGAGGAGGTCGCGGTATTTTGCGGCGGACTCGAATTGCTCGCCGGCGGCTGCTTCTTCCATGCGGCGGGTGAGGGACTTTTCGAGTTCGGTTTCGCGGCCGTCGAGGAAGAGCTGCACGTCACGGACGGATTCGCGGTAGGCGTCGGGTGTGGTGAGGCCTTCTACGCATGGGCCCTGACAGCGCTGGATGTAGTACTGCAGACAGGGGCGCGGATGATAGCGCGAGAGGTCTACTTTGCAGCTTGGAATGAGGAAGGTGCGGTGGATGAGATCGACGATGCGATAGGCGAGATTGCCGGGGAAGTAGGGGCCGTAGTAGGCGCTGCCGTCCTTGCGGAGGCGGCGCGTGACGAAGACTTTTGGATAGCGGTCGGCGAGGGTGAGTTTTACGTAGGGGTAGGTTTTGTCGTCGCGGAGGAGGACGTTGAAGCGGGGCTTGCGTTGCTTGATGAGGTTGTTTTCGAGAGCGAGCGCTTCGTGTTCGTTGTCTACGAGGATGTAGTCGACATCGACGGCTTCACGCATGAGCGAGCCGGTCTTAGCGTTGGCCTGGGATGCTTCGAGGAAGTAGGAGCGAACGCGTGAGCGGAGGCTTTTTGCCTTGCCAACGTAGATGACTTCGCCCTCGGCATTTTTGTAGAGATACACGCCGGGCTTGGGCGGGATGGTACGGATTTTTTCGTGGAGATCCACTGCTGTACCAAGTGTACGGACGCGTGTGAGGCGCGGCAAAAGGAGGTGCCGGAGTGCATAGAGGGTGAATTTCTACGAGGACATCGGGTAAAGATTACACAGATGGGCCGTGCAAGAAAGTGCAGATGGATTCAAATGCAGATGATGATGGGAGTTAGCGAGACGCGTGTTTGGTTTGTGAATTGCAGAGATTTTCGTGAAGGATAGTGTCTGTCCATCTGTCGATTCATCAAAATCCCCACAATGGAGTTAACAATTCATGATCTCCCTTAGATATGCGGCGGTAGCCTTGGCTGGTGGAGCGCTGCTGCTCTCGCAGACCGGGTGTTCGACTAAGAATTATGTTCGCAGTCAGACTGCTCCTCTCGCGCAGAAGACGAATGAACTAGATGATGCGACCGCGGCGAATAATCGCGCGGTGAAGGATCTAGACACGCGGACTACGGCGGGAATTCAAGGCGCTAAGGATGCGGCGAGTACGGCTGATCAGCATGCGACGGCGGCTGGACAGTCTGCGACGCAGGCGCAGGACGCCGCGCAGAACGCCTACAACCGCGCCGATACGCTGGCGGGTGTAGTCGCGAATCTTGATTCGTACAAGCCGATCGCGGATGTTTCCGTGAACTTTGCTGTCGGCAAGGCGGACCTGTCGCGCAAGGACAAAGAGGCGCTGGCGACCCTGGGCGATCAGGTGGCCAATGCGAAGAGCTACATTGTGCAGGTGACGGGCGGGACGGATTCGACGGGAAGCGCAGAGTTGAATTACAACCTGAGCCAGCGCCGCGCGGAGACTGTGGTGCAGTTTTTGGCGGCCAAGTACAACATTCCGCCGCGGAAGTTTTACCTGATCGGCATTGGCAAGGACAAGGAAGTGGCGACCAACAAGACGCGTGCCGGCCGCGCGAAGAACCGTCGCGTGGAAGTGCAGTTGCTGACGAACATGGAGCAGCAGGCGCAGACACCGACCCCGGGACAGGAAGCGATGCAGCAGACGCCTGCACCGATGCCGCCGCAGCAATAAGAGAAGCGAGATAGATGTAAAAGGCCCGGCTTTATGCCGGGCCTTTTTACTTTGCGCGCAAGTAGACGATTGCGGTGAGCGCGGCGGCGATGATGACCCAGAGGAACTGGTACCAGTAGAAGAAGGGGAAGCCGAACAGAGTGGGTTCGGCTTTGGCGTAAAACGCGGGCGTGAGCATGGCGCAGAAGGGAAGCAGGAGGAGCAGGTTCCAGAGAGGGCGCTTGCTTTTGGGTTGGGGCTTCACGGTTCTCACGCTAGGAGAGGTGCGCCGCGCCTGTCAAGGTATTGCGCTAGCGGCGGCGTGAACGGGTGCGGCGGGTGGCTGCTGGAATTTCGCGGAGTTTTGGGAGCGTGAGGTTGAGCAGCTTTGTGGGGTCGAGGTAGGCGCCGTTCCAGCGGACTCCCATGTGGAGGTGGGGGCCGGTTACACGGCCGGTTTTTCCGGTGAGGCCGATGCGTGCGCCTTTCTTGAGTTTGCCTCCGGTGGTGACGTCGATTTTGGAGAGATGCATGTAGATGGTGAAGAGGCGGTCGCCGTGGTCGATGATGACGCAGTTGCCTTCGTAGAAAAGCTCTTGGGCGAGGACCACGGTGCCGGAGTTGGAGGCGATGACGGGCGCGCCTTCGTTGATGGGGAAGTCGGTGCCGCGGTGGGTGCTGGTTAGTTCTTCGTTGAGTAGGCGGCTGGCGCCGAAGGACGGTGTGGACTTCGCGTTTACCGGGGTGATGAAGTTGCCGGACCATTGCGGCGTGGGGATTGAGTGGGCGAAGGCGCGATTTTTTAGTTGCTGGTCTTCGGCGATTTGTTTCTTTTCTGTGTCGTTGGGTTCTACGAAGTTCTCGGGGACTTGGACCGCGGCGCTTTCAAAGTTGGCGGCGGCGATATCTATTGATTTGGTTGCGTGGGCTGGTCTGCCGTTGGCGAGGATGGCGGTGACGGTGAGGTCGTAGGTGCCGGGTTGGGTTTCGAGGTCGTCGCCTGCGAGGGCGTACCAGATTTTTGGGTTCGATGATTTGAAGAAGGTGATGTCTTTGTCGATCCATTTGCCGGTAACGCGCCGGGGTACGCGGGAAAGCTCGACGGTGAAGAAGGCTGGGGAGCCTTGCTGCAGGTCATTTGGCTGCCAGAAGATGTTTTTGATGGCGGGGGCGGCGGTGCGCTGGGCCGATGCTATGGGGAGCGCGGCGGCTATGAGCAGGAGTGCGGCGAGTTTATGGGTGCGGAACATCGTGCGTAGGTGTGATGCACGTTGGGCGGGTTCGTTTGCGCGGGCGAATCAAGGCGCATATGCTTATAGGTAGATGACGCGCGACTCTTCCTTTGAGTGGGACCGAAACGGTCTGGAGCGGGCAGTCAGGTTGATACAGGAGCAGTGGTCGGAACGGCCGTTGCCGATGGAGCCTGCGCCTGTAGATTTTTCATTCGCACTGCCTGAGGGTGGTGTTGGCGAGCGCGAGGCTCTCGAGGAGCTGGCGCGCATTTTCCTTGGTGGCGCGGCGCGGTTCGATTCTCCCGGATATTTTGCGCATATGGAGCCGCCTACTCCGTGGATCACGTGGGCGGCGACGATGTGGGCAGCCAGCGTAAATCAAAATTTGTTGCATGCTGAGACGGCGCCTGCTGCTTCTGAAATTGAGGAGCGGGTGGTGGCTTGGCTTGCGCCGTTTTTTGGATTGCGCGGCGGGCATATGGTGCCGGGGTCGACGCTGGCGAATTTAACGGCGCTTTGGGTGGCGCGGGATTTGCGGGATGTGCAGGAAGTGGTGACGACTTCGGCGGCTCATTTGAGTATTGCTAAGGCGGCGCGGTTGTTGCGGATTCCTTTGCGGGTGGTGGACGTGGAGGCGGATGGTGGTGTTCGCCGCGAGGCGTTGGGCGACTTGTCGAAGGCGGCGTTGGTGTTGACCGCGGGAACCACTGCGATTGGGGCGGTGGAACCGCTGGAGTATGGGCGCGAGGCGGCGTGGTTTCACGTGGATGCCGCATGGGCTGGGCCGTTGCGATTGTCGCGGAAGTATGCGGGGCGGCTGGATGGAATTGAGCGGGCGGACTCGGTTACGGTGTCGGCGCATAAGTGGTTGTTTCAGCCGAAGGAATCTGCGCTGGTGATGTTTGGCGATCCGGATGCGGCGCATGCGGCGCTGGCGTTTGGGGCGGATTATTTATTGAAGGACAACATTGGTTTGCAGGGGTCGCATGGGGCGATGGCGCTGCCGTTGATGGCGATGTTGCTGGCGTGGGGGCGCAGTGGCGTGGCGGAGCGGATTGAGCGGTGCATGGCGCTGGCGGAGGAGTTGGAGGAGCGCGTGCGACAGGATGAGCGGCTGGAGCTGCGTGGGGCTTCGGCTACTGGTGTGGTGGTTTGGCGGGTGAAGGGTGTGGCGCCGCGGATGATTTTACCGCTGCTGCTTGAGTCGCAGGTGGCTGCGGTGACGATTGATGGGGAGGATTGGCTGCGGTCGGTGGCTATCAATCCGATGGCTGATGTGGACCTCGTGGTTGGCGATGTGTTGCGCGCGGCCGAGGAAGTTATGCGAAGAGAAATTCCTTCGTTCGCAACTCCTTAACTTTGTCGCGTAGTTTCGCGGCTTTTTCAAATTCAAATTTTTTTGCCGCTTCGCGCATGTCTGATTCGAGATTTGCGATGTAGGTGTCGAGGTCGGCCTGGGTGCGGAACTCGGGCATGGTGTCGTCCTCTTCGGTGAGGTCGGCGTAGTCGGCCTTCAGGATGCCGGCGAGTTCCATGCTTAGCGGCCGAATGATGGACTCCGGCGTGATGCCGTTCTCTTCGTTCCATGCGACCTGGATTTCGCGGCGGCGGTCGGTCTCGTCGATGGCGCGGCGCATGGAGTCGGTCATTTTGTCGGCGTAGAGGATGGCGCGGCCTTCGAGGTGGCGGGCGGCGCGGCCGATGGTCTGGATGAGCGAGCCTTGCGAGCGGAGGAAGCCCTCTTTGTCGGCGTCGAGGATGGCGACGAGGGAGACTTCGGGGAGGTCGAGGCCCTCGCGGAGGAGGTTGATGCCGATGAGTACGTCGTATTCGCCTTTGCGGAGGTCGCGGAGGAGGCGGACGCGCTCGAGGGTTTCTATCTCGGAGTGCATGTAGCGGCATTTGACGCCGGCTTCGGTGTAGTAGCCTGCGAGATCTTCTGACATGCGTTTGGTGAGGGTGGTGACGAGGACGCGCTGATTGCGGGCGGCGCGGTCGCGGATCTCTGCGAGGAGGTCGTCGATCTGGCCGCGGACCGGGCGGATTTCTACTTGTGGGTCTACCAAGCCCGTGGGGCGGATGATCTGTTCGACGACTACGCCTGCGGCTTTGGTCAGTTCGTAAGGGCCTGGTGTTGCAGAGACATAGATGAGTTGGTTCGTGCGTTGCTCGAACTCTTCGAAGCGCAGTGGGCGGTTGTCCATTGCGGAGGGGAGGCGGAATCCGTAGTCGACGAGATTGACTTTGCGGGAGCGGTCGCCGTGCCACATGGCGTGGAGTTGCGGGACGGTGACGTGGGATTCGTCGACGAAGAGGAGGAAGTCGCGCGGGAAATAGTCGAGTAGCGTGGGCGGGGCCTCGCCGGGCAGACGGTTTGAGAAGTGGCGGGAGTAGTTCTCGATGCCGTGGCAGTAGCCCATGGACTTGATCATTTCGAGGTCGAAGCGGGTGCGCTGGTGGACGCGTTGCGCCTCGACCTGGCGGCCTTCGGCTTCGAGGTGGGGGATCCACTCGTTGAGCTCGGCGAGGATGCTTTCGATGGCGGATTTCTTGCGTTCGGGCTGGACTACGTAGTGGGTTTTTGGGTAGATGGGGAGGCGGGCGTATTTCTGGCGGACGGTGCCGAAGAGCGGATCGATTTGCGAGAGGGCTTCGATTTCCTCGCCGAATAGCTCGATGCGGTAGGCCATTTCGTCGTAGGTGGGGAAGACTTCGATGACGTCTCCGCGGACGCGGAAGGTGCCGCGGCGGAAATCGACGTCGTTGCGCTCGTAGAGGATTTCAACGAGGCGGCGGGTGATGTCTTCGCGGCGGATTTTCTGGCCGCGCTCGAGGAGGAGGAGCATGCCGTAGTAGGCTTCGGGCGAGCCGAGGCCGTAGATGCAGCTTACGGAGCTGACGATGATGGCATCGCGGCGTTCGAAGAGTGAGCGCGTGGCGGAGAGGCGGAGCTTGTCGAGCTCTTCGTTGATGGTTGCTTCTTTTTCGATGTAGAGATCGCCTGAGGGAATGTAAGCCTCGGGCTGGTAGTAGTCGTAGTAGGAGACGAAGTATTCGACGGCGTTGTTGGGGAAGAACTGCTTGAACTCGTGGAAGAGCTGGGCGGCGAGGGTTTTGTTGTGCGCGAGGATGAGGGCGGGCCGGTTCATCTGCTCGATGATTTTGGCCATGGTGTAGGTTTTGCCGGAGCCAGTGACGCCGAGGAGGACTTGATGCTTTTCGCCGGCGCTGAGGCCGGTGGTCAGTTCTGCGATGGCGCGGGGTTGATCGCCCTGCGGCTTGTAGGTGCTGACTAACTGGAAGTCCATATTTCTATGGTATGGGATGCGGCGAGGACAAACGCAGGTCCTTCCGCTGCGCAGCGCTGCGCGCTACTTCGGTCGGGATGACTTCGTTTTGGCGGGAGCGTTAGAAGCTGTAGTGGAGGTTTAGTTGCATTCGGCGTGGGGGGAAGCCGGCGATTACGTGGCCGAAGGTGGGGGATGTTATGACTCTGCTGACGGCGGAGGCGTTGAGCGAATTGAAGACGTTGAACGCGGCCACAGAGAAGCCCACTGTCGGGCTCTTGTCTTTGTCTGTGCGACGGAGTTTGAAGTCGTATGCGTAGCGCAGGTCGATCTGGCGGAAGAACGGGTTGTTTTCTGAGTTGCGGGCGAGGCCGGCGGGACGGGCGTTGAAGAAGCCGGTGCCATAGGGGTCGGTGCCTGTGGTGATGGTGTAGGGAAGTCCGTTGGACATGCGGATCGCGACGCCGAGATTGAGAAGCTTGCCCTGGCGGAAGGTGCCGAAGACGTTGAGGCGATGGCGGGCGTCGTGGTTGGAGTCGGATGCTTCGTTGTTGGGTAGGTACTGATTTTGCGGATAGAAATTGATGCCACCGGTGTTGTCGATGGCGTGCGCGTAGTTGTACTGGGCGGTGCCGGAGAAAATGGAGCCGAGGCGACCGCGGAGTGCGAGGACGAGACTGTTGCTGCGCGCACTGCCGGAGGATTCGATTTGGCGGTAGCGTCCGAAGGCTGGATTGGGGCGGTCGGGCGCAACCGTGAAGGCGTCGCATGATGGATTGAGGCAGGTGACGAAGGGTGCGTTGATGTCGACGGAGCGGTAGGCGTCGTAGGTGTTGGCGCTGTAGTAAGTGGCTGTTGCGGTGGCGGATTTTCCGACGCGGCGCTCGACGGAGACGCTGGCGTTGAAGCGAACCGGGCTGCGCAGGCTGGGGTCGAGACGGACGATGTTGGGCGGTTGCTGCTCGATTTGCGAGGGGCAGATGATTGGGTAGCAGGGATTCTGGGTGACCAGCACGTCGAAGAGCGAAGGCTGGGCGTAGCGCTTGAGATCCACGAGCGGCTGCGCGCCGGCGCGGTCGTAGTAGATGCCTACTCCGGCACGGATAACAGTGCCGCCGTTGTTGTCCAGTGCTTTTGCGATGGAGAAGCGCGGGGAGAAATTGTTGGCGCTGCGGGTGAAGTTGTTCCAGTCGTAGCGGATGCCGGGGGTCATGGTGAGGGTGGGAGTGACGTCGATGACGTCCTGGAAGAACACGCCCACTTCCTGATCGTGATAGACAAAACTGCTCTGTCCCCGTTGTGCCTCATAGGTGGAAGGCGCGCTGGCCTGGAACTCGGTAAGCGAGGAAAACGTGTAGAAGCCGCCGAACAGTGACTCGTCGCGGAGGAAGCGCCGGCCGAAGTGCGGGATGTTGATGCCGAACTTGAATTGCTGCTTGCCGTGGGTGTAGCTGAAGGCGTCGGTGAGGCGCAGGTTGTATTCGGACTTGTCCTGATGGGCCTGGGCGCTGCCGCCGGTAAATGCACCTTGAACAGAGAGCCTTGTTCCTTGATGAGCGTTTGCGATTTGTGCGCGGTCGAGTTCAACAAGGACGGCCAACTGATTGAGCTTTGCCGGCGAGATGGTGTAGTCGTCGTGGATATTGATGTCGCTCTCGGTATCGCTGACGTTGGTACCGGCTTCGGCGAGGGTCAGGTCGCCTACTCCTTCGTTGATATTTGACGTGTTTTGAAACTGGTATTCGATATAGCCGGTGTGCGCCGGCGATATCTGTCGCGCGGCGCGGAGGGTGAACTCAGTGTCGCGGGTGGGCGCAGCGACGTTGGCTTGGGCCTGCTCGCAGGGGACGGTGGGCGGACAGTTTGTTCCCGGTGTGAGGGTGTAGCCGGAGCCTGGGGCGAGATATCCGACGGGAACGGTGGCGTTGACGACTGCCTGGAGATCTTCTTCTGCACGCTTAAAGGTGAAGAGGAATGAAGACGCCTTTGAGCGAAATAGCGGACCGGTGAGTTGGCCGTCGTAGATGCGGCGCTGCTCTGGCGGCTTCGGGCCCAGCGGCGAGAAGGGGTAACGCGCGTCGAAGACGGAGTCGCGGAAGGTGAAATTGAAATCGCCGTGGAATGCGTCTGCTGCGGGTTTGGTAGTGATCTGAATCTGGCCGCGGCCGGGCTGGTAGAACTCCGCTGCGTAGGGGTCGTTGTTGATCTTGATGGACTGGATGGCGGAGGGGGAGACGCCGACGCGGCCGGCTTCGAGGCCGTCGACGAGGATGGTGGTGCCGCCGGTGGAGATATCGCCTGCGTCCAGGAGCGCGCTGAATGCGGAGATGTAGTCGTTGTCGAAGACGGGGATGCTTTTGAGGTCGTCGGCAGTGATGGTGGTGGTTTCTTTGTTTGCCGCGGGATCTGTGGAGGTTGAGCCGGGAACAGAGCTGACTTCTATCTGCTGGTTGATTTCGGCTACTCGAAGACGTATGAGCAATGGGGCCGGAGGAGACGCTTTAAGCAGGTGGAGCGGCATGGTGACGGTGGCGAAGCCGTCGCGGATGATGGCGAGCTGGTAGTCGCCGGGGGCGGCTGAGAGCTGAAATTGTCCGTTGAGGAGTGTGGTGGTGGCGGCGACGAGGGCACCGTTGGCGTCGAGCAATTCGACTTTGGCGTCAGGAACTGTGGCGCCCATGGGATCGTCGACGGAGCCGAAGACTTTGATGTGCAGGGGGGAGTTTGCGGCTGAGGACGCGTCAATCGCGTGCGCCGGAAGGCACCCTATACAGAGGAAAAGCCAGAGAAAAAAACGCGACAAACAGCAAACCCCGAAAATACGACCCACAAGCGGGCGGCAGAGTATTAATCGATTTCAATGGACTGCTGGAAGAGGAGCAAAAGCGGAATGAATAAGTAGTAACAGAGTAACGCACGGAGGCGCGCATGCGACCGCGAAAAATCAGCTTTGTTGCTCTCGTGAAAGAGTGAGTGGCCATTCATGGGGAGAGGTGACGAGGACGTCGGGCGGGTCGGTTGCGAGGGTGTGCGGGGCGAGTCCGAAGAGACAGCCGACGGACCAGACGCCGGCGTTCTGGGCGGTGAGCACATCGACGTCGGAATCGCCGATCATGATGGTGTTTTCGGGGAGAGTGCCAGCCTCCTGAATGAGCGTGAGCAGGCCGTGCGGGTCGGGCTTTTTGCTGTGGAAACTGTTACCGCCGTAGACGCGGAAGAAATATGGTGCGAGGCCGAGCGCGTTGACGATAGCGACTGAGGGGTGGACAGGCTTGTTGGTGAGGACTGCCATGGCCGGCGGCTCAGGCTGGGCGGCGAGCGAGTTGAGGGACTCGAGTACGCCGGGGTAGGTGGTGGTGAAGTCGAGCTTGTGCTCGCGATAGTAGGCGAGGAACCAGGCGAGCGCTTCGTTGACGAGGTGTTCGTCGTCGGGATCGCCGAGGGCGCGGCGGATGAGCATGTTGGCTCCGTCGCCGATGTAACTGGCGATGACGTCGCCGGGCAGGTCTTTGCGCCCGTAGTGGCGCATGGTGGCGTTAACGGATTGGACAAGGTCAGTGCGAGAGTCGATCAGGGTGCCGTCGAGGTCGAAGACGAGTAGGCGGATTTGGTGGAGGGGGATTGCGCGGAGGATTTGCACGAGTGAATTTACTTTATTTCTGTTCTTCTGCCGAACGCAATGATGTGCATAGAGGGCGCTAGCGACGAGCCGGCGAGGTGAAAACCGGAGAAAGAAAATATCCGGGGCAGCGAGTCCGGATCGAAGACATGGTGGTGTAGGCAGCGGTTCTCGAGGTTTTTCAGTGAGCGGGCGCGGAAATTGTCGCTGGTACCGGCTGGCTTGTCCATTTTCAGGTCGTGCAACTGAAGAATTTCTTCAAGATGGGTCAGGTCGCTTTCGGGTGTGTCACGTTCGAAGTCCTCTAGAAGATGGGAGAAGGTGGTATAGGGGCGGCGGTGGTCAAACGTGTATTTGCGATGGGGGAGAATGACGACCAGAGTGCCATTAGGCTCCAGGACTCGACGCCATTCGATGAGGGCTTTGAGGGGGTTCGCAATGTGTTCCAGGGCATGAGAGGCGAGGACGAAGCTGTATTTGTTGTCTTCGATTCCGGTGAGTTGCGCGGCGTCTCGAATGTATTGGCGACCTGGGGATGCGCCACGGCGGTAGAGATAGGGAGAACCTTCAACGGCGCTGGACCATACGGTTTCGGATGCGAAGTTGATGTTGTCGAGGGACGCGACAAGGGGATAGAGAGGCAGCAATCCCCTCGGCCCAAATAACGAACTGGGACCGCCGATTTCGAGGCCCGATTTGCCGGTTGTCGCAGCGGCGATTTCGCGGAAGTGTTTGCACCGCAAAATCCCCGCTTTCGCTGCAATCATCTGCAAACTGCGAAACATCGCGGGATATTACACCGTTGACGGCGAGCTTTAGCGGATATGGATATCGCCGGAGCCGGTTTCGATACGCATTCTGGGGCCGCCGCCGTTGACCGTTCCTTCGACGTGATGGCGGTTGAGTGAGCCTTGCATGGTGATGGGCTGATCGCAGTGGACTGAGCCGGAGCCGGTGCTGGCGTCGAGGGTGAATTTGCTGCTGCCGGCGAGGGAGATGTTCACGGTACCGGAGCCGGTGGTGAGGCGCCATTCGGCGTTGGGAGCGCCGTTGATTTCGATGTCGCCCGAGCCGGTGCTGGCGCGGACGGCGTCTTGTGCGTTACGAAGGCGGATGCTGCCGCTGCCGGTGCGCGCTTGAACTTCAGCTTTGGTTGTCTGCTCGAGCTCGAGGTCGCCGGAGCCGGTGTCGAGTTTGGCGGCGCCGGTGAGACTGCGGATGCGGATGTTGCCGCTGCCGGTGGAGGCATTGGCGGAACCGTTCATGGAATCGATGGTGAGATCGCCGGAGCCGGAGCCTACTTTGAAGTCGCCTTGAAGGCCATTGACGATGACGTTGCCGGAGCCGGTCGTGGCGGTAAGTGCGGTTTGTCGAGGCGTGGTGATTTCGTAGTCGATGGAGACGTGGTTGTGGCTGAACCAGTCATTGTCTTTTTTGCCGATGCGGATGATGTTGCCGGCCTGGTCGATTGGAGGATTGTCCACGACCTGCTTGACGCGCTGCTCCGCGTCGCCGCCGGACCATCCGCTGGCGCGGACGCGAGCGTGGATGGTGACGGTGCCGTCGCCGCCGGGAACGACATGGATGTTGCCGGAGCCGGTGGTGGCGATGAGCGTGACGGGGCCGTTGACGGTGAGGGTGCGATCGAATTTTCCTTCAGCGGCGAGAGCGGTGCCGGCGGCGAGGGCGATGACCGCGGCCACGGCTATGGAACGCGATGAAATGGAGTGGAGCAGACGCGGGATGTTCATGGACGGGGTTCTCCTCTGGGTGTTGATACGCGGCACCGACGATGCTGGTTCCGTGGCCTCTCTGGCGGCTGATCGAGGCGAGAACAGTGTAGTCGGGCGAACGTGATGACACATCTGTGACATCCGTGTGACTAATAAAAGACGGGGAAATGCGTCTCATTATAGGGACATCTGTCATCGCTACGGGCTGCGTTACCCTTTGACGATGGACTACTGTCTAAAGGGGATAAATGCGAATTGCCGGTGTGGCCACGGCGGTGCCGAAACAGTACTACTCCCAGCAACAAATTTTGGATGAACTGGGTAAGTATTGGTCGGACAAGCTGCCGAAGTTGGAAATTCTGAACCGCTTTCACCACCGAGTGGGAGTGGAAGGGCGGCATCTTTCGCTGCCGATTGAGCAGTATCACGATGTGGAGCGGTTCGGACAGTCGAACGCGCAGTGGCTGCGGGTGGCGGAGGAGTTGGGCGAAGAGGCGGTGACGGCGGCGCTGGCGATGGCCGGCGTGAGCAAGGATGACGTCGGCGCGATGATCGTTGTTTCCGTGACGGGGATCGCGAGCCCGTCGCTCGATGCGCACCTGGTTAACAAGATGGGACTGCCGCTGAATATGCGGCGGACGCCGATCTTTGGATTGGGGTGTGTGGCCGGTGCTGCGGGCATTTCTCAGGCGACAGATTATGTGAGGGCGTACCCGGACCGGGTTGCGGTGTTGCTTTCGGTGGAGTTGTGCTCGCTGACCTGGCAGCGTGGGGACGTTTCTGTGGCGAATTTGATTGCGTCTGGATTGTTCGGAGATGGCGCGGCTGCGGTTGTGATTCGCGGGGACGAAGGGGATGGGCCTGAAGTGGTGGGTACGGAGTCGATTTTCTTTCCGGATACCGAAGATGCGATGGGCTGGGATATTTCGGAGGAGGGTTTCAAGATTGTGCTGTCGTCGGAGGTGCCGGCGGTGATTCACAAATATTTGCCGGGGGGTGTTGACGCTTTTTTGGCCAAGCACGGCTTGAAGCGGGATGACGTTGGGAGTTGGGTGATGCATACGGGCGGCCCGAAGGTGCTGGAGGCGACGCAGGAGTCGCTGGGGTTACCGGCCTGCACTTTTGCGGCGTCGTGGGACTCGTTGAAGCGCGTGGGGAATCTTTCGTCGGCTTCAGTATTGTTTGTGCTGGAAGAGACGATGAAGCGGCGGCGGCCCGCGAAAGGCACGTGGGGCGTGCTGGCGGCGATGGGGCCAGGGTTCTGTGCGGAGTTGGTGCTGCTACGCTGGTAAGCCATGAGGCAGTGGGCGATGTTGGTTGGGTGGAGTGTGCTTGCTGTCTTTTGTTTTCCTGCTGTGGCACGTTCGCAGGACAACTATGAGATTCAGGTTTATGGATCTGAGACGGTTGCGCCGTTCAACACGATGGTCGAGTTGCATAGCAACTACACCATCGAGGGACGCAAGCAAGTGGTGGATGGCGTTGAGCCGACCAACCATGCCCTGCACGAGACGGTTGAAATTACGCAGGGTCTGACGCCCTGGTCTGAAGTTGGTTTCTACATCTTCACGAGCAGCCGCAGTGGGCAAGGTGTGCAATGGGTGGGCGACCATATCCGGCCACGCGTACGTGCACCGGAAGGCTGGCATCTGCCGGTCGGGCTGAGTTTGTCGACAGAGTTTGGGTATCAGCGCGCCGCTTATTCCGAGGACACATGGACGCTGGAATTGCGGCCGATCGTAGATAAGCAGATCGGGCGCTGGTATTTTTCGGTTAATCCAACATTTGACCGGTCGTTTCATGGAGCGAGTGAAAAGACGGGCTTCGTCTTCTCGCCGAATGTGAAGGTGAGCTATGACTTCACGAAGAAGATTACCGGCGGTTTGGAGTACTACGGATCGGTGGGGCCGCTGGGAAAGTTTGATGCGGTGCATGATCAGCAGCACCAGTTCTTTCCAGCCATTGATTTGAATCTCTCACCAAAGTGGGAGATTAATTTTGGAATCGGGGTAGGGCCGACGGCTGCGACAGACCGATTGATCTTCAAGACGATTGTGGGGCGGCGATTTTCGTGGGGACGTGGCCGGGTGGCGGAGCCCGACTCAAGCTGGAAGGCGCCTCCGCCGAAATAGCCACGGTGCATCTATCCACTTGATGAATGCGTCTATGCACGCTATGCGTGACGAATTCGACATTGTTGTGGTGGGCGCGGGAGTGGCCGGGCTGAGTGCTGCTTGCGAATTGCAGGCGGCGGGACGGTCCGTGTGCGTTCAGGAGGCGCGTTCTCGTATTGGCGGACGCATCGATACCGTCAGCAATGAGGGCGACGCGATGGAGCTGGGCGCGGAGTTTGTTCACGGTGAGGATCCCTTGCTTTGGGCACTGCTGAAGGAGGCGAAGCTCGAGACGTTTGAGGTCGACGGAAGTAATTTGTGCGTGACCGATGACAGGCTTGCGCAGTGCGGCGAGGGGCACGCGGGTGCTTTCAGAATTGTGGAGGGAATCAGTTCAAAGCTGTCGCCGGATGTGTCTTTTGCGGAATATGTGGAGGGGGTTAAGGCTTCCGCTGAAGAGCGGGCTGCTGCGACGCGGTTCGTTGAAGGATTTAATGCTGCTGATGCGGGGAAGATCAGCGCGCGTTCGCTGGCGGTGCAGCAGCGGGCGGAGGATGGCATTTCTGGCGATCGCTCCTGGCGTGTGGTTGGCGGCTATGCGCAATTGCCGGCGCATCTGCAGCGGAAATTTCTGGCAGGCGGCGGACATTTGCGCTTGGACACGGTGGTCACGGCGATTGAATGGCGGCGGGGACATTGCACTGTTCGCGCCGACGATCTGATGCTGAAGTCGCGGTGCGTTGTGGTTACTGTGCCGTTGGGAGTATTGCAGCAACGCGAGATTCGATTTACGCCAGAGCCGGCCGCGTTGGACGCTGCAGATCGCATGGCGATGGGGGCGGCCCATCGGTTAGGGCTGAGGTTTAAGCAAGCTTTCTGGAAAGAAGGCGATGGCGTCTTGAAGAAGGAACGCGAGCGGCTCAGCTTTCTTTTTGCGGAGGAGAAGACGGAGGGGCCGTTCAAGGTTTGGTGGACGCAGCATCCCGATGAACGGCCGATTGTGACAGCGTGGTGTGGCGGCAGCGCGGCGGAGATGATGACGGCGAGATTGCGTGCGGCCGATGGAGCGGAGAAACTGGTGAAGGATGCGGTTGCGCAACTGGCTCGCGTTTTCGAGCGCGACGCGGCGTGGTTGCAAAGGGAATTGGTGGAGTGGCGATTTCACAATTGGTCTGCGGACCGGTTTGCGTGCGGCGCGTACAGCTACGTAATGGCCGGTGAACTGGAAGCGCCTTTTGTGATTGCTGCGCCAGTGGAAGACACGCTGTTTTTTGCGGGGGAGCACACGGACATGCAGGGACACTGGGGAACGGTGCATGCGGCGGTGGCCTCCGGCTACCGCGCGGCGCGGCAGCTGTTGCGTGGATGAACGCTGACGAGTGATTGAACCTGCTGACGAAAATTATTTTGCCAATGCCGTTTTTGTGACGAATCGATGCGCGGCGGTGACCAGCCGCTTGCTGTGGGTGCGTGGCGGCTGAATTCAGGGACGCGTGGAGGGCTAAGTCGAGGGAAGTGTGGCTAATGATGTTGCAACGGTTGCGTCGTTAGTGACAGCTGCTGGAATCCGCAACTCGCTATCAGCGTCATTTCGAGGTGCCACATGTCCCCAGTACTGGGCCCGAGCCGCCTTGCTTCGCGCGCTATCTATCTCCTACCCATCCTGTGTTGGTCGCTGAGTGCGGTTGCGTTTGACAGCGACAAGTCCGGTGCAAAGACTCCTGATCCCAGTTATCTGTTGTCCAAAGCGAGCCAGGGATATGTGAAGGAAGAGATCATGCTCGCTTCAAATTACTACGCTGGCAGAGGAGTAGATAGAGATTTTGTTCAGGCGGCTTACTGGTATCAGAAGGCGGCTGATCAGGGGAATCCGGATGCGCAGGTACAGATTGGATACTTTTATCGAGCGGGTATAGGCGTTCCTCGAGACGTGGCGAAGGCAGCGATGTGGTATGAACGCGCGGCTGCATCGGGGTCAGCATCGGGTCTGCGCAACCTTGGAGTGCTGTATGTGAACGGAAGCGGAGTCAAGAAAGATCCATCGCTTGGAGTGCAGCTTATTGAGCGGGCCGCGGAGAAGGGCG
>Ga0207159_1119_pt1 | contig 18442 bp, 20 predicted proteins | sample Alteio_BWMinHeat_23_FD_153511 | JGI IMG/M metagenome (GOLD analysis project Ga0207159, IMG submission 153511) | Enriched cells from forest soil in Barre Woods Harvard Forest LTER site, Petersham, Massachusetts, United States -... | ecosystem: Environmental > Terrestrial > Soil > Temperate forest >... | reverse complement strand
CACCGGTGGCAGTACCGAAACCTGATACCGTCAAACCTAAACCGGTAATAATTGCCCCACCCCCGGTTAAACAACCACCGGTTGATACCGTTAAACCGCAGCCGCCGGTTGTGATCATAGATACGCTGCCTTCGGGGCCGATAGAAATAAAAGAGACTGTGCCCACGGGAGAAGTTGACAGGGGGTTGACAGAAAGGATTATAACAGCTATACTGCATGCTAAGGTTGGCCAGTCGTTTGTACTGCATACCATTTATTTTGAAGAAGGGAGGCATGTATTTGTAAAGAGTTCGGTGTCGCCATTAAACGCCGTACTGGAGGTATTAAAAACCCGCCCTACGCTTGAATTAGAGATACAGGGACATGTTTGCTGCACAGACTCCCTTGCAGCCGATGCGCTTGATTTTGATACACATCTTTTCAACTTATCTTATGCAAGGGCGCAGGCTATATCAGATTATTTTGTAAAAAATGGCATTGCGCGTGAACGTGTACAATCACTTGCCGGTTTTGGCTCAAGGCGGCGCCTTATATACCCTGAGAAAACCGTTGCAGACCGTAACCGTAACCGCAGGGTTGAATTTAAAATACTAAAAAAATAACTGATCATTTTAATTCCGCCAAAGCTGAAATTAAAAAGCATGAAAACTACATACCGCTTACTCTTTCTTCTTTTAATACCTGTACTATTCTATTCGTGTGCGGCCCCTTATGCTGTGGCTACCAATGTTAAATTGAAGGACGATTGGACCATAACCTCAACAGAGGTTACAGGCGATCTTGCAGGCGCACAAATAACCACACCGGTATTTGAAGACGCTACCCTGCAATGCCTTAACGGCAGTAAATGGTCTTTTTTTGAAGGTGGCGCTGGCAATTATACTATCAAAAGTGCCGATACAACGGCGTGTTTGAAGGGCAACCGGAAAATTACCTGGGAAGTTATTGAATTACAGAAAAAATCACATTTCTTACAGTTCTATCGTGTTAACGCGCCAAAGGGAATACTTACAGACCGCTTTACATTATATATCGCTGAGATAACAACCCTTACCAAAAATTCGATGGTATTAAAATACCCGGTAAAGATCAATGAAGTAACGGGCAGCATTGTGCTGACATTCACAAAGGGTAAATAAGACATCTGCGAAATACGAATAGGTACCGATATACGAATGAGCGGCTTATCTACGAAATCCGAATCAATACGAATATACGAATTGGAGGATACGTTTTTTGTCATTAAACATACTCGCACTTTCTGCAATATTCAAAATAGGTAGAACCGTGTGTATGTCTGTTCATTTATATATTTTTTGCAGTGCACATAGACCACAAGTACTTAGGATTGCTCAAACTCTCATCGATCTTCATTCGTAAATTCGTATTGATTCGTATTTCGTAGGACAGGTCCCCTCAACTTTTTAAGCTGACCGTTCTTCTTTCTATCCTCTTTTCATAAGCGGTCCCCTGGAAAATGCGGTGTACATATACACCTGCAACATGCACGCTGTCAGGTTCAAGTTCTCCCGGCTGCACAAGTTGTTCAACTTCGGCGATCGTTATGTCGCCCGCTTTTGCCATAGAGGTGGAAAAATTACGCGTAGTTTTCCTGAATACCAGGTTACCCATCGTATCACCCTTCCATGCCTTTACAATGGCATAGTTCGCGGGCAGGGCATGCTCCATCAAATACATCTTACCATCAAATTCCCTTACTTCCTTGCCTTCAGCAATCTCGGTGCCATACCCGGCAGGCGTAAAAAATGCAGGAATACCCATCCCCCTCATTTGTATTCTTGTAGCAAGCGTCCCCTGTGGTATGAGATCCACTTCAAGTTCACCACTTAACAATTGCCGCTCAAACTCGGCATTCTCGCCCACATAGCTGCTCATCATTTTCTTTATCTGCCGGGTCTTCAGCAACAGGCCCAGGCCAAAACCATCAACACCTGCATTGTTGGCTATACAGGTAAGCCCTGTTACGCCTTTGCGCACCAGCGCCGCAATACAATTCTCAGGTATGCCGCATAAACCAAAACCGCCAAGCATCAGAACGGACCCGTCCTTTATATCGCTAATAGCTTCATCGGCATTGGCAAACACTTTATTCATAAGAGCAATTTGTGTAAAGATATTTATTTATGCAGTTTATAATTATAAGATAAGTTTGCGGCTGCAAGAAGTATGAAAATATACAGAATAGCTTTAGGCCTTGCTGCAATATGTTTAGGCGCAGCCCTTATAACAGCGGTCGTTGGTGTGGCAACATTTACCGGGCCAATGCTCATAGCCTTTTTTATTATGCTTGCTATAGGGTTCAGAGGGGTTAGCCAGCTAAAAGGATCTTCATTCACAGTTATCATATTCGCGGCTACAACAGCCGCCATGTATTACCCCTCTTACTTCGTGCAATGGGGCGGCTTTAAACTTGTTGCACTTATTACCCCGCTATTACAGCTGATCATGTTTGGCATGGGCACGGAGATAGGGCTTAATGATCTTGCAGGTGTGTTTAAAATGCCAAGAGCAGTTTTTATTGGGCTGCTGGGCCATTATACCTTTATGCCATTAGCAGGGTTTACGTTGGCTTTGATATTCAAATTCCCACCTGAGATCGGTGCCGGCGTTGTGCTTGTAGGGTGTATGCCCTGCGGCATGGCATCAAATGTCATGTCCTATCTCGCAAAGGCCAACCTGGCTTTGTCTGTTACGTTAACGGCGGTATCCACACTGCTGTCGCCTTTATTATCGCCTTTGTTAATGAAGCTGCTCGGTGGACAATTCATACAGGTGAAGACGGGGGACATGATGTGGGATATCGTACGAATGGTTATCATCCCCTTGTTTGCAGGGCTTATTTTTAACAGGTACTTTAAGGGGAAGGTACGGTGGCTTGACAAAACACTGTCCCTGGTGTCAATGTTCGGTATTGCCTTTATTATTGTGATCATCGTTGCCTCAGGAAGGAACAGCCTTTTAACCATAGGGCCTGCGCTGATGTTGTGCGCTTTTTTACACAACACTTCGGGTTATTTGTTTGGCTACTGGATGGGCCGGCTGCTCAGGCTTGGGGAAAGAGATGCACGCACCATCGCCATTGAGGTAGGCATGCAAAACAGCGGACTTGCCTCGGCGCTCGCCAAGGCTATGGGCAAAGCAGCGACGCTGGGATTGCCCGCTGCCATATTTGGGCCAATAATGAACATCAGCGGGTCTGTACTTGCATCTTACTGGCATCGGCATCCGCCTGTTGTAAAAGAAAAAACCAACACCACTGCGAACCTTTCAAAAGCCGTATGATCGCGGGCGATTTACATGGGTTTAGCAGCCAATCAAGCACTGCCCGGATAAAGTGTGCGCACCCCGCTTTCACCTGCAATAATGGCTTTGGCTGCAATATTATAGAACAGGGAAGTTTCAACAATGCCTGGTATATTTTTAAGCACCGGGTTTAACTTCGAAAGCTCAGGCCAATCATTGAACCACAGATCAAAAAGATAGTTACCATTTTCTGTTATTACTGCGCCGTCTTTTTTATCGCCTAAGCGCATCAGCGTTTTTACCCCTGGAAAAAAAGACTGTACCCTTGTCGGTACAAAACTCGCTGCCTGTGGTAACACTTCTATCACCAAAGGAAATTTAGTTTCTAATTTCCCGCTGAACTTTGACTCATCCCCCACGATCACGAATTCCTTTGCCATTGTTGCAAGTAATTTTTCCTGGGTATGAATGCCACCGCCGCTTTTTAATGCATTCAGGTTCACGTCAAACTGGTCGCAACCATCAAAATAAATATCTATAGCCTCAATGTCTGAAGTATTAAGAACAGCAAAGCCGCTTTTCAATAACAATTGCCTTGTTGCAAAAGAGGAGGTTAATACTTTAAAACTAAGGCCCTTATCTTTTTCTTCTTTTAAAGAAGAAACCATGTGGACCATAGTACTGCCGGCGCCCAAACCAATAATACTTCCATCTTTTATAAGCGCTGCCGCTGCTTGCGCGGCTTGTTGTTTGAAATCCATAATGCTAAATTTATTTTCGTTGACTCTTCAATTTATTCCATCACAGTGGCCTTTATTGCCCCGTGACTGGAGCAACAACGATAGATATTTCACAACATTATATCGTGTGCGGGCAGATATCCCCTTATTCATACACCACCCTCTTAAAATAAAACGTTCTTGTATCTATCAAAGGCAATGTGGTGCTGTTAATGGTAATACCTTTTTTATCTATCACCTTTCTCTCTGTTCCGGTATTGGTGGTTACTTCAAAAGGTAATGCCATATCAATGTTATCAAGCTTTATCATGTATTGGCCCAGGCCGGTTTGCTGTACATGCACCGACAACTTTTCAGTTGTGTACAGGTACATCCTGAATAATTGTGAAAGATCTGCACCTGAGGCTTTGCTGAACAATTGTTCCACGTCCGCCGACCCTATAAGATTGTTATAAGTGTACATACTGTCGGTACATAGTTTTTTTATTGCAGGAAAAAAAACATCATCCCCCAGCATATACCTTAGTGTATGCATAAAAAAAGCGCCTTTAACATAAATATCATCCTGGTATGCCTGTTCTTCTTCTATATCTTTTCCCAATACAACAGGCTTTTCATTTTTTATACCAGGAAGAAACTTTTGGAATGTTTTTTCATACGCTTCTTCTCCTTCCATGTCTCTAATATATAACACATCACCAAAACTGTTTATTCCCTCGTGTATCCAGTAATCGGCCCAGTCTTTGGCAGTCACTTTATTGCCCCACCATTCGTGGCCAAATTCGTGATTCATTAAGCCGTCAAAATCCTCGCCGCCAACTTTAGTGTACCGGAACTTATTGCCATACGCATTCATTGTTTGATGTTCCATGCCAAGGTGCGGTGTTTCAACAAGCCCTATCTTTTCTTTGACCCATGGATATTCTCCAAAATATTTTTCTTTTATATGCGCCATTTTCTCCAGCAACTCAAGATGGTGCGGCGCTTTCGCCGAATCATCCTTTAACACATAAAATTGCATGGGTACTTTATTTCCGTTGATGGTAGTGTACGTTCTGTTCACCACTGTATAATCACCAACATTAAAAATGATACTGTAGTTGTTGATGGTATATTTTGTTTGCCAGTGAAATGTACTTAAATGGTTGTGCGTAGTGGTCTGCAGCAGCAAACCGGGGCCTGCAACAACAAGGCCTGCCGGCACGGTGATGATCATATCAACACCCTTATCAGGCTCATCAGACGGATGATCCTTGCAGGGGAAATAAAGTTTTCCACCTGTGCCCTCGGCGGTAATTGCCACCCATGGATGGCCTGACGAATCTTTTGTAAAAGTAAAGCCATCATCCCAGGGTGGCCTTTTTGCTATAATGGGGCGGCCTGCGTATTCAACCTTCACTACCATATTTCCTGGTGGGAACGATGTTGGCGAAGATATGCGCAGCAGGTTACTGTCATGTATAAAAGGAATTGCCTTATCATTTACCCAAACCTTTTGAATGTGCAGAGAGTCCATCAGGTCAAAAAGCAACACATTTGCAGGTTGTTTAAGAATGAATGATATATCTGTATAACCGCTTATTGCCTTGCCTGGTATCTCTATGGTTAAGGCGATCGTATAATGCTGAATATCCATATTGGCCTGCTCGGGCTTTAGCTTACCGCCATAGGGTGGCATTTGTGCAAATGCGCTAACTGAAGTGCACAGCAAAAGATAAAATAATGGCCGCATCTCTTTTTATGAATGAATATAGAAAGAATATGACAGAATTTGAGGGTCAGAAAAATTTATAGTGGATATTTTAATTTTCAAGTACAGCAATTTTGTTCCGCAACATTTTGCGCTCTGTGGTTGACATAGTAAGGCCAATGGCTGTTTCAAAACTCTTTAATGCCTCCTGCTTATTTGCAAGCCTCGCATTGATCTCGCCAAGCAAGCTATGATAAATATAATAAGACTTTAATTTATCTCTGTCCTGTATATTCTCCAGTTCAACCAATGCCGCGGCAGCCCCTTTTGATTGCATGACTGCGATCACCCTGTTCAGTTCTGTAACAGGTGACGGCGATATTTTATAGAGCCAGTCATAATAAAAAATGATCTTGTCCCAGTTAGTGGTCTCAAAACTTTCTGCAGTGCAATGTTCAAATGCGATCGCAGCCTCTAAATGAAAATGACTTACCGAGTTCCCGATAGCGGCTTTGTTCATACAATTATTTCCCTCTTCTATAAACGCCCTGTTCCATTTAGCCCTGTCCTGCATGGGAAGCAAAATAATTTCCCCCTCAGTGGTCAGGCGGCTATTGCTCCTGCTTGCATGAAAATACATCAATGCCATCAATGCAAAAACCTCCGGTAATTGTGTAAGGCTGTTCTCAGCGAGCAGCCTGCAAAGTATCATAGCCTCTTCCATTACATCTTTGCGTATCAATTCCTCTGTATGTGTAGAATTATAACCTTCGTTAAAAAGCAGGTAAATGGCATTTAGAACAGGCTCTGTTCTTTGCCTGATCTCACCGGTATTTGGTATAGCAAGCGTTATTTTATTCTGCCGGAAGAATTCCTTTGTCCTGTATAATCTTTTTGAGATGGTATCTTCTGAAGTAACAAATGCTTTTGCGATCTCAGCGGTGCTGAACCCGCAAAGAGTTTTTAATATAAGCGTAACCTGGTTCTCGGGAGATATCTCGGGATGGCAACAGGCAAACATCATTCTCAACTGATCGTCCTTTATATTCTCATCGTCTGCAAGCTGGTTAAAGGTCGTTTCAATTGTGTAGCCTGATTGCAGCAATGCCTGTGTGTCCTCATCCCCGAACAGCACATTGGCTTTCTTCTTTTTTATAAGGTTAAGAGCCTTATTTTTTGCCACTATAAAAAGCCAGCTTTCGGGCTTATCCGGAATGCCGTGTATCTTCCATTGTTCAAGCGCAGCGATCAAAGTATCCTGCACTACATCTTCAGCCAGCTCAATATTTCGCACGCCAAAAATACGGGTAAGCACCGCTACCATTTTGCCCGACTGGTGCCGGAAAAGATGATCAACGGTGCCTTCTATTTGTGTTGAACCTGGCATAATTAACGCCAAATTACTTACTTGCCCGAATGTAAAGCAACTTTATTTCCCTCACTGTCTATAAAGAATGCCATATAGCCGGTCTGCTCATCAATAAGTGTTTTAGGCATCACTATCTTGCCACCCGCAGCTTCAATTTTACCAAGGGCAGCCGAAAGATCGGGGTTGCCGTTAAAATAGATCACTGCCCCGTCAGTACTGGGCTTGTGATTGGGGCTTTGGGTTAACGCGCCTGAAACTTTACCATTCATATTTTCCGCAGGGAAAAAGGCCATTTGCATACCCATCATTTCCACCTGGTGCATCTCAATAGAAAAAATAGCTTCATAAAATTTTTTTGCCCTGGCAATATCGCTAACGGATATTTCGAACCAGTTAATAATGTTTACTGAACCGTCCATGATTTTTGAGTTTTTGTTGTTGTTAAAAAATTAGCGGGTACAAATAAAATTTCTGTTTCACAGGGATCAGGCTGTGCTGTTGCTGAGGTTAGAAAAAGAATTGTTCAAATACAATTTTTCCATCCTTTACTTCATACACACAAATTTCTTCAAACGACATTCTTCCCATGCCTTTAAAAGTTGCGTCAAGCGTCATTGCCACGCTAAAATAACGGCCACATACAATGGGATCAGAGAATGAGCCTCCATGCGTTTCTTCGATCATCGATGCAAATTGCTGTCCTTTGGCTATAACATTGGCAAGGCCTTTGGCAGACTTCGTTGGTGCATGGGCAGGCTCAATGCTTTCAATGTCTCCGCCATAAAATTCCTGTACGGCTTCAAATATCTTTCCCTGGCGGCAAAGTTCTACAAGGCGGATTGCTACTTCCTGAATTGTCATAATGATGAGTTTTAATTTTTATTAATTGGTTTATGTAAAGACAAACTCAACAGGAAGCATTTGGACAAATAATAAAAATAATTTTTGAAAAGAAGGTTATGGGTTATTAAGAAGCAGACCAGCAAGATCATTAGAGCAAATGAGTTATGAATTATATATGCTACGTTATATACTGCTGTAGCAGGATGTCTGTCTCGGGTACCGGCTATAGTTCAGGCAGATAGCCACACCTGCTATAGTAAATTGTGTATCCAGGCAGTAAAGGGCGGGTTCGCTATGACGAAGGAAAATATTATCGTAACCATATATTTGAGTAACAGGATACTAAGATTCCTATTTTGCTTGCTCTTTAAGATACTCTTTCATCGGCTCCCAATAATATTCTTTCCAGCCGCCTTTTAATGATTCGACTTTATGCGCAGGCACTCCCGTTTGTGTAAATGTAAGTTTGGTCCCGCCCTCCTTTGGTTCAAACAAAAAAGTGCAGGTTGAATAATGATCATCCGGCCAGCCATCTTCCACAAAATGCCAGGCCTGTACTATTTTTTTGCCTTCCGTTAATTCTATATTATATCCATGGCAATAACCATCAAAAACAACGAATTTTCCCTCCGGCTTCCTGCTCATAGTTACTTTTCCACCTGCAAATGCCGCATGCTTCTTAGCATCCATGATCAGCTCATACACTTCTGCAGGCGCAGCGTTAAACGATACCACCTGTTTAATTGTTTTGGTCTCCATAACGTATGTTTTAAAATCACATAGCAGTCATAGTGCCTATTTCCCTTATCTCAACGGTGCCGCTTTCTGCTTCCAGGTTAGGGCAATCCTCTGCAAAAACGGTAGCCTCTTCAATACTATTCGCCTTTACAATTATATAACCGCCAACAATTTCCTTACCCTCTATAAAGGGGCCGTCGGTCAATTTTTTGGCGGTACCGCTAAGCACCTTGCTGGCGCCAGCCAATGGGTGGCCGCCACCATATTGCCCTTTTTGGGCAATACCGCCGATCCAGTCCTGCCAGCGCTTCATTTGAGCCTGTGCTTCTTCAGGTGATAGTTGTTTGCGTTCAGTATCGCCGCCGCGGAAGACCAAAAGATATTCTTTCATATAATCTCAGTTTTGTTAAAGACAAGTTCGGTTAAAGTATTTGGACAATTTTTGGAATTATTTTTCAAAAGAGAAGAAATTGAAGAATTTCAGGGTCCTATAAAACGCATTCTCGTTAGTCCACACCGAAACAGGAATCTATCAATATCGCGTGGGAATACTTCCTTTTTTTTTAGCCCCTTAGGGCGCGGATGGTTATCAATACACATAACTGTCCGCGATCAGAAGCGCTTCGCTTATTATGGCAAGCCCCTCATCAACCTGCTCTTTGGTCACGCATAAAGGCGGTGCAACAAAAATATAATTCCAGCGGACAAAAGTGTACATCCCTAAGTCCTTGATCTTTGCCGCTACTTTATTCATAATGGCCATATCATTGGGCTTGGCATTAAAAGGTGCCATGGGCTCCTTTGTCGCCCGGTTCTTTACCAGCTCAATACAACCAAGCAAACCTGTGTTCCTGAAATCGCCTATACTGGGATGTTTTAGTTTTAATGCTTCTACCTGCTGCTCAATATATCTACCCATCTCAGCAGCATTCTCTATCATATTTTCTTCTTCATAAATATTCACTACTTCCAACCCCGCCGCGCAGCAAACAGGGTGTGCCGAATATGTTAACCCAAGCCACAATACTTTATCGTCAAAATAAGAAGCGATCTTATCACTCACTATCAAAGCTCCTAACGGAAGATAACCTGAGGTTATACCCTTCGCAATAGCAATCATATCCGGCACTACTTCATAATTATTAACACCAAACCACTTCCCGGTTCTTCCAAAGCCGCTCATCACCTCATCTGCAATTAAAAGGATACAATACTTATCACAAACAGCCCGTATTTTTTGCAGGTAGTCCGGCGGGTATTTTATACAACCCGAAGAACCGCTTTCGCCTTCCATTATAACAGCAGCAACATTTTCAGGGCCTTCAAATTCTATCACGCGCTCTACATGGCTCACACATTCCCTGTTACAACTTGTAATTTCTTTACCCCAGGGGCAGCGGTAACAATAAGGGTCTTCCACGTGCACAATATTTGGTATTTGCTGTGCATCAACAGCCAATTTCCTTGGATCGCCGCCGGCGGTCATGGCACCATAAGATGCACCGTGAAAAGCCCTGTAACGGGTTATGATCTTATGCCTGCCTGTATATAACCTTGCAAGCTTTATGGCATTCTCAATGGCTTCCGCACCACCCACAGTGAACAATGTTTTATTTAATCCCGCCGGTGTTATTTCGGCAAGTTTCTTCCCCAATTCGCCGCGTGCTTTTGTAACACAGCCAGGTGTTATGTAGCTCACCTCCTGCATCTGCTTAGCCACAGCATCGGTTACGCGCTGGTCTCCATGGCCGATATTCACATTCATCAATCCTGACGAAAAATCTATATACCTTTTGTCATCATAGTCATACAGGTAAACACCTGCACCATATTTAACAGCTATAGGGTCAAGGCCTTTTTGCTTGCTCCAGGAGAACAGGGTATAATCAAGATTGTTCTGTACTATTTCTTTTGTTTCTGATATTGTGGATGATTGTGACATAAAATTTGTATTTGCTGCGAATGGCTGATACAGGAAAGTCAGAACGAATATACGAATTCCTTAGAGGTTCAATTTTGAGATGGTTTACAATCTACGAATTACGAATGGATACGAATTTACGAATAGAGAATGACGCGACTTAGACACCCAGGTTCTATTCTGCCAAACCTTTATGTTATCTTTTCAACAGCCCATAATTGGTGTTACAAACATACATGGCAATTCGTATATTCGTATCCATTCGTATTTCATCGCAATTATTCCTTAGCGTTAAAACCGGTCAAAATGAAATATTTTTTTACGTTATGTATCACAATGCTTTCAACGATTGCTTTTGCACAATCGCATAACAGTACAAAGGCTGCTGCTTTAATAAACAATTTGTTTGATATGATGAACAAGCATGACAGCATTGCCGTCGCTTCTTTTTTTGCCGATTCTGCGCATATTGAATCACCTAACTGGGAAGGTGTACAAACCGGCAAACAGGCCATAATAACAATATACAGCCGCTATTTTAAGGGAACGCCTGACCTGCATTACACCATAACATATACAACAGCTACAGATGATGCGGTTGTTGTTGAATACACTTTCGCCGGAACGTTTAGCAATCCCGAAGGCAGTTCGCCGGCCTATATGCGCGACAAAAAATATGATTTAAAGGGCTGTACACGTTTTAATATTCACAATAATAAAATAACAACATCAGTAAGTTATTTTGACCAGGTGGCCTTTTTAAGACAAGTAGGCTTTTTTGATCAGCACTAATTTTTTGCCACGAAATTCTTTAACACTAATTGAATACTAATTGTACGAATTGCACGAATTTTTTACTATCGACTTGCATGCCATATATCTTAAATTTAGGCCTGTCAATTATTGACGGAAATTGTGATAACCTGTCAAGTGAATTTTTATTCGTGTAGTTCGTCATTAATTTGTGGTTAGAAAAATTCGTGTAATTTGTTCAATTAGCCATTAATTCGTGGCAAAGATAAATTCGTACCATTCGCAAGAATTCGTATTACGGTTTTTGAGCAATAGATTTCGCAGCAATAAAACCGCTTGTCCATGCATGCTGAAAATTAAAGCCGCCCGTTACACCGTCAACATCCATTATCTCGCCCGCAAAAAACAGGTTTGGTACTATTTTACTTTGCATGGTATTCGCATCTATCTCAATAAGTTTGATGCCGCCACTGGTAACAAATTCTTCTTTAAAGGTAGTTTTTCCATTAACCTGGAACGATTGTGCGGTAAGGGTTTGAACAAGTTTTTGTTGTTGCTTTGAGGGAAGATCGGCCCAGCGCCAATCAGTGTTTATTCCACATTCTTCAAGGAAATACAACCACAAGCGGTTAGGCAGCCCGAACAGATTCTTAGTGCTGATCTTTTGCGCTGCATCCCTGTTTCGTATATATAAGACCTCGTCCTTTAATGTTTGCTCATTGTATCGGGGTAGCCAATTGATCAATACAGTGAACTTGTATGCACAGGCGGCAAGTTCACGTGCGGCACAGGCGGATAATTTTAAAACGGCAGGGCCGCTTAATCCCCAGTGGGTAATAAGCATAGGCCCGTTTTGCTGCAACTTGCTCCCTGCAATTTTTACAACTGCATCATCAACACTTATACCCATTAGTTTAGTTATATTGTTGCCCGGCATGTTAAAGGTGAATAATGAGGGCACTGGCTCTGCAATTGTATGCCCGAGTTGTGTAAGCCAATCAAATTGTGCAGGTTTTGAATAACCCCCGCATGCAATGCAAAGGAAATTTGCTTTTAGTGCGCCTTGCGGTGCTGTTTGAAGAATAAAACCATCTTCCTTTACTTCCACACTCTTTATCTCACAACTGTAGCGTATCTCTATTCCATACCGGTTCACTTCACGGATCAAACAATCAATGATCGTTTGCGAATCATCTGTCACCGGGAACATTCTGCCATCTTCTTCTGTCTTTAGCTTAACGCCTCTTTCCGCAAACCATTCAATGGTGTCCTTGGGGTTGAACCAGTGAAAGGTTTTTTTCAAGAAGTTTGCTCCACGGGGATAATGTTTCACAAGTTCAGGTATCTCAAAACAGGCATGAGTAACATTGCACCTGCCGCCGCCGCTCACTTTTACTTTGGATAGTATTTTATTCGTCTTTTCAACAATGGTAATTTTTAGGGAAGGGTTTAACCTTGCAGCATTAACCGCACAGAAGAAGCCTGCCGCGCCGCCGCCAATAACTACCAGGTGTTGATCCTTTGGATTCATAGTTCATTGTTAATGGTTCATAGCGGTAACAGCGTAAATTGCAACGTTGTTCATAGGTCATACAAACGACAGATAAAAGTGACAGATTGCCTTTTACCATGAACTATTTACTTTGAACCATGAACCATATTAATACTTGATCCTTTGGGTTCATAGTTCATGGTTAATGGTTCATAGCGGTAACAGCGTAAATTGCAATGTTGTTCATAGGTCATACAAACAACAGATAAAAGTGACAGATTGCCTTTTGCCATGAACTATTTACTATGAACCATGAACCATATTAATACCCCGTATTCAAATTTGGATTTGTCTTTTCAGCGGCCTCAATAATGCTGAAATCAGACAGCAGCAATGCCTTGTTGCGTTTAACACAAACGTTATGTTCAAAATGCACGGACGGTTTACCATCTCTTGTCCTCACGGTCCAGCCATCATCTTCTGTATAAACTTCTTTCACCCCCATGTTTATCATAGGCTCAATAGCAAGTGTTGCATTCTCCTTCAGTTTAGGGCCATTGCCACGCTTGCCAAAATTGGGCACCTGTGGTTCTTCATGCATATTTTTGCCAAGCCCATGCCCCACCAGTTCCCTTACCACACCATACTTATGTTTTCTTTCCGTATAGTCCTGTATGGCAAAAGCAATATCGCCAACACGGTTGCCTGCGATTGCTTTTTCTATCCCTAAATACAATGAATCTTTTGTCACCCTAACAAGCTGCAGCACTTCTTTACTTGCCTCACCCAGCACAAAAGTATAGGCATGTTCACCTACATAGCCATTTTTTGTAACCCCAAGGTCAATAGATATGATATCGCCTTCTTTTAAGGCATTATTGTTGGGGAAGCCATGTACCACAACATCGTTAACCGATGCGCATATATTGAACGGGTAACCCCTGTAGTTATAAAAGGTTGGGAAAGCTTTATTGTCAAATATTATTTTTTTGCATAACTGGTCTATTTGCAGCGTGGTCATGCCGGGCTTTAGCACTTTAGCCACTTCAGCCAATATAGTGCTTACAAGCGTCGCATTTTGCTTCATCAATGCAATTTCTGCTTCCGTCTTATAAATGATCATACCGTTTATTCTCCTGCTCATACCCCTGCCCCTAAAGGGGAATTTACTTGGCTTGCCCCTTCCTAAAAGAGGTAAAATACTTTATTTCCTTAGCCCCCTTTAGGGCGGGGGGTATAAAAATAACCTGCCGGGTATGCCCAACAGGTTAGTTATAATAGTTAAATAAATTTATTAAATACTGCTTGCCGGGGTTACTGTTTGCCTGCCCTGCATGCGGCCGCCTTTCATTAAACCATCGTACTGCCGCATCAGCAAATGTGTTTCTATCTGCTGCAGGGTATCAAGAATTACACCTACCATGATCAGCAATGATGTTCCGCCAAAAAAAGTGCTGAAGCCTGATGTTACGCGCAGCAATTGTGCAAAGCCGGGTAAAATACCTACAAAGGCAAGAAACACAGCACCAGGCAAGGTTATCCTGTCCATAATAGTACCAATGTAATCTGCAGTTGGCTGCCCTGGCTTAACACCGGGAATAAACCCATTGTTGCGCTTAAGATCCTCACTCATTTGTTTGGGATTGAAGATCAAAGCGGTATATAAGAACGTAAACGCAATTACCATTACGGCATACACCAGCATATACCAGCCATTGCTATGATCGGAAAATATTTTACCTATACCCTGTGTTGCTGCATTAAAAGAGAATAAAGTTGGAAGGAACATAATTGCCTGTGCGAAGATAATAGGCATTACACCTGCGCTGTTAACTTTAAGTGGTAAAAACTGCCTGGCCCCGCCAAACTGCCGGTTACCAACAATTTGTTTGGCATAATTAACAGGTATTTTTCTTACTCCCTGTACAAGTATTATCAATCCCATTATAATAGCGATCAAAAAAGCTATTTCCACAAGAAATATCAATAACCCGCCGCCGCCTCTCTGTTGTTTTGTTGTAAATTCCTGTATAAATGCTTCAGGTAAACGGCCCAATATACCAACCATGATAATGATGGAGGTTCCGTTGCCTAAACCCTTATCCTGTATCTTTTCACCAAGCCACATTACAAACAATGTTCCTGCCGTTAAGATGATAACAGTTGAATACAGGAACCAGGAGGAGTAACCTGGTATGATGGCCTGGCTATAACTTGTTTTTAAATAAGTTACATAAGCACCGGCCTGGAAAAATGTTACTACCACTGTAAGATAACGTGTCCACTGGTTTATTTTTTTACGGCCGCTCTCACCCTCTTTCTGGATCTTAGCCATTTGAGGAACGAGGATGGTCATCAACTGCATAAAGATAGATGCAGAGATATAAGGCATCACTCCCAGGGTAAGGATAGATGCACGGGCAAAGGCGCCACCGGCAAATGCATCCAGCAATGAAAGCATGCCATTGCTGCTGGTATTTTTTTGCAAAGCATCTAACGCATTGGGGTTTATACCCGGCAGAACTATATGTGTACCAAACCTGTAAACCAATATCAAAGTTAAGGTCACAACAATTTTGGTGCGCAGTTCATCGATGCTCCAAATATTCCTGAATGTACCAAAAAATTTTTTCACTATGATCGTTTGTATGCGTGATAGCCTTTAAACCAAAAAGACGCATCTTTCCGATGCGTCTGCAAATATCGTGAAATTTTTATTTCAAAACCTCAATACTTCCACCAACGGCCTCGATAGCAGATTTTGCCTTTTCGCTGAAAGCATTTACCTTAAAGCCGATCTTCGCTTTTATTTCTCCGTTGCCCAATATTTTAACCTTGTCTGTTTTAGAGATCAGGCCGTTAACATACAGGTTTTCTGCTGTAAATTCGTTAAATCCGTATTTCTCGATCAGCTCATCAACCTGGCCGATGTTAAATACCTTATAGTCAATCCTGTTTATATTTTTAAAGCCACGTTTTGGTATCCTTCTCTGTATAGGCATCTGACCGCCTTCGTGTGCATTTTTACGCTGGTAGCCGGTACGTGCCTGTGAACCTTTATTACCCTGGGTAGATGTGCCACCCTTACCACTCGCCTCACCACGGCCAATACGTTTAGGTTTGTGGGTAGAACCTTCTGCCGGTTTTAAATTGTGCAGTTTCATTGTAATTCGATTTTAACTTTACGGGAAATCGTTCCCTCGCTTATTTAATTTGAAAATAGTTCAATTTAAAGATTTGAAACTTAAATATCGTGGCTTTTCATTTTCTCCAAAGCAGCACTTCGGATGAATTACCACATTTTCAAATTTCAAATTTAGAAATTGTTATGCCAGCTCTTCAACCTTAATAAGATGGTTTACTTTGCGCACCATCCCAAGTATTTGCGGAGTTGCCTCAACTTCTTTGGTAGCGTTCAATTTGGTTAAGCCCAAAGCCTTTAAAGTAAGCTTTTGACGCTCCGACCGGTCTATCCCGCTTTTAACCTGTGTAATTTTAATCTTTTTCATTATAAAGTCATTAAGTCAATGGTCATTAAGTCACTAAGTCCCGGCAAATGCCTTAATACTTATTGACTTAGTGACCATTTTTATTATCCGTTAAATACTTTTTTTAAGGCAAGGCCGCGGTTCTTTGATACAGCGATTGGCTCACGTAACAGCGTTAATGCTTTAAGTGTAGCTTTAACCACGTTGTGCGGGTTAGCAGAACCAAGGCTTTTAGCAAGCACGTCAGTAATGCCTGCACTTTCCAGTACAGCACGCATGCTGCCCCCGGCTATTACTCCAGTACCATGTGCAGCGGGCTTTATCAATACTTTTGCAGCGCCTTCTTTAGCAAGCTGGTCATGCGGAATAGTACCATGCATAATAGGAACTTTTACAAGGTTCTTTTTTGCATCTTCAATTCCCTTGGTAATTGCTTCCTGTACTTCCTTAGCTTTACCAAGGCCTTGTCCAACAATACCATTTTCATTGCCCACTACCACTAAGGCAGAAAAGCTGAAAGTACGGCCGCCTTTGGTAGTTTTAACTACACGGTTTATAGCAACAACTTTTTCTTTCAGTTCCACCTCGCCTGCTGCCTTAACCTTATTTACGCTTACTTTTGCCATTATTTCAATTTGAAATATGAAATGTAAAATTTAATTAGAATTTTAATCCGCCTTCCCTTGCACCTTCAGCCACAGCTTTTACACGGCCATGATACAGATACCCACTGCGGTCAAATACAACTGCGGTTAAACCAAGTTGTGTCGCTTTTTGTGCAAGTGCAGTGCCAACCAGTTTAGATTTTTCAATCTTGGTGGTTTTTTGAGCTGCAATATCTTTATCTTTTGTGCTTGCTGCTGCAAGGGTAACGCCATTAACATCATCTATCAACTGCACATAAGTGTCATTATTGCTGCGGAATACAGACAATCTTGGTTTTTGTGCTGTACCTGATATCCTTCTGCGGATCCTGAAACGGATTTTTTCTCTCCGTGAAAATTTAGCGTCCATTGTTATCCTGTTTTATCTTCCCGATACTGCCGGGAATAATTTGTGAATTTGTGAATTTGTGAATTTGAAAAATTGTGAATTATCGTGCAGGTCATTCAATTTTCAAATTTGCACATCTTCAAATTTTCAAATTTATTTACCAGCAGCTTTACCAGCTTTACGGCGTACAACTTCGTCGCTGTACTTAACACCTTTACCCTTGTAAGGTTCAGGCTTGCGCAAACCCCGTATTTTAGCGGCTACCTGGCCAAGCAATTGTTTGTCAATGGCTTCCAGCACGATCTTGGGGTTCTGCCCTTTTTCAGTGGAAGTTGATACTTTCATTTCTTTTGGTATCTCAACAAGAATGTTATGCGAGAACCCTAAGGAAAGATCTAAAAGATTACCTGCATTAGATGCTTTATAGCCCACACCCACTAATTCCAACTCTTTTTTATACCCGGTTGTAACACCCTTTACTACGTTTGCAAGCAGGGCGCGCGATAAGCCATGCAAAGCGCGGTGGCGTATTTGATCAGTAGGCCTTGTTAATTCAACAACGCCTTCTTTTACTTCTACTGTGATATCCCTGTCTATCGCCTGTTTTAATTCCCCTTTAGGGCCCTTTACAGTTACTACGTTGTCTTTGCCAACTGTAACTGCAACGCCTTTAGGAAGATTAACCGGTTGTTTACCAATACGTGACATACAATAATTTTTATTTGTGATCTATACTGTCGCTCGCCGGCCGGTCAGCCGTGTATGTGCGGCTTAATGTACCAGTAAGCTTATGTATATACCTTACGCCAAAAGCATAAGGCAGTTTTTACTTAATAAATATAACAAAGCACTTCTCCGCCAACTTTCTCAGCTTTCGCCTGCTTATCGGTCATCACACCTTTTGATGTGCTCAATATAGCTATGCCGAGCCCGTTGATCACTCTTTTAAATTCTGCAGGTTTTGCGTACTGGCGCAAACCAGGACGGCTAACCCTTTCCAGCGAGCGGATAGCAGGCGTTTTTGTGGCTACATCGTACTTTAATGCGATCTTTATCACACCCTGCTTGTTGTCATCTTCAAACTTATACTTAAGGATAAAACCCTGCTCGTATAAGATCTCAGTAATACGCTTCTTCAAATTAGAAGCAGG
>Ga0207159_1004_pt2 | contig 18633 bp, 13 predicted proteins | sample Alteio_BWMinHeat_23_FD_153511 | JGI IMG/M metagenome (GOLD analysis project Ga0207159, IMG submission 153511) | Enriched cells from forest soil in Barre Woods Harvard Forest LTER site, Petersham, Massachusetts, United States -... | ecosystem: Environmental > Terrestrial > Soil > Temperate forest >... | reverse complement strand
GGTGTCGCCACAATCGGTGGCTCCAGATTTATTTGCAATGAACCTTGTAATGCTAATGGCGTGCCATCACTTGTGGTGGCAGAAGCTGAAAGTGATAAATTGAAATCATTTCCCATAGTGGATGAAGTAAGTGTGAGCCCAGCTAAATCAGCGACGGGGATGCTCCAAACTCCATTACCTTGATTGGTACCGGCAGATAATGTGACATCATCTGGGATCCCGGAAAGCGTGATGGATGTTAAATTTCCGGTATTGATAAAATCTGCAAGCGCTAAACTTAAATTCAATGCAGCCGCAGTTCCCTCATGCGCAGTGATATCACCGAGTGATAATGTGATGGGGGTTGCTGCAGATTGGTCGGGCGTTAGTACCGGCGTTAATATTGGTTCAGCAGGTGTTGGAACAGGTGTCGCCACAATCGGTGGCTCCAGATTTATTTGCAATGAACCTTGTAATGCTAATGGCGTGCCATCACTTGTGGTGGCAGAAGCTGAAAGTGATAAATTGAAATCATTTCCCATAGTGGATGAAGTAAGTGTGAGCCCAGCTAAATCAGCGACGGGGATGCTCCAAACTCCATTACCTTGATTGGTACCGGCAGATAATGTGACATCATCTGGGATCCCGGAAAGCGTGATGGATGTTAAATTTCCGGTATTGATAAAATCTGCAAGCGCTAAACTTAAATTCAATGCAGCCGCAGTTCCCTCATGCGCAGTGATATCACCGAGTGATAATGTGATGGGGGTTGCTGCAGATTGGTCGGGCGTTAGTACCGGCGTTAATATTGGTTCAGCAGGTGTTGGAACAGGTGTCGCCACAATCGGTGGCTCCAGATTTATTTGCAATGAACCTTGTAATGCTAATGGCGTGTCATCGCTCGTGGTGGCAGAAGCTGAAAGTGATAAATTGAAATCATTTCCCGTAGTGGATGAAGTAAGTGTGAGCCCCGCTAAATCAGCGACGGGGATGCTCCAAACTCCATTACCTTGATTGGTGCCGGCAGATAATGTGACATCATCTGGGATCCCGGAAAGCGTGATGGATGTTAAATTTCCGGTGTTAATAAAATCTGCCAACGCTAAACTTAAATTCAATGCAGCTGCAGTTCCCTCATGCGCAGTGATATCACTCAGCGATAAAGTGATAGGTGTTGCCTTGGATTCACTAGGTGTGGATATTGGTTGTGTCGGTAGAGGCGTTGATATTGGTTCAACTGGTATCGATATCGGTTCATCAGGTGTCGGTATTACATCTGGAGGAACTGTAATAGAGGAGTTATCAGGTGTCGTCGAAACAATATCAGGTCCTGGTGCAGATATCGTATCTGCTGGAGAAACAACTTGCCCAGTCGTCGGCTGGTTTCCTGCGTTATCACCCAAATTTCCCGCGCCTGGTGCTGTAGTACCACCACCTTGAATTGTCGTGTCTATAGTTGCATGACTATCAATTCCGCTTGCAGTTGCACTACCTGCTGTTGCTGCTGACGTGCCACTACCTGATACATGTGAAGTCACAGCAGCCGCTGCACTCGTCACTTCTTTGTAGTGTTCACTGCTCGACGATATGGATTGATTACCTGTTGTCTTAAGCTCAGACGATCCACGTTCTTGTACAATATGTTCAGCACCCTTTACTTGCGGTGATTCTATTTTTTCAGATGGTCTCGATGCTTGCATTCCCATCTCTTTTTCTGTGATTGCATGACCTGCTTTCCCCTCAGTCGCTACTGTTTTTAAACTCTCTGGATGAGTGCTGTGTTCGCCTTGATGTATAACACCATAACCTTGCGCATCATTTTTTGCTGACGTCGGCGTTTTATCATGCAGATGTTCATGCGCGTCCAATTTATGCTGCGGCGTAATACGCGGTGTTGTAGGGCCGGTTGGCGTCTTAATTATTTTTTTAGCCATAACCACTTCCTCCCAAGCCAAATTTATCGTTCATGAAACGAAGAACTAAGAGCGGTTTGAATTGGCTTAAACAAATATTGCAATATGGATTGTTTCCCAGTATTGATATCTACCTCGGCGGTCATGCCCGGCAAAAGTCGATTTTTGTTTGGATCATCGCCGATATAATTACGATCTAAAGTGACAGTTCCTTTGTAATAAGGCACATTTTTTTCATTCATAAATGTGGTCGCTGAAATATTGGTTAACGTACCGGTTACCACGCCATAGCGTGTATATTCATAAGTGTGAATTTTTACTTTTACAGGGTCGCCCACTTTCACGTGACCAATATCTGTCGTAGGAATTTTAGATTCGACCACCAGCTCTTGGTCCAAAGGTATTAATTCCATAATGATAGCGCCTGGTTGTAACACACTCCCCACATGTGAGTGTAAACCTTGTACTATGGCATGAATCGGCGATCGGATGGTTAAACGATTTACCTTGTCTTCAAGTTTTTGAATAGAATTTTGGGTTTGTAGAAATTCAGCTTTGGTATAATCAATCTGGCCGAGTATTTGATTTAATGTACGTTGCTCAACGAGATAATCACGCATTGAAACAGCGCCGGTATTCACTAAGTTCGTATACATCGCTAATTCCTTTTTCTGTAAAGCAAGTTGTTTATTCAATGTTTCCAGCTGTCCAGAGAAGTTATTCGCAGTATTTTTTGTAGTTGTCTTGTTGCCGTTTATTAATTCAGCAGCATGATTTTGCATTTGGTTTAGTTCTGCCATGGCTGCGGTGGGATCTAATTTCATTAATAATTGACCTGGTACAACTTCATCACCATCTTTTATATAGATCTGTGTAACAATACCGCCCTCAAGATGTTGTAATACTGTCGCTTGTCCTTTGGGCACCAACTCGCCATTACTGACAGCAATTATTTCCATAGATGAAAGACTTGCCCAGATAAACAACGCGAATAAAATTCCACAGATAATGGCTATCGCGCTGAGAATAAGTTTAGAACCATCAATGCTTTCCAGACGCGCGGCCGCCGGCAAGTTATGCATTTGGAAGCGACGTTGCAAAATATCAACCAAGCGTGTTTCGGTCGGGAGTATACTTTTCATTGGATAAACTCCTTTGGTAAATTTTTTAAGACTTGTTGTGTTTGACCTGCCACTAGTAGTTGCCCTTCATGTAGTAATAAAATTCTATCTGCTAAACGTAAATGCGAAGGTCTGTGCGTAATAATGAGTACGGTGGCATTTTTACGAAAATATTCGATAGTTTTCAATAACGCTTGCTCACCCTTTTCATCCAAAGTATTAGCAGGTTCATCTAATAATATAATGGATGGATTTTTCAGATAAGTTCGAGCCAGCGATAATCTTTGTAAGAAACTTGCCGGTAGTTGTACGACACTTTGATCATCTAACAGTGTTTCATAACCATTAGCTAGCGTTAAAATCTCTTCGTGAATGTCAGCGCGCTGAGCGGCAAGAAATAATTCTTCTTCCGTAGCGTTGAGATTTGCCATATAAAGATTCTGGGCAACTGAACCATAAAAAATATAGGGTTTCTGTGGTAAATATCCTATCGCATTGCGTAATTCAAAGGGATCCATTTGCCGAATATCGAGATCATCGATATACAATGACCCGGCTTGTGGTTTATATAATCCGAGCAATAATTTAAATAGAGTTGATTTGCCGGAGCCATTGCGTCCCGTGATAGCGACCACTTCACCGGCATTGACGGCGAAACTGACATTCATCAATGCTGGATCCAATGCGTTTGGATAGCGGACACTGACGCGATTAAAGCGAATTTGTCCCTGAAATTTTTTCAGTGGATTAGTGGTAATTGTAGGATCACGCTCAGTTTCAATGTTCATGAGCGCGTTGACTTGCCGAATGCTAGCGCGAATTTGGCTGAGACGTGTTTGATTAGCAAATAATGATTTAAGCGGAGATAACACACGCCAGATTAACATCATGGTGGCGATCAAAGCCCCGATTGACATGGTGCCACTCATGATTTTGATGGCACCCAATCCTACTACCGCAACCGCAGAAAGCATCATCAAGCTATCAGCGATTACATTGATTAAAGTATTCAATAAACTAGTACGAAAATTGGCTAATGCAGTATTTCCTGATAGTGTTCGATAGCGATCACACCAAATTGACACGGCGCCAGTATATTTTATAGTGCGGATATATTGTAGCGCTTCTAAGGTTAATTCTTGACGTAGGCTTGCATTTCTCGCTGCGCGTTCAATTGCCTGGCTAACAGCGGGACGCAGTAGAGTAAAAATAATAGCGTAGATGCCGATCATCACGATCGGTATGAAGGCTAATGAACCACCGAGAATGGCAATGGTCATGATAAAAATGGTGACGAAAGGTAATTCGAAAATTAAATTTAACAACGGACCGGTAAAAAAATCACGAATATTATCAAAATCACGAATTCTAGACACTTGTGCGCTAACCGAAGCACTTTCAGTATACTGTGCTGGTAGGAATAATAATCGTTCAAACACGGAGTTACCAATCGCATTATTAATACGTATACCCAGATAAGCATATATTTTCGCTTGAATCCGTTGCAACAATGCACTACCAATTAATGCAATTACAATTCCGCTAACAAAACTAACTAGAATATGACTGGATTGTGTTGGTATGACTTGATTGTATATTGCCATACTAAATAACGGGACGCTTAATGCTAGAAGATTTAAGATAAAACTGATAAACAATAATTGGCCAAGCAATCCTGTATGTTCGTGCATGAGTTGGCTAAACCAGGTGGTGCGGGTGGCTGTTTCAGTATTATCAACACCACTTTTTTTAAAGAAATAGACTGTGCCGCGCACGTCAGAATTTTTAATTGTTTGTGTCTCAGTGGTTAAGCCATTAAAAAGGGTAATCGTGTCAGAATTTTTTTCTAACACTAATAAAATTTGATTATCATCAGTAATGAATAAACATGGTATAAATGCGGAGTGCAAATAGTTAAGATTAATATCAAAAGATTGGTGCTGATAATTCAGCACCTTCATGGTATGTAAGAAATCATCTATATTCAATGTGCTCGTGTAATAGGGTAGTGCATTAAACAAATGATGGCGTTCACCTGCCCAGCTTAAGGCAGAGAGCAATGGCTCAAGGCAATTGATTAATGCGTTATGCTGTTTAGTTGTCAAATCCTCTGTTTTCGTATTTATAAGCATTATTCACCTGCAATTTTTAGTTGGCCGTGGTCTAAGGCATAAATATAATCAGACAATTTAAGTAACGATGGTCGATGCGAGACTAACACCCAAGTGCATTGGCCACGATATTGCGATAAAACTGATTTCAAAATTGTATCCGAGCGCATATCAATCGCAGCATTAGCCTCGTCAAATAAAATGATGCGCGGTTCGGTAAGCAGTGCGCGGGCAATACAAATACGTTGTTTAAGACCCACGGACAGTGTTTCCGTCGCTGTTTTTCCGACTAGCGTCTCATAGCCTTTGGGTAATTGATGAATATCGTTGGAGAGCGCTAATAATTCCGATATTTTTTTCGCTTGTTTATTTAAGATGGGACGGAATAAAGTTATATTTTCCAGAATCGTGCCATTAAATAAAACTCCCTGCTGTGGAATATAAGCTATCTGTTTGCGTATGCTTTCTTGATTGAATAGGCTGATATCCTGGCCATCAATCAGTACTCGGCCTGATGCCGGTTGTAATATTCCCATCATGAGCCAAAGTAGACTACTTTTCCCAGTTAAGTTTTTACTATTTATCCCTATAATTTCGCCCGCTTTAATCAGCAGATTTAGCTTGGTGAAAATAAACGGACTATCGGGGTTATAGCGAAAACTAATATCTTCCAGTGATAAATTCCCTTTGATGGTTGGTATCTTGGGCAATTCATTGCCTTTTTCTTGCGGCAAGTGCGCGACTTCATCGATACGTTTTAATGCAAGCTTCACTGACTGCAAGCGTGCCCAGACACTGATCGCACGGGTTGCAGGTAGCAATATACGATTTGTTAACAAGACACATGCTGCCAAGCCGCCGATAGTAAGATTGCCATGAATGACCATGATTGAACCGAAGATTAATATGAAGGCGGTAGACGCTTGCGTAGTGTTGGTTGTTAACAAGGACGCCATAGAATTATTTAATCCGAGTTGATAATCATTGCGCGCCATATTGTCTTGAATACGTTCATAACGACGTAGCATTTGCATTTCTAATGCCATGCTTTTAATGTAGTGTATGCCTGATAACGCAGAAATAATAAAATTGATGCGCTTATCATCGGCATGACGTTTCGATTCAAGCGCGCGGCTAAGATGCTGACTCACTAAAAATGCAGATGATGTAAGCGCAATTAGAATAATGATAGGAATAAATCCCAACCAACCGGCGATATAAAATATCAGGAACAGAAATACAAAAATAAATGGAATATCCAAAACGGAGGTAATCACCTGACTACTATAAAAATCTTTCAACGTATGAATTGAATTAAGATGTTCTAAATAGACCCCTGTACCCATCAATTCGTAATTATTAATTTGTGAATTTAAAATATTTGAAAATGTTTTGAAACCTAGTGTGTGTTCAAGACGCGCGTCTATCCATGCTGTTATCCAGGCGCGTAAGTAGCGTAGCACACCTTCTAAAATGATAGCGCTACTCACTGCCAGCGTGAGTATGAGCAATGTATATATTGCTGTGTTAGGAATAATGCGGTCATATATTTGTAAAAGCATTAATGGAAAAGCAATGGAAAGAATATTGATAAAAAGAGACGAAGTAATTAGTCCGAGATAAATCTCAGAAGGTGGAGAAATCGAACGTATTAATGCAAAAAAATCTTTGCCGCCAAACGATGATCTTGAATTGCGCATTTCGGCCTCATTAATTCCATGTAAAAAGGTGAAAAAAAGTTCTATTAATATTTTATCGCAAATAACTAGAAGTTTTATTATGCGTTTTCAGTTTTAATTGGATAAAGGTAATAATTACAAAGAGTAACAGCTTAGGTAATTATTAAATGCTAAATAATTGAACTTTGTCAAAATAAGTATGAAAATTAAATATATTTTTGCAATTAATTGTAAATATTCATATTTATTATTATTTATATATTTGCGTAATAATTGTAAGCATCAAATCACCAACACCATTCACCAATTAAACTTACCTGCTAATTTTCAATTTCTCATCGCAAGCAGCATAAGTCAGCCTCATAATCAGCAACAATCTTGCAGTTTGGCAGCTCTTTAAAAACATGGACAAAATACTTAACGGGGTCGAGATCGTTCAGATTTGCGCTGGCAGCTGTAAATAAACCGTCTTAAAATCACCTGTGCTCGAAAGTAACTCTGTTAGGGTTGCCTGACATATCCGGCGGAAAGTTTCGTTCGTTATGCCCCAACAAGTTGCAGTGATAATATTTTGCGCATATCAAATGGTGTATCATTGGCTGCCTGACGCTTGAAATCAAACTCACCATGTAAATTTACGTGAGCCCAATTAATCATTGATCCTTCTTTAATCATGCCTACCATTTCATTACGCTCTTTTCCATCGCTACAATTTGCCAGTAATTGCGACAAATATAAATAATTCCAAAGTACAATGGCATTCTGGATGAGCACTTTACATGCTACAGAAATATTTTGTTCCTCTGGTGATCCCTGCTTAAATTCACTGTTATTAGCATAGAATACCGCATTAGAAAACTTGTTTGATAGTTCTATGCGATTTAATTGCTTTTCTATTCGTTGACGTAACTCCACCGCTAAGCCACCGCCTACGGCGGTGCGAGTAAAATAGGTTTTACCGTTTCCGGAGTTGCAAATGATTAAGAATTAGATTCTCCTCTTCAGGCCTCCCCAGGCCTTAACGAAGAGGAGAAATTCTAATGAGAGAATGGGAAAGCCAGTCTCACGTAAGATGGTACTTACCAAAGTATCGGCAGAAATCAATGTTTGGTGCTTTTCATATCGTAGTGACTAAGAACAAAATACTCGATATCTTCACGAACCCGTTTTTTCCCACGAACCCACTTACTATTGTTTTCCACCATTAGCCAAAGAGAGAGCACAATAGATTTTTTTTGATTTTTGAGAATGACTGCTGATTAAGGGTTCATTTTTTTTAGTAGGTATTTCATCTCTATTAATTAATTTTTTCTTTGCTGAACTATGACGTTCTCTTAAATCAACATCAATATACTTATCTGTTGTTATACTGGAGCTGTGACCAGCATCATCACGAACATGTTCTCTTGGCCGACGTTTTATATCATCCGATATTCCTGTGTGCCGTAACCAATGGACAGTGGCAGATTGCATGCCGTTAGCTTCTTCTATAAAACCATCTTCACGTAATTTCTTTATTGCCTCATCAAAACAGTATTGCACAATATTTCGAATTTGATTGGTACTTGATATAGCTCCCTCACCACGAGTATTTGGAATTAGAGGGGTTAAATCATCGATTGATGGCAGGGGTGTGAGGTTAAGATATTTGCGCCAACGTTTAAGCGCATCTAACATAGAATCACTCACTGCAATTTGTCTTTCTTTATTTCCTTTTCCAACTGTCGTGAACCACCAATTGCCATCATGATCACGACGAAAATCATTCATTTTTGGCAACCATCGTTTACTTGCAACTAATTCAGAAACACGCAAATACATAGAATAGAGGATGCTCATGATAAATAGAGTTCTTTCATGTTTTTTAGGGTTTGCATCGGCTAACTGTTTTGCTGTATCAATGACAGTATCCCATTGCAATTCAGTTAAACATCTAATAATTGTCTTTGTTTGTTGTTTGCGAAAATATTTACTCTTTTGTCTAATTTGAGTAACGGGATTAATTTCTGCATAATTTTCTTGAATAAGAAATTTATAAAAGCTGCCTAAAATTGCGAAAATTTCTCGAATTGCTTTTTCCGATAGTGAATATTGTTTTACGTTAGGCGTTGTTCCATTTTTTGCAGCCACTTTACTAACTGTTACTACAAATGGACGCCAAGCTGAATTTGGTTTTCTTTCTTCATTTTCATCAATAAAGCGTGGTACTTTTGCAATTCCAATCCATGATTCAGGAGGATTTTTACAGAAGCTTACATAAGCTTCAATGTCATCTCTTTTAAGTTTAAATATGGATTTATTTTGAGTTAGCCATGACCATTGCAGCAAGCGTTCTACTTCACGCCTATAGCTATTGAAGGTTGCTTGATTGTCATCGTATTCTTTTAAAAAATTTTTTACGGCTTCAAAATCAGTTTGAGCAAATGATAATTTTATACCATCTAGCAACTGAATTTTTTTTATGTTTTTAATAGTGTCAAATAGTGCTAGTGGGATACGGTTTATTTTATTCGTTTGTTTCATTTTATTTATGCTTAGATTTCTTAACAGTTCGTTTTATTTTGAATATTGCAAAGTTTATTTCATATGAAGTTTCTGTGCCCGTTACTTCCAGATTATCTTCTTGGATAATTAAATCTGCAATTAATTCACCTGTATGTTCCATCAAAGATTTTTGTTTTGGGGAGTTTTCTGGTACGGTTTGAACTTGATGAATTACACGACTGGCTCTTTGACTTTCGCAAAGGTCTCAATGATAGCGAGTGTTGTTTGTGTTACCCGTTGGCTTTTCAATATAGTAGCCAACATATATAAGCCCTTTTCTGTAAAGGCTTTAGGCATGGCTGTTGAATGTTTTAATGATTGGAACCGGTGGAAATTTTCCACCAGTTCCGTTTTTTCTTCTTTAACTAATTGAAATATTTGACATCCTCCATCGGCATAAATGCCGAGGATTCCGACTAAAAATAACGGAGGGTTCCTGTTTCATTGAGAGGCCTAGCTGCACCCACTCTCCGCAGGCTTAACATTTGGGCTGCCCGCCCATAGACCAATTATGGTTTGAGGAGACTAGCAGCATGAAAAGAAAAAAGCAAATAATAAAGAGCGCCTTACATCTCCGGCCTGATGGCGGCGCCAAAGAACTTAATGATGATGCAACCTAAGTCATGATTTCTTATCTTTCTCATCTTCAAGAGAATTATTTATCTCTCTAGCAGCTTGAAGACCTGTTTGATAAGCTCCAGCAAATGATCCATTATAAATTGGGCTTGCACAGGCTTCTCCAGCAAAAAATAATCGTTTAATACTTTTCCCACTATTATTGACTTCAATTGGTTTAGCTAATTGTGCGTGTAAAATCCAATTTCCAGAACTTGAATAGGAATAAGATCCCAGCGTATAAGGTTCAAGACTCCAATGCGTCACATGGATTTCATTTTCATCAATCACTTCTGAGATATCTTTATGTCCATAGATATTCGATAGTGCATGCTTTACTACATCGACAGCGATTCTATCGCACGCTTGCATTTTTCCAGACGTAGTAGTTTTATTTTTACATTCTTGTTCAAAAATTTTTGCCCATTCACCGCCAAAATAAGCAATGACAATCGGAGCGCCAAACGGCTTAACTAGAAAAGCCATGACTCGTTTTTTCTGATATTGAACTGATTGATGATACTTTGCTGCTAATTTTCTTTCTATTGGGTTAATTGATCCTTGATACAAAACCCACGAATTAGTTTTCACTGAAGAGAAAATATCTTTATTGAGCGGTATCATAATTTTTTGGAAAAAACCCATTTGCAAACCACGGTAAGCCGTTTTTTTCCACGTGGGCAATTCAGGAATAAATTTAATTAATCCTTTATTTAAAACTCCGGTTGAGACCGTGACTAAGGCATCATAACCATGATAAGTCTTGCCTCCTTTCACTTGAAGATTAACACCCGTTTTATCGTAATTTATTTTGACAACAGGAGAATTTAAACAAACAGGAATATTCTTGCCATATTCCTGAATAAAATTCCCCATTCCTTTGTCAAGCAAATCATCTTCCCCGGTTGCAAAATCAACGGAATCAACCACGGAAGTATTGCCAAACTCTGCAGCATTTTCGAGTGGTCCAAAACTGCCTCTAATTAAATCAAGTACTTCTTGATATTGCTTAGCCGTTGGTAGATAAAATTCAGGTAAATCACTGGTGATACGAATTTTTTTATAAATCGCTCTACACATTTTAGCAGCTGTGTTTTTGTTATGAATTGTGTTCTGCGCCATTTCACATTGCGAATCTGCTAAAGCTTGCTCTGCCTTTTCTCGTTCGGAAGCTACCATCATCGCATTTTCAAATTTTTCGTTTGCATCATTAAGCAATTGCGATTGTTTTGCACTGGATTGTTGGTTCTCTAAAAAAAACCCACCATTTAATTCGGTTTTAAATCTTTTGTAACCCATACTATCGACCAAGCCGGTCAAAGGATTAGTGGGTACACCATGTACCCATGAGCCGCCATAATCGAGAGGGACGAATTGATTAGTTCCAGAAATTTTAATATTTCCCACATAACCTCTTCCGCCTAGGCGATTGGTTGCTTCGAGTATGACGACTGATCTACCAAGATGCTGCAATTCCTTAGCAGCAGTAAGCCCTGCAAGGCCTGCACCAACAATGATCGCATCATAATTCTTGAGCTGATCGCAAGAATCAGTTGCACTCGTATTAGCAAAACAAGTGGAAGAAAATAAACTGAATAAAAGAACCATCATTATTGTTCGCTGCGCGAAAATCATAGGATTTTCCTCTAAAATTTCTCGCGCTATGTTACGCAAATTTAAAATAACAAACAAATATCCTCGTGTGAGCATTCATTAAAATAAAAAATTAAATAAAATCAATAACCTACAAAAAATACTATCAAAATTACAAAACCGTAAGCAAGGAAATATTAATAAAATCATTATCTTGCACAACTTACGACCAGTACAGAAAAGGCAAGGGCTGTGCACGTCCTACATATGAACACTACGCTTAGATTCAAATGAATCTATATACTCAGAAAAATCTCGATTCCCTACCGCCAGAGCAAATTCTCTAAGCGATATTCCTGCTGCATTTCTTGTAATATCTGCGCCAGGTTCGTGTTCGATGAGTGCTTTTGCCATCTCATTCTTACCTAAAAAAACGGCTGCATGTAATGGTGTTAATCCAGAAATTTCATCAGGTATAGTACCGCCATGATGAGTTGTAAGTAATTCTCTGACGGCTGTTTCACAATGTTTTTGTTGTGCGACATAAATTAATTCACTCGTTTTAATAGTAGCGCCAGGATCAAGCTGAATATTGTCTGCTTTTAGTAATCGCTCGAAGATAGCCTGATTGCCATTATAAACAGCCATGAAAAGCGGCGAAGTTCCATTGGGGAGACCAAGATTTGGATTTGCTTTATGATCCAGTAATAAACTAACAGCATTTTCACGACTATTTTTAACCGCATTAAAAAGCGCAGTAGTTCCATCAGGATTTGCTTGATCAATTTTAATTTTAGTGTGAGACAACAATGTATTTAGTAAATCTGTATTAGCATATTCAGCGGCACAAGTAAGAGGTGTCCCATGCATATCAGGTTTATTGGGATCGATAGCAGAATGAGACAGTAATATATCCATCATACTTTTTTCCTGCATACTTAAAGCGATAATAAGTGGCGTTTCACCATTATTTTTTGCCTGATTGGGATCAATGTTAGGATGCGCTAGTAATAATTTAACTATCTCATCCGTCTTATTATTCGCTGTATTGTTTTGAATAGCCACCATAAGCGTCGAGCTTCCATCGCTTGTTTTTTTTATATTTGGATCTGCTTTGTGTTCGAGTAATGTGGCAACTATATCTTCGCGACCAAACATTGCGGCTATCATTATCGGTGTTGAACCATCTCTTCCAGAGGCTATGTTAGTATTTGCACCATGATCCAGTAATGCATTGATGCTATCCACATTCTGATCTCGAATAGCAACTAGTAGTGGCGTATCACCATCTTTAGTACAGACAATATTAGGGTCAACCTTTTCAATTTCGAGTAATCTTGTCACTGTTTCAGTTAAACCTTCATTTGCTGCACAATATAACCATGTCGTTTGGCGGTCGTCACGCTGATTAATTTTCTCTGCCGTGGGTTTATGGATAGCTTGCCATTCAGGACTTTTTTGCCATGAAGCCAAACAAGGTTTAAAATTGTTGTCCTTTGATTCCAAGACACCCACCTGCGTAGCCAATGTCACTTGATTTTTGCAGCCAAATGCTTCCATCACATCTTCTGCAATTTGTTTTGGCATGTAACTTATTTTTCGGGGTAATTGATTCGCATTAATTAAACTCCAGGTATCTGTTCTCGGTTCATAACCAACAGTGATGGCATGGTCAGCAACACTTAATAATAAACTTACGCGATCCGTAAATGGAGGTTGACTTTGAGATAGAGAATTTTTGAGTGATGCAAAATAAGCAGTTAATTCGCTTTGTGTATAGCTACCAGAAAACTTCTCTGAGATTGCGATGCCGCCCATGTCCTCTAATTCTTTTGGCATGAGAAGAGCCAAGGTCTTAGCTGGATCTTGCGAAAGAGTTTTGGGTATTTTTATTTGGTCACATTGAACTGCAATTGCTTTCCAAAGCGCTGCCATTTTTCCTTTTGCGTACTGTTGTTGCAGGGGTTTGCTATTATCTATACTTTTTTCTTCTAAATGTTCACCTAGTTTTTTTGGATCAGCGATGGTCAATTCTTCTGCTGTACCATTGACGATATGATAAAATTTAAGTGCCTGCTCAGCAGAGGCTTGAATAAAATAATAAGCATTATTTAGTTTGCTTAAATCATCAGGTAATTTTTCTGCTAAATAAATTTCAGATTCTTGCGGAAATAGTTCGGGGTGACTCTGAGGAGTATAATGGATAGCAACTGTTTGGGCAGCAGCGTCAAGTTCGCTTAATGCATCAAATTCTTGTCTATCAAACTTGGCATCAACATTGCTCGCAAAATATTCATCTTTTTGTCCAGCAATATGGCTTTGAATTTCCAAAAAACATCTTTTATTATGTGCTATTTTTTCTTGCAGTAGTGCTGCAGAGAGTTCATCTGGATTTTTATATTCATTTTTTAAGCGAACTTCTTCATCATGCCATCGACTATCAAAAACAGGTTGTAATGTATCCTTTGCTTTTTTGCTCCATTCTTTATGTTTTTCTCGGTTTTCCTCTATCGCGGCGATAAGTTGATCCGCAGTATATTGCTCTAACATGCTATACCGTTCATTGAATGCCAGCATTTTATCTGCCAAAAAAGCAGCCATTCCTTCAAGAGCAACGCCAAAACACATGCCTTTTTTGATATCTTCGACATAATATCCTTTTTCTTTTTTAGGGTCATTAGGACGAGGACGTAAATTTTTACGTTTTTCTAAGAACCACATCTGACCACGAGGTCTCATGGGCTTCCTTCCTGTTGGTTTACTATTTAATTATAACGCAGACAATAAAGTGCGGTTGAGTAATCTAGTACTATGATTTTAATAGAATAATAAAGAAATCATGATTTATGTTAGGTTAGCATGATGGATAAAAATCCTACTTATTTAAAAAAGTCATCTTTATACCTTCATAAAAACACGCTAAATAATGCTATATTAATAAAACGATGGATGAAGTGCTGGACCTAAAAAGGATATTTATAAATAATGGAACAATTCATCATTTATCTTCTTTTATTTTCAATAATTGTCTTCTTAGGGCAATTATTTGAAAAATCCGTTATTCCTAACGCTTTAATTCTTGTGATCGCCGGAATGTTACTGAGTTTGGTGCCCTTTTTTCCGGCAATTACGTTGGATTCTAACCTAGTCCTTAATTTTTTTCTGCCGCTACTCGTTTACGAAATCGGTGCATTTAGTTCCTGGCGTGACATGAAAAAACAATTTCGTCCCATTGCTTTGTTATCGATTGGTCATGTGATATTTATAACGTTTTTAGTGGCGATCGTTATTCATGCCTTAATCCCTTCTCTTGGTTGGCCATTAGCCATCGTTTTGGGAGCCATTATTTCGCCGCCAGATGATGTGGCCATTGTTGCCATTGCAGAAAAGATTCGTATTCCAGAACGTATTTTCATCATACTGGAAGGCGAAGGCATGTTTAATGACGCCGCAGCGCTTACCCTATTCCGCTTTGCCTTAGCAGTTGTCTTCGTCGACATCTACTCCATCGCTCACGCCTTTTTTGATTTTATTGCCGTAATTATCGGTGAAACAGTATACGGCCTGGCCTTGGGGTTTTTTCTCGGAAAAATTAGAAGCAAAATTACCAATACTTCGTTACATATCATCGCTTCGTTTGTGACACCCTTTTTAGCTTACATCCCAGCGGTAAAATTGGGCGGCACTGGCGTACTCGCCACAGCCATTGTCGGTTTTATCATCGGCAATCAATACACCTTGCGTTTTACACCAGCCTATAGAATAACTGCTTTATCCATATGGCCCACACTTGGGTTAGCTATTCAGTCACTCATATTTTTATTAGTGGGCCTGGATATGCGCTCTACTTTGATGCGTATTTCATCCATTCCCTTAGCAACATTAATGATCTATGCCTGCTCTATCTTGAGTGTCGTCATTATTGGTCGCTTCATTTGGGTGTACGGCTTTGTGATATTTTTACCTCGTTTTTTATTTACTTCTATTCGCAAAAAAGATCCTTATCCACCCTGGCAATTTCCATTTATTATTTCTTGGTCTGGCATACGTGGTGGTATTTCACTGGCCGCTGCGCTAGCGATTCCAACGTTCACGATGAAAGTGAATGGGGTTGACCCACGTGATTTGCTGGTTTTTCTCGTGTTTTGTACTATCGTTGTGACACTCGTGTTACAGGGATTATCTCTGCCCTTTATACTTAAAAAAATGGGCATTGATAAAATCGGCCAAAAAGAAAGATATACTGAGCACATGACGGAATTACAAGCAAAAAAACAGATGATTCAAGCCGCACTAACTTGGCTAAAAAAATACAAAGGACAAATTAAGAATAATAAAAAATTATGCACGGAAGTATCCCAGCATATTTTAGAATATGAAATGTTGAACGAACAATTTGCCTCCAGAATATCGGATCACGATGGACAAATGGTTGTTCATGACGAACAAGCGGAAATTCAAGAAAAATTATCATTACTACTCCAAATTATTACCGTTGAAAGAGCAGAACTGACAAGGCTTTGGCTTGAGGAAAAAATTAATTTAAGAACTCGAAATAAATTAATAGCGACACTAGATCATCAAATTGAGCGTTATTTAATTTAGGTTTTTATCTAATTCCATGGAGGTGACACCATGCCATTATCCTTACAAGAACGTGCAATTTTCAAAAACTTTTTTACTGAAAATAAAATTCGTTATCATGATGGATTTAGAAATTTTACCCGAAATATTTATAAACCCGACGCTTTAGTAATAAATATTGATTTTCCCGAACAAATTCGCGCGCTTATTAAGATGTTAAATGAATATAATAAATCACGTTCCGTCAAAAAATTAATTACTCTACGTGCCGCGGCCGGCGGGAAAGGCACACAATATAGCGGATCATTTTCAATGACACCCTGCATGGAAGCAGATATTGTGATGCATTTATCAGGTGATTTTTTTCAAAAGATACATGTGCTCGATAACAAAACGCATTTGGTTAGAGTCGGCGCCGGCGTGCAAATTGATCAATTAGAAGAAGAATTAAATAAATTAAAATTATCGTTACCAACATCCAGTATGTTGCGCTATGCCACTTTAGTAGGATTGCTGACTAATGCCGGACACGGCACTGGTATTGCACAACCTGCCGTTTCTGGATTAGTGCAAAGCATGATAATTGCCCGACCAGATGGAGAAATTGTCGAATTTAAAAAAGGCGATCCTGATTTCGATGCTATTTGTGGCTGTAATTTAGGCTTATTTGGCATTATTGTGAGTGTTGATATTCTCTGTATACCGCAAAAAAAATTACAATGCATACAGCAAGTCAAAAGCATGAAACAATTGATCGAAGATATTGAGAATGGATTATTTTATCAACACGATTACGTTAGCATCATGTATGTTCCTACGTATCAAGTGGATGAAGAAAAGCAAGAAAATATTCTTGTGTTGCTTTGGAAACCGGTAGATGATGAGCTGCCCTTATCCCACGATCATGCTTGTCTCAGCCATTTTGGACAAAGGCTGGAAATTTCCATCAATAATGCTTTCGAAATTCCAAATTTTTTAACTCGCCACAAACAGTTAATTCCTAATTATATGAAATCATTTGTCGCACCTGCCGCCGTTGGTCACACGAATTCGACTAAAATTGGTACCTGGCGTGAGGTGGCACATTATGTGACAGCTTTTCCCTGGCAAATTGACGATACTGATTTATTGTTTCCTACTCAACGTGAAACCAAAAATCAAAATGTGATTGAGGCATTGAAAAAACTTAACGCTATGTTAGCGAGTTACCAACAGCATGCCCAGTATCCTGTTATCGATGGAATTTACTTGCGTGTATTTGGTGGAACAAATAGTCCGCTTTCAACTAGTTCTCATCAACCAGGAGAAGAAATTTGTGGCATTGATATAGTGTCAGCACCGAATATTCCTGGGTTTCAAGCATTTAAAAAAGAATTTATTGAATATGGAATTACCAAGTTAAATGCTAGACCGCATTGGGGAAAATCGGTGCCTGAGTTTGTTGATCTTGAACAAGTGTATGGTGAAAAAATAATTCAATTTCGAACTATCCTCAAAAACTGGTTTCAACAGGTCGCCATCGATCCCCAGTATTCCTTTTTATTTAATGACTTTGCTCGCCGCATCGCTGGAATGGAACGCACACTACAACCCGCTGCAGTGAAAGAAGAAAGCAAAGCAGCCACGCCAGAGTACATCACCGCACAACAATTATTAACGCATCTTGATGAAAAACAAATGACGAATGATCATGCGGAACAATTGCGAACGGAATTAAACAGAATTGTCATTAGTTCACAACCTGGTCGTCATCACTCTTCCAACAAAATGCTGATGTATGCTGTCGATGAAGAAATTTCTTATAATGCGCTGCAGAGTGAAGAACATAAAGATAACATTGAAAAACCTGCTAAGCGAAAATGCTGTACTATTTTGTGAGCATTAAAAATGAAAAGCAGGTACGATCGAAAACCTGATAAATTAAGTGGACACCTCGGTGATACTTTAGGCTTCCTCGCAAAAAGGCATGCACACCATATCAACGCTTATGGTCTCCTCAGGTTTGCTTGTGAGGTTTCGATTCAATACCTGCTTTTCACAGAAGATTATAGCATGAACTTATAATTTCATTTCTTTAATTTTTTGTGAAACAGCTTTGGAGCGTGGTCAGCATAGCTAATATATTCTAGTATCTTAATTCAAAGAAGATGAATTTTATGGTAGAGTGCGGCCTAAATAAGTTAATTGCTAAATTTAAGATAAGATCCAAAAAATAAGGAAAAGATCGATGACGGAAACTTTATCTGCTATTGCTCTTCCCTCTGAAGAGATTCAGCACTGTATTCATTCGTGGCGAAAAAGTCATGCTGGATACACATTTAGCACTGCTTTATGGAGTAGAAACCAGGGCTCTAACTCAAGCCATTAAGCGTAATATTGATCGTTTTCCTGCCGATTTTATGTTCCAACTGACTCAAGAAGAATCCCAAAACTTGAGATCACAATCTGTGATCTCAAGTTGGGGTGGCCGTCGCTATCTGCCATATGTATTTAC
>Ga0207159_1116_pt2 | contig 18695 bp, 16 predicted proteins | sample Alteio_BWMinHeat_23_FD_153511 | JGI IMG/M metagenome (GOLD analysis project Ga0207159, IMG submission 153511) | Enriched cells from forest soil in Barre Woods Harvard Forest LTER site, Petersham, Massachusetts, United States -... | ecosystem: Environmental > Terrestrial > Soil > Temperate forest >... | reverse complement strand
TGGCGACAAAAATGAAGGCGCTTACGAACTGTTTATTGCCGCAAGCTATGAAGAAAATGAGTTAATGCTGGCTGAGGCAAACATACGTTCAGGGAATATAGATGCAGGGCTGGCATATGTGGATGCGGTAAGAAGCTACCAGGGTGCAGGCGTTGCCAAAGTTGCAGGTACAGGACTGACATTGGCCCAGGCAATGCAGGAACTGGTTATGGAAAGAAGGGTAGCGCTTGTTTTCAGGGGACTGTCGTTCTACGATTCCAGGAGATGGGGATGGACCTATGACGTTTCTGTGGGCGGCGGCTATTATGGCGCTGTAATATTAACCCCTGATGACGTTGTACATACAGGTGTAACAATAAACTATAGTTTTATGGATTATTGGGACGTACCGGCTGATGAATCAGTACTAAATCCTAAATCTTCAGGTGCCGCAGCAACAGTTAATCCAAATTATTAACCTTCGGATAAACCTCGTTCTTTTCGCTTATCATGTGACTCTTCAGTTGAAGCAAAAGAATATCATCCCGTATTTTTATACGGGATTTTTTTTTGCCCATACATTGCATTGATAATAAAGAAAACTGTAAAACCGGAGGATTGTTTACCGGCTTAGTACCCTTCTATAAACTTATAAAGGTTAAAGGTTCCGGAATATTCTTTAATGCGTTTAAATAATTCCGGTTTGGTAACGCCAAACATTCGTTTTTGCTGTATAAGATGGTAAGCCCTTTCAGCCAGCAGCCAGTAATGCTTTTCAGAACCGCTTAAGGTTAACTGGTGTTCAACGATCTTTTCATACAACTCATGCACTCCCAGCTTTTGCAGCGCAATGGTTTGTAATACGGCCACTTCCGTTTGTTTTTTTTGAAAAGCGGGTGCCAGCATTAAACGCAGGTTCTTTACAAAACTTTCAGCGCCGGGGCGGTCTGCCTTATTTACAACAAAAAGGTCGGCTATTTCCATAAGGCCTGCCTTCATTGTCTGTACTTCATCGCCCCCTTCAGGAACCATTACAACAACGGTTGTATCCGCAAGCCCCGCTATTTCAACTTCGCTTTGCCCAACCCCCACGGTTTCAATAATAATTACATCAAACAGGGCTGCCTTCATTACCTCGGTAATCTCAATTATTCTCGGGTTCAATCCCCCAAGGCTCCCACGGGTTGCCAATGAGCGTATAAAAACACGGGGATTGTTATACCATTCACTCATGCGTACCCTGTCGCCTAACAAAGCGCCCATGTTAAAAGGCGATGAAGGATCTATACATAATACGCCAACTTTTTTGCCGCGCTTTACAAATTCGCCCGTTAGCGCATCAACAAGGGTGCTTTTGCCTGCACCCGGCGGTCCTGTAATGCCAATTATTTTTGTATTTGATGCCGGTAAGTTTGTCAGCATTTCCTCAAAACCATCCGCATCATTCTCTACCAGCGAAATGGTTCTCGCCAATGCCTTTATATTGCCTTGCTGTAGCTGCTGAAATAGTTGTTTATGCATGTAGTAATACCCCGGGCTGCTTAGCCGGAGGGAAAACAAATATAATTATAAGGTTGGGCTCTTATCACTTTTGGCCTGACGGTTAACAAATTCCTACTGCTGCGTACTGGTACCCAGCACAAACTTTTGCTTAAAGGATGTTCTTTCACTTCCGCTTGCGCCCATTCCCCCGCCGCCGCGCATACCGCCTCCACGCATTCCTCCTCCGCCTCCTCTCATTCCACCACCGCGCATGCCACCGCCTTGCATACCGCTCATGCCACCCTGGTCACTAAATCCGCTGCCATCACCGCTTCCGCCACGGCGCTCTGTTTGTTGCATGGCATTTACTTCAACATGCAGCGTAATTTCCCTTGCAATATCTTCCGCAGTATATCCATCTTCTAAAAACTCTTTAATTGGTATCGCTATCTCGTAAAAAAGGTTATCCTGCTCATCCCAGTTCATGGCAGCACTAATACTTTTCCCCCGCACAGGTACCATGCCGTTAGTGGTAACAAAACCTTCCAGGTTCATTATTATATTATTCATTAAAAACTTTTGTCTTAATACAGTTGGGTCTGGTTTGTGATAGGTCGCATCGGCTGCCTGCGTATTATTGCCCGCGTTATCGCTGGCATTGGCGTGGCCGGTATTCTCCGTATTATCGGGCTCATTGCTTTTATCACGGTCTTTTGGGGCTAATGGAAATGCAACGGATGCACTGCGCCTGTCGCGCCCCTTGGTTTCTAAGGATATTTTCATGCCCGCCCGCATAATTTTACGCTGTGTTGCTTCATCCTTGGCTTCAAAGCACAGGTAAATATTGGCGCTGTCGTTTGAAATGGCAAAAAGCAATTTCGTTTCTGAATCATAAAAGTTAAGCGGCAGGTGCCAGTCATTTGCATTGCCGTCAACTACAACCGGCTGCGGCACCCATTTTGCGGTTGATACATCCTGCGCATTAACAAACGCAGTGCATGCGGCAAACATTATAATAAGAAGATACTTTTTCATGTGCGGAAACTATTTTGATATAATTATTTAAGGGAAGATACGGGCAATTATTTGCCACCCCGGAAAGATGATAAAAATTATGTTCATACTGCGTTTACCTACCGATTTTCACAAAACTTTCAAACCTCATCACTTCCTGCCCTAGTATTTGCAACACAAAGAACGCTATTTAAGAGCGCAGCCTTATTGGTAATATCCCCATCTTTGCGCCATAAATTTAACTGTAATGAAAAAAGCGGCGCTCATTCCCGCACGTTACGCAGCTACCCGTTTTCCGGGCAAACTTATGCAAATGCTCGGCAATAAAACGGTTATACGACACACGTATGATAATACCGTTGCAACAGGTTTATTTGATGAAGTGCTGGTTGCTACCGACAGCCCTGTTATTTATGATGAAATAACAACCAATGGGGGCAAGGCAGTGATGAGCAAAAAGCCGCATGAAAGCGGCAGCGACCGGATTGCGGAAGCTGTATTAAGTATGGACGCAGCCATTGTTGTAAATGTGCAGGGCGATGAACCTTTTGTAAAGAAGGATCCCCTGCAAAAATTATTAAGGGTGTTCGAGGATGAGGAAGGAAAAAAAGTACAGGTAGCAAGCCTGATGCAGGTGTTGAAGGATGAACAGTTTATCGCAGACCCCAATTATGTAAAGGTGGCTGTTGATAAAAACTGCAATGCCTTATTCTTCAGCCGTTCCGTTATACCCTACCCCCGAAGCAGGGATATACCCATTGTTTATTATGAGCATATTGGCGTGTATGCTTTTCGCAAGCAGGCGCTTATCAACTTTACCAACTGGCCAATAACACCGCTTGAAGCTGCAGAGAGAATTGAATGCCTCCGTTATCTTGAAAACGGGATACCCATTAAAATGGTGATAGTTGATTATATGGGTGTTGAAATAGATACCCCGGAAGACCTGGAAAGAGCGGCTAAGTATTTGTAATAAAGATTTCCGCATAGCTGATAATGTTTCGCAATTCATTACTTAATTTGCTTTATGTCCTCACTTACATTCACACTTATACAAACAAAACTTCACTGGGAAGACAAGCAGGCCAACCTTGCCATGTTTGAAGAAAAGATCCTGGGCATAAAAGAAAGAACAGAAATAGTGGTATTGCCCGAGATGTTCAGTACAGGTTTTAGCATGAAGCCGGAATCGTTTGCTGAAACGATGCACGGGCATACTGTTGCATGGATGAAAAAGATTGCTGCTGAAAAGAAAGTGATCCTTACAGGCAGCATTATTATTGAAGAAGAAGGCGAGTATTACAACCGTTTAATATGGATGCTGCCAAACGGCGAGTATGGTTATTATGATAAACGCCACCTGTTTGCTTACGGCGGCGAAGATAAACATTATACAGCGGGCAGTAAACGGCTTATAGCCTCAGTAAAAGGCTGGAAGATAAACCTGCAGGTTTGTTATGATCTCCGTTTCCCCGTATGGGCGCGGCAGGAAGCCCCAACCTTAAAGAGAGAGAAAGAAAGCGAAATTGGATTATATGATGTTTTGATATACGTTGCCAACTGGCCTGAGCGCCGCATACATGCCTGGAAAACCTTATTGCAGGCAAGGGCCATAGAGAACCAATGCTATGTAATCGGGCTGAACAGGGTAGGCAACGATGGCAATAATATTTATCATAATGGCAACAGCATGGTTATTGATGCCCCTGGTGAAATACTGTATGAAAAGCAACACGAAGAAGATGTATTTACCATCACGCTTGAAAAAGATAAGCTGGAAGAAGTTAGAAACAAGTTCCCTTTTTGGAAGGATGCAGATAAATTTATGATCACTCATGAATAACATTATTTCTTATACGGCTGACAAGGTTTTTAACGGGCAGGAAATGCTGCCCCATCATGCTGTTGTTGTTGAAGGCGGTGTAATAAAGGCTGTTTTGCCGGAAGTGTCTATTGATAAGGATATACCCGTTATTGACTTTGGCGAAGCCTATATAGTGCCTGCTTTTATTGATCTTCAGTTGTACGGGTCACACGGACGGCTGTTGGCAGTGTATCCCGATGCCCAAAGTGTTGAGGAGATATATAAATACTCAGCCAATGGCGGTGCTTCTTATTGTATGCCAACCGTTGCGACCAATCCATACCCGGTGATCTTTCAATGTATTGATGCCATCCGTTCGTATTGGTCCAGGGGCGGCAAGGGCGTAATAGGCCTGCATGTCGAAGGTCCCTGGATGAACCCCGTAAAGCGCGGCGCGCATAAGCTTGAATGGATATTCTCCCCAACTGCTCAGCAGGCAAAAGAACTGCTTGAATACGGCAAAGACGTTATAAAGATCATTACGCTTGCGCCCGAAATGTGTTCAGATGAAGTGATAAGCCTTGTTGAATGTTCCAATATTGTTGTATCCGCAGGGCATAGCAATGCCACTTACGAACAGGGTATGCAGGCATTTGATAAAGGCATAGCAACGGCAACCCATTTATACAATGCCATGAGCCCCCTGCAGCATCGTGCCCCCGGGTTGGTAGGTGCATGTTTTAACCACTCCGGAGTAGCAGCCAGTATTATACCTGATGGCCACCATGTTGATTATGCCGCTATACAAATAGCAAAAAAGCAAATGGGCGAGCGGCTGTTTGTTATCACCGACTCAGTTACTGAAACAAGTACAGGCTATTACCAGCATGTTTTTGAAGGCGATAAATATACCTCCAACGGCATATTAAGCGGCTCTGCCCTTACCATGAACAAAGCGGTATATAACCTTGTGCACCATGCGGGAATTGCCTTGCCCGAAGCCCTGCGCATGTGCAGCCTGTACCCGGCGCGTGTTATGAAAATGAGCGACGAGGTTGGCTTGATACGTGAAGGCTACAAAGCAAAAATGGCTGTATTGGATACGGAAATGAATGTGCTGAAGATGATTGATTAACCCCTGCTCCTAAAGGGGGATTAAGAATTATCAACGCAACGTTTTAAAACCTCATTCCGTATGGCGGTCTCCGTTAAAAATTTTCAAAGAGCTTTTCACTTCCCGGCATTTATAACACGAAAAAATATACACTGTAATTTTTATTTTTTTTATTCATGCTTCCCAGGGCTGTAATTCACCATGATGCGAAGCACCGTTTAATATCCCCAGGTGCCTTTTTGTCTTTGGCAACAGGGGAACCCATATCCCAATCGGACTGAAATACACGCCGATGGCACACAATCTTACGAAATATTAATGTTTTTTTATTTTTTTCTGGTAAAATGAACAGGCCTATGGCAGGTAAATACATTTTTTAATTCCGGCCTCTCTTTTTTATAATGCATATTTTTCATGCTTAAAAGCTTGTTTAACCGCTATCTTGCAATATACAAAAAATTCCCGGCATTTACTGAAATGCGGGACACTTATTTAACCTTTAAATACACCAAAATGACGAGTTATAAATATTATGTGCTGGATGTTTTTACAACAGAAAGATATAAAGGAAATCAATTGGCTGTAGTATTTACCGGTACTGACCTGGAGTTGCCCGTTTATGAAAACATTGCAAGGGAATTTGGGTACTCCGAAACATCCTTTATGTATTACTCAAAAGAGCACAAAGCACTAAAGGTGCGCTCGTTCACCCCAACTGGTTTTGAGATAACCGGTGCAGGGCACAACCTGCTGGGCGCTGTATGCTTAGCACTTTTACTGGACAGTGATATTTTTCACGAACAGGAAAATAAGCAGTTTGTAATAATGAACGATGAGGCCATAGATCTTTCTGTTAGCTATACAAATGATCACCTGCCATTTGTTGGCATGAGACAAAGACCGGCAATTATCGGGCCGCCGCTTGATCCGAAAATTATTGCGGGGGCGCTGACATTGAACCCGGATGAAATACTAAACGAAGGTATTGCTGCATCTGTAGTTAAAACAGAGGTTGCTCACTTAATGGTTCCCTTAAAAAGTGTGGAGATACTAAACAAAGCAGTACCGGAAAAAGCGCTTTTAATTGAGTTAGCCGTTAAATATGGGTTTGAAGGAGTTTATTGTTTTGCCATCCTAAATGGCGACGCCGCCCATTTTGCACAAGCCCGTTTTTTTAATCCCGGGATTGGTATTGACGAAGATGCGGCTACCGGCAGCGCAGCAGGGCCTATGGCAGGGCTATTGTTTCAAAAACAACTCATTCAGCAAAACTCAGCATACCAGGTACTTCAGGGTGTTAAAATGAACCACCCGTCTACTATCAAATTTGAGGTTACCACTGAAGGTATTTGGATAAGCGGATCTTCCGTTATCGTAATGGAGGGAATGATACATGTATGATGGGTACAATAAAAAAATGCAGCATTACCCTACCGTTAAGTCATAGCGTTGCTCCTTCAATTTTTTGCCAAAGGCCGTTGAATCTTTCTCCTCGGTCAATACAAACCCAATTTGTTTATAAATATGTGCGGCTGTAAATAAGTCATTTGTTGTCCACAGGTAAGATGTTTTATAACCTTTTGCCTTCAGCGAATCCATATACAGGTTAATCAGCTTTTTACCCAGGCCTATGCCACGGTACTCCGGCTCTAAAATAAAGTAACGCAGTTGTGCTGCATTGTTTTCCCTGTGCATCAGCAGCACAAATCCAACTATCCTGTCATGGTGCTCAGCCACCCAAACACAATCCTTTTGCGGATCATAATTTTTATAAAACTCGCAAAATCCTTCCGCTATATAAACTTCACAGTTAATATCGTAATTATATTCTTTGTGATAAAGATAGCCATGCATATAGGTTACGTACCCAATATCACCGGGCTGTAGAGTGGTGCGGATAGCAATGTCGTCCAATTGTACATTATTGTTCATGTTGCTTACAAATTAGCGTTGGTTAAAATTTGCCTGATGCCCTGCATATGGTCAATAAGCTTAGCTATTTCAGTATTTTTAAGGGGCAGCAGTAATTCTTCAGCCTGTTGCTGTGAGGCCGCATTTAGTTTTTCAAGCGCCAGTTTGCCGCTTCGCGACAAAAAAAGATAAACGGAACGCTTATCATCGTCTGACCTTTTTTTTTCTACTAATTTCTTTTTCTCAAACTGCTGCAGTATGCGGCTTAAATAACCTTTGTCAAGGTGCAGCATTTCAATAAGTTTGCTTGCTGTTATTCCCGCAGGATGATGGTATATTTCGTACATAATACGTCCTTCGGTTAAAGAAAATTCACTGTTCAGGTAATGGTTATCCAGCACCCCGATAACGGCAGTATAGTAACGGTTAAACGCCCTGAACCGGGCTATTTGCTCATCTTTCATAAAGCGAATATAATAATTAGTTGCTTTTGTCAACTATTTTTTTTATGTAGCAAAAATTAAAGCTCTATGTCATTTAGTTAAGCCCTGGTATCCGATGGTGGGGGGACACCAGAGGGTGCAGGTCGCCCGGATTTGTGTCTTCACAAATCCTTATCCGGAGGACAAAACCCCTAAATGATAATGGACTAAGCCCCTGGCGATTTTTGAAAGCCCGGAGTTCTTATACAAAACTGCCGCAGCCCAAATAGCCTTAATAAAATAACAGGCCTTGTATCCTGCCTTTGATTTAATGCCCAACTTAATGAGTGTTTGGTTATTTTTGGCCTGATGACTTTAACAACAGCTAACAGGTACACTACACCGGTACTTAAAAAAGGACAGCCAGATGATAACTATAAATTTTTACCGCTGCCAAAACCAACAGGCAGTTATCCATATCATTTGCCGCTGCAGCAAATGTTGCCTGGTGCAGGCAGTGACGAAGAGGTGTTTCACATTGCAGGGGATACCGGCAGCATCTGGAGTAACCATTTTCAGCGGCAGGTGGTGGAAGCAATGGCAAAACAATATCAAACCGGGCTAAAAGGCGGTGTGCCACAGTTTTTGTATCACCTCGGCGATATAGTGTATAATTTTGGCGAGGCAGATCAATATGCCCGCCAGTTTTTTGAACCTTTTAGCCATTACCCCGGCCCTGTACTGGCTATTGCCGGCAATCACGACAGCGATGTAAACCCCGATGCCAAAATTTCTTATCACAGCCTTGATGCTTTTACCGCAGTATTTTGTGATACCGTTTCCCGGCCTGTTATCTTTAGCGGCGGTGCAGAAAGAAAAAGTATGACCCAGCCAAATGTGTACTGGACGCTGCAAACGCCACTGGCAAACATTATCGGCCTGTACAGCAATATACCTAAATACGGGGTGATAACTGCTGAACAAAGAAACTGGTTTGCTGAAGAATTAAAAGCTGCCGGCAATGAAAGGCCGAATAAAGCACTGATAGTATGCCTCCACCATGCGCCGTATTCAGCCGACACCAATCATGGTTCAAGCCTTGCGATGATAGAATTTCTGGAAGGTGTGTTTGCAGAAACAGGGGTGAGGCCGGATATTGTTTTCAGCGGCCATGTACATAATTACCAGCGGTTCAGCAAACGTTACACTGGTGGTGGTATTATGCCTTATATTGTTGCCGGTGCAGGCGGCTATGATGTGCTTCATACAGTAGCTTTTACTACTGACAAACTGTACACCAATGACCATCCTTATTTTAAGGATGTTACACTGGAACAATATTGCGACACTGCGCATGGGTTTTTAAAAATTGGAATTAAGAGGACCGGCACAGGCTTAACATTAACCGGTGAATATTATACCATGCAACACGAAACAGAGACGGCTACAATGCACGATGCAGTGCTGACTGACCGGTTTGAAATAGATGTATGAAAAGGCATATCGTCACGCTGATGTATATCAGCATCTTATTTGCAGCCGGGCTTTATATTGCTTATACTACAACTGCAGAATAGTGTTTTAAATGAGCTTTACCAACAGTTTGTATCTGCATCGCTTGGCCCATTGTTCATGCAAGATGCTGATATACATCAGCATGACGATGCAATACCATCATGTTAATTTTCCGGCAATTCCTTGATTATACAATTTTGATGAGCTCTTTTCGAGTAAATAATTGTCAAAGTATCTCCTATTTTAAATTTGTTTTCTTTGTCAGTTTCACTATATGTTGAAAATATTTTTCCGTCAACGATATACTTACATCTTAAAAGCCATTTTGATTTATTTTTATATGTATCATACCATTTTTTATAAACCACCCCTTTAATAGGTTGTCCATATTTTTTCAGATCTCTTTCACGTTTTATTTGTGTACAATACAAATAACTCAATAGGATAATTACTGTTGAAAGAGCCACAATAAGCTTGATGATCAATTTTTTTATTGGACTTATACTTAATATTAGATTTAATATAATTGACAATGGGACCAAGATCAATATATAAGGTAGGAATTCTAAAAATGGTTGCTGGGAATAAAGAATTTCATCTGTAGTTCCTCCCCAATAAATTAACAGCAGGAGTGTTATATAGAGTAATATTAAAGATATTTTATTCATAGTTGTGCAACACAACAGTTGGAGGAAGGTACCTACAATCTGAATTCTTGGCGATTTTTTTATAATTGCAGGGACTTATTATCAAAATATGGAATTAAAAATTAAACTTTACAGTATCTATACTTCTTTGTTTACCGCCATGTCATAATGATGGCATTGATCAGTATGACGATTCGATACAATCATGTAAATTTTTTTCCATTAGGTTTGATGCACATTAATAAACAGCCCGGGAGTTTGAAGCTGTAACCGTACACCGCCGTATCAAAACCGGACAATGCTATATCACAAAGGAACAGTTAAGCAACTGCATCTAATTATAACTTATTTAAAATCAATTGACAGTAAAAGGGGCATGTTTTTAGCGGCCAACCTTAAAAACTAACTGTAAAAAATTTAAAGCAATTAAGCCCGTCAATTTGTTTGAATACATATACCTTCCATATTAACCTGTATGACCTGGCCTTTCTCGGTGCCATATTTATTGGGCTGACCTTTGCCATACTCTTATGGTTCACCAAAACCGTCAGCCGCAATGCAAACCGGTTTCTTGCCCTTGCGCTGGCCACTATGATCTTGTGGATGATCCGGATACTGGCCATCGACATTCGGCTTGAAACTTACCTGCCCCATTGGGATTGGTTACCCATGCAATTTTTGCTGGCGCTGAGCCCGCTCATCTATTTTTATGTGCTTAAAATAACGCGCCCGCAGCATAAATTCTGTTGGAAAGACCTGCTGCATTTCAGCCCTCTGCTGTTAGAACAGGCAGCACTGGCGCTGGAAATAAAGGAGAGCACCCGGACGGGCGCAGCTACCTATGTTACCCATACTTTTCAGCAACTGAACCCGGTATTGCAACTGCTTATATTTATTTCTATCATTACCTACCTGCGCTTGTGCGATAAGCTTATACAAAAATTTTACCGCGGGTTGCAACCAGTTCTGATGGACCGGCCACTTGTTGAATTCCGGTGGCTGCGCCGCCTGTTAGCAGCAACGGCCTTGCTATGGTGCTTGTGGATATTTTGTGCCGCCGTTGACTATTTTGGTTATCATAATCAAACAGGCATACACGTCTACTACCTCTTTTATATTTTTTTCGTAGTGATCATTATATGGACCGCTACTGCAGCCTTTCTGAGGCCGCAAGCCGCAGTGATAGCCAAGGCCGCTGCACCTGTTAAGCCGCTGGTGCCGGTTGAACTGAGGGCAAAAGGTGCCTGGCTTAAACGGGCAATGGAAGCCAACCTGTATTATCAAGACCCGGAAACTAGTTTAAGCTCCCTTGCAGAAAAACTCAACATGCCTCCACACGAATTATCCCGGGTCATCAATACAATATTTAAAAAAGGCTTCAACGATTTCATTAATGAATACCGCGTCCGCGATGTGGTATCCAAAATGCAGGACCCGGCTTACGATAACATGACCCTGCTTGGTATTGCATTTGAGGCTGGATTTAACTCCAAAGCCACTTTTATACGGGCGTTTAAACAATTGACCGGGAAAAATCCCGCCGAATATAAGCGCGAACTCGAAAAAGAGGTTTCAATTTATCATTTGCAACCTCGCTCTCATCGTGCAGCGATAATTTCGAATCGTCAAGCCCCGGACAAGTGGCCTGATGTGAAATTAAACCGCAAGTATATGTTTAGAAATTATTTTAAAATTGCCTGGCGCAATCTTAGCAGGAACAAATCATCCTCTTTTATCAATATCGGGGGCCTTGCAGTCGGCATGGCCACAGCCATGTTAATCGGGTTATGGATATGGGATGAACTGTCTTTCAACCAGTATCACCAGAACTATGACAGGATAGCCCAGGTTATGCGAAACAGAAACAACAACGGTACCATTTTAACGAACAACGGGGTGCCAATGCCTCTTGCCGATGAGCTTAAATTAGACTACGGCAGCCAATTTAAATATATTGTATTGTCTTCCCGAACTAACACCCACCTGCTGGTTGTAGGTGACAAACGTTTCGCAAAAAGGGGAAACTTTATGGAGGAGGCCGCGCCGGAAATGCTAACCCTTAAAATGCTTAAAGGCAGCAGAGCAGGCTTGAAAGAACCAGGCTCGATATTGCTTTCCAATACTCTTTCTAAATCGCTTTTTGGCGATAGTGACCCTATAGGCAAGCTGGTAACACTGGATGCAAAGGTTAGCGTTAAAGTAACCGGCGTTTATGAACACCTCCCTAATAATACCACATTTAACGATGTAGCTTTTATTGCCCCATGGAACCTGTATGTGGCACAATATGATTGGCCAAAACAGGCAAAGGGAAGTTGGGGCATTAACGCCTTCCAGATATTTGCCCAGATAGCGGGGCAGGAAGATATGGCGACCGTTTCAAAACAGATAAAGAAAACCATTACCCATAAGTTTGGCACGTTTTCCGGCGACCCGGAGCTTTTTCTCCACCCTATGAGCCGTTGGCACTTGTATTCAGAATTTAAAAATGGTGTTAGCGAAGGCGGCAGAGCCCAGTACGTATGGCTTTTTGGCATTATTGGCGCATTTGTATTGCTGTTAGCTTGTATCAACTTTATGAACCTTAGTACTGCCAGATCGGAAAAAAGGGCTAAGGAGGTGGGCATCCGCAAGGCCATGGGTTCTGCACGCGGGCAACTGATCGGCCAGTTTTTTTGTGAATCCTTCTTTGCCACCGGCATTGCGTATGTATTATCCATATTGCTGGTGCAATTGGCGTTGCCGTATTTTAATGCTTTGGCCAATAAAAAAATGGGCGTATTATGGGGCAATCCAATGTTCTGGATATCCACGCTCAGTTTTGCCCTGTTAACAGGGTTGGTTGCCGGTAGCTACCCAGCCTTTTATCTATCCTCATTCAAACCTATCACCGTATTAAAAGGTGTATTTAAGGCCGGCCGCTATGCTGCCGTGCCACGCCGTGTTTTGGTGGTTTTACAGTTTACCATTTCTATCAGCCTTATAATGGGCACCCTTATTGTTTTCCGGCAGATCCAGTTTGCGAGGGACCGGCCTACCGGCTACGATCGCGAGGGCTTATTGATGGTGCAAACACTAACCACCAACCTGCACGATCATTTTGCGGCATTTAGCGACGAAGTTTTGAAAACTGGTGCCGTAGCAGGGGTAGCGGAAAGCAACAGCCCGACGACAGACGTTTGGGATAATAGGAGCGGTTTTGACTGGCAAGGCAAGGACCCCAACCTTATAGCTGATTTTGCAACAATTGCCGTTAGCAAAAGCTTTGGCAAAACCGTGGGCTGGCAATTTACTGAAGGGCGCGATTTTTCGGATGCCTTTCTTTCAGATTCATCCGGCATTATATTGAATGAAACCGCCGTGAAATTTATAGGGCTGAAAAACCCCGTTGGAGCAACCATAAGGATTGGCGATTACCCCATGCACGTGATCGGCGTTATCAAAGATATGCTGATGCAAAACCCTTATGAGCCTGTTAAACAAACAATATTTTGGTTGTCGAGCGACGATGGGCCTGTTGTAAACATTAAAATAAAACCCGGGTTTGGCACAGCAGAAGCATTAAGCCGGATAGGGAGCGTTTTTAAAAAGTACGATCCGGCACCCTTTAACTACCAGTTTATAGATGAAGATTATGCAACAAAATTTAATGATGAGGAACGCATAGGCAAGCTGGCCGCCGCGTTTGCGACGCTGGCTATTTTAATAAGTTGCATCGGCTTGTTTGGCATGGCAGCCTTTATGGCCGAACAGCGGGTTAAAGAAATCGGCGTTCGCAAAGTGCTTGGCGCGAGTGTTTTTAATTTATGGCGTTTAATGTCGAAAGATTTTGTGATACTGGTTATTATTTCGCTATTTATTGCCATACCTGTTGCATGTTGGGTTATGTACCACTGGCTGCAGAATTACACATACCATGCACCATTGTCGTGGTGGTTGTTTGCGGTTGCAGGCTTGGGCGCACTGCTAATAACGTTGCTCACGGTAAGCTATCAAAGCATAAAAGCGGCGCTGGCTAACCCGGTAAAAAGCTTGAGGAGCGAATAGATTTCACCGACGTTTAGGGGTTACAAAATGATAAGCCGGATTTGCAGTTAAAATAACCTGCAAATCCGGCCTCGCCTGCCTTTTATTTAAAAAAACATGAAAACACATTTTAAAAATCAACATAAATACAAAAACATGAAAACACATTTTAAAAAGCTAACAGTAATAGCGATTGCAGCAGCAATAAGTTTTTTAACAGCCTGTAAAAAAGATCAGGATTATGCCTCACCTTTAGTGAGCTATAAAATAACAGACAGGTTGCAGGTTAATAATGAGGATGGCAAGCCCAGGGCAATTAGTACCCTGGCTGTATTAAGTGACGAAACCATTGCACTGAGTAACGAGGATTTGAACGCCGGCCACGTGACCGTTAAAAATGCCATTGGCGAAAACCTGCCGCTAACCATAATTGACAATAAGGACGGCGAACTGATCTTAGAACAAACCTATACCGCAACTGAGGGCCAGGCCAGCGGGACGATTGATTATACCCTGAGCAAAAATTAAAAATGCTTTTACGCTAAAGGGCCATCCTTGATGGGTGGTCCTTACCATTTCTTTCCCCCTAATTCGAAACCGGACGGCTTAATGTTCGATTTTATTACAATCATCCCCCTTATCAAAACTATAATGTATTGTTCGCCAGCATTTTCGGAATTTGGAATAGTGATTGTTAAATTTGAGGTGTTTGAACTCCTATACATTCCATATTAACTTGTACGACATAGCCTTTATCGGCGCCATATTTATAGGGTTAACTTTTGCCCTGCTTTTATGGTTCACCAAAACCGTCAACCGCAGCGCAAACCGGTTTCTTGCCCTGGCGTTAGCCACGATGATCTTATGGATGGTAAGAATACTGGCCATTGACCTAAAGCTTGAAACTTACCTGCCCCATTGGGATTGGTTACCCATGCAATTTTTGCTGGCGCTGGGCCCGCTCATGTATTTTTATGTGCTTAAAATAACCCGCCCGCAGTATAAATTTGTTTTGATGGACTTGCTGCATTTCAGCCCCCTGCTGCTGGAACAGGCAACACTGGCGCTGGAAATAAAAGAAAGTGCCCGGACGGGCGCCCCTACCTATGTCACCCATATTTTTCAGCAATTAAACCCGGTATTACAACTGCTGATATTTATTTCGGTCATAACCTATCTATACCGGTCTTACAAACTAATTGAGCGTTTTTATGCCCGGCTGAAACCTATTATGATGGACCGGTCGCGCCTGGAGTTTCGTTGGCTGCGCAGCCTGATTGCGGCTACCGCCTTGTTATGGTTCTTGTGGCTGTTTTGTGCCGCTGTTGACTTTTTTGGTTATGGCAACCAGCTGGGCATACAGGTTTATTACCCCTTTTATATTCTTTTCGTGGTAATTATTATATGGACTGCTATGGCGGCATTCTTAAAGCCACAAGCCGCGCTGATGACCCAAGCCGCTACAACCTTTAAGCAGCCGGTGCCTGCTGAACTGAGGGCAAAAGGTGCCTGGCTTAAGCGGGCCATGGAAGCAAACCTGTATTACCAGGACCCGGAACTAAGTTTAAGTTCTCTCGCTGAAAAACTCAGTATTCCTCCTCACGAATTATCACGGGTAATCAATACGGTATTCAAAAAAGGCTTCAACGATTGCATTAATGAATACCGGGTACGGGATGTGGTATCCAAAATGCGGGATCCGGCTTATGACAAATTGACTATGCTTGGCATTGCATTTGAAGCAGGCTTCAACTCTAAATCTACTTTTAACCGTATTTTCAGGCAAATGACGGGGAAAAGCCCGGCTGAATTTAAGGCAGCCCTGGAAAAAGATAGCCCATCTTATCATTTGAGCCCCTATTTACGCACTACAGCGGTAATTTCAAATCATCAAATCACACCTAAGTGGGCTGAAGTGAAATTAAACCGCTATTTTATGTTTAGAAATTATGTAAAAATTGCCTTCCGGAACTTTTGGAAACATAAGGTGTTTACGCTGATCAATGTTATCGGCCTGTCTATAGGTATAAGCGCAGCACTGGTTATTTACCTGCTGGTACACTATGATTTCACTTTTGACAAGTTCCACAAAGATGGTGACCGCATTTATCGTGTGGTAACTAACTTTACGTCCTCGGGCACGCCATGGTCTGCTTCGGGTGTCTGTGGGCCATTGCCGTGGGCAACCAAAAACCAGGTAACCGATCTGCAGGAAATATCCCCGATCTGGAATCTGCCACAACCTAACGTAACCGTGCCCAACGGAAGCAAATCATCGTCCCGCTTTAAAACCCAGGAGAATGTGGTTATAGCCGACAGCGACTATTTCAAACTTTTTGAATACCAATGGCTCGCCGGTTCGGCGCAGTCAGCGCTGGCAGCGCCGAATCAGGTTGTTCTCACTTCCGACCAGGCTGAAAAGTATTTTCCGGGTTTAAGCTATGAGCAAATGCTCGGGCGCACTGTAGTCTACGATACTTTAAAAACCACGGTGAGCGGCATTGTGCAAAGCATTAGGCAAAATACCGATTTCACATTTCAAGATTTTATTTCATTTCCTACAGCTTTTTCAAACCCCTCGTTAAAAATGCAGCTGCGTTTACACAATTGGGGAGGTATAAGTTCGGCATACCAACTTTTTGTAAAATTAGCACCACAGATCAAAACTGCTCGTATAGAACAGCAGCTGAACGATATTGAAAAAAAGAATCTTCGGCAAAGGCCGGGCATAACGGAAGTGTTCGCGTTACAGCCGCTGGCTGATATTCATTTCAATACCAACTATGGAACGTTTGTTAATGGCAGGGTGGCGGATAAAACGACCTTAGTTGAACTGTCCGCCATCGCGTTATTCCTGCTATTGCTGGGCTGCATCAATTTTATCAATCTCACTACCGCACAATCGGCACAAAGAGCTAAGGAGATCGGCATACGCAAAACCCTGGGCAGCGACCGCAAACAACTGATATTCCAGTTTTTGAGCGAGACGTTCCTCATTACACTTGTTTCAGTAATTATTTCGGTTGCTATTACGCCTGTCGTACTCCAGCTCTTTTCAACTTTTATCCCGCAGGGCATTCATGTCGGCCAGATCTTACAGCCGGACATTATTCTATTCCTTACGTTACTGGTGATCGTTGTCAGCCTGGCTTCCGGATTTTATCCGGCGATGGTGCTTTCGGGGTATAAGCCGGTTTCTGCAATCAAAAACCAGGCAAACGGGGGGTAGCGGCAAAACCCGCAACGTTGTACTCCGGAAATCGCTTACAGTAACCCAGTTTGCCATCGCCCAGTTTTTCATTATGGCTACCCTCCTGGTAAGCAAGCAGATATATTATGCCATTCACAAGGACCTTGGTTTTAAAAAAGATGCTATCCTCATCGTTAATTCACCGTTGCTAAACCGGAAGTCGAGTCTTAACCGGGTATTTCTCAACAAGCTCAACGCTATTCCCGAAGTGGGGCTGGTGAGCATGGGATATGACCCACCGACGTCCGACTATCCAAATAATGCCGATGGAAGCTATAAAGACGGGAAAAAAGAGATCAAGATACAGACCTTGTATACTAAATATGGCGATGAGAACTATATCAAAGTCTATCACATCAAGTTGTTAGCCGGACGTAACCTGATGCCAGGCGATACCTCAAGGGCATTCCTGATCAATAATACCCTGGCCAAACAGATCGGTTTTAACGATCCGCAAGATGCTGTCGGCAAAGTGATCAGCAACTTTAATGGGGACAGAGATATGCAGATCGTTGGCGTTGTATCCGATTTCAACCAGGAATCGATACATACGGCCATTATGCCGCTGGCTATCCTTACCGCCACCGACCATGACTATAATGGAACGGCCTATAATGGAACTTTTCACATTGCCCTGAAACCTCAAACGGCAAACGGCGATGAATGGAAGGTCGCGATCACATCCATGGGAAGGGCCTGGAAACAAGTTTACCCCAACGACGATTTTGAGTACCAGTTTTTTGATGAAAGTATTGCTAAGCTGTACGCCAATGAGCAAAAGGTCTCTGCTTTGCTGATCTGGGCGACGGGATTATCGATACTGATCAGTTGCCTGGGATTACTTGGGTTGGCTATTTATACTACAAATCAGCGCACCAAAGAGATAGGTGTGCGCAAGGTACTGGGCGCTACTGTGAGCCAGATCGTTGTATTACTCTCAACTGAAATGGCCTGGCTGATCATACTGGCTTTTGTGATCATAAGCCCGGTGGCCTGGTGGGCTATGAATAAATGGATGCAGGACTTTGCCGACCGTACTGCCATAAGCTGGTGGATATTTGCACTTAGCGGAGGAGGTATGTTGCTGACAGCACTATTTACTGCGGGTTTTCAAACATTCAAAGCAGCACTGGCAAACCCGGTAAAGAGTTTGAGAAGCGAATGATTTTTGGACAACTACAGACTGAAAATTTTCATAAACAAGGCGATAAACATATTACCCCAGGGCCTCTTTTTTAAAAGGGGCCTCTTTCAAAAGCGGACGGTTCAATGTTCGATTCTGTTACAATCCTTTCGGTATCCAAAACTCTAATTTATTGCTTTCCAGCATTTAAGGAATCTGGAATACGGATTGTCTAATTTTGGTGATCTGAATTCCTACACATTCCATATCAACTTGTATGACCTGGCCTTTCTCGGCGCCATATTTATAGGGCTGACCTTTGCCGTGCTCTTATGGTTCACCAAAACCGTCAACCGCAGCGCAAACCGGTTCCTTGCCCTGACGTTAGCCACGATGATCTTATGGATG
>Ga0207159_1117_pt1 | contig 18865 bp, 11 predicted proteins | sample Alteio_BWMinHeat_23_FD_153511 | JGI IMG/M metagenome (GOLD analysis project Ga0207159, IMG submission 153511) | Enriched cells from forest soil in Barre Woods Harvard Forest LTER site, Petersham, Massachusetts, United States -... | ecosystem: Environmental > Terrestrial > Soil > Temperate forest >... | reverse complement strand
GATTTTTTTTTCTGTGAGAATTTGATCTTGGTTCAGATTGAATGCTGACGGCGTGGATGAGGCATGCAAGTCGAACGAAATGATAGGGCAACCTGTCATTTAGTGGCGGAAGGGTTAGTAATACATGGGTAACCTGCCTTAAACTTTGGGATAACGGTTGGAAACGATCGCTAATACCAAATGTGGTGATTTTGAGACATCTTAGAATCATTAAAGTGGGGGATCTGTAAGAGGACCTCGCGGTTAAAGAAGGGCCCATGGGATATCAGCTAGTTGGAGTGGTAAAAGCACACCAAGGCTAAGACGTCTAGGCGGATTGAGAGATTGACCGCCAACACTGGGACTGAGAACTGCCCAGACTCCTACGGGAGGCTGCAGTCGAGAATCATTCGCAATGGGCGAAAGCCTGACGATGCGACGCCGTGTGAGTGAAGAAGGCCTTCGGGTCGTAAAGCTCTTTCGCTTGGGAACAAGAAAGACAGGATAACACCCTGTTGATCTGAGGGTACCAGGTAAAGAAGCACCGGCTAACTCCGTGCCAGCAGCTGCGGTAATACGGAGGGTGCAAGCATTAATCGGATTTATTGGGCGTAAAGGGCGCGTAGGCGGCCTTGTAAGTCAGACGTGAAATTCCGGGGCTCAACCCCGGAGCGGCATTTGAAACTGCAAGGCTAGAGGGTAGATGGAGAAAATGGAATTCCACAAGTAGCGGTGAAATGCGTAGATATGTGGAAGAACACCAGTGGCGAAGGCGGTTTTCTAATTTACACCTGACGCTAAAGCGCGAAAGCAAGGGGATCAAACAGGATTAGATACCCTGGTAGTCCTTGCCGTAAACGATGTATACTTGGTGTAACCGGACTCAACCCTGGTTGTGCCGAAGCTAACGCGTTAAGTATACCGCCTGGGGAGTACAGTCGCAAGGCTGAAACTCAAAAGAATTGACGGGGACCCGCACAAGCAGTGGAGCATGTGGTTTAATTCGATGCAACGCGAAGAACCTTACCCAGGCTTGACATGCAGTGGACAGTACCAGGGATGGTATCTCCCTTCGGGGCCGCTGCACAGGTGCTGCATGGCTGTCGTCAGCTCGTGCCGTGAGGTGTTGGGTTAAGTCCCGCAACGAGCGCAACCCTTATCATTAGTTGCCAACACGTGAAGGTGGGAACTCTAATGAGACTGCCCGGGTTAACCGGGAGGAAGGTGAGGATGACGTCAAGTCCGCATGGCCCTTATGTCTGGGGCTACACACGTGCTACAATGGTCGGTACAGAAGGCAGCGAAACCGCAAGGTGAAGCAAATCCCGAAAGCCGGCCTCAGTTCAGATTGTAGTCTGCAACTCGACTACATGAAGACGGAATTGCTAGTAATGGTGGGTCAGCAACACCACCGTGAATACGTTCCCGGGTCTTGTACACACCGCCCGTCACATCATGGGAGTTGGTTTTACCCGAAGCCGCTGGCTTAACCCGCAAGGGGGAGAGGCGTCTAAGGTAAGGCTGATGACTGGGATGAAGTCGTAACAAGGTAGCCCTACCGGAAGGTGGGGCTGGATCACCTCCTTTTAAGGACAGTTTAGCTAAGGCTAAGCTAGGTTGGGCAAGCTCTATCGCCTCTATATCGTCTTCTTTGTGCTGTCAAAGATAGCTGTTTTTCAGTTCCTCAGTCTATCGTGACCGAGACCGAGACCGTGTCCGAGACCGAATTTCTGAGACCGATTCTCATATCAAGAGACGGTCTCGGTCTCGGACACGGTCTCGGTCACGAGGCAAGGGAACCTGGTGACCTCATCGGGGGTTTAGCTCAGTTGGTAGAGCATCTGATTTGCATTCAGAGGGTCAGGAGTTCGAGTCTCCTAGCCTCCAAGGTTTGCGGTTATAGCTCAGTTGGTTAGAGCGCGACACTGATAATGTCGAGGTCCCAAGTTCAAATCTTGGTAACCGCACCATATTATCTAGGGATGGAAAATCCCATTAAACACTTACTTTAAGTAAGTATGCTATTTTGAAAGTTTATCGCAAAGTATCAAGCAACAATTTTTATTTCACTGATAAAAATCGACGCTTGAGGATAGAATACTTCAAACTGTTCTTTACTGAAACTCGATAAAGTCGAGTGGGGGTAAAGACAGTCACTCAACTCTTGAGCAATCAAGAAAAAATATATTAGGTCAAGCTAATAAGGGCTATTGGTGGATGCCTTGGCATCAACAGGCGAAGAAGGACGCGAAACCTGCGAAAAGCTCCGGTGAGCTGGAATAAAGCATTGACCCGGAGGTATCCGAATGAGGCAACTCAGTGGGAAGCAACTCCCATTATCATTGACTGAATACATAGGTCAATGAAGCGAACCCGCCGAACTGAAACATCTAAGTAGGCGGAGGAAAAGAAATCAAACTAGAGATTCCCATAGTAGCGGCGAGCGAACTGGGAAGAGCCCAAACCATAAGGGTAACCTTATGGGGTTGTAGGACATCCGATAAAGGTACAGGAAAGTCTAGTCGAACCTCTCTGGAAAGGAGGGCGATACAGGGTGATAGCCCCGTAGACGAAAGGCGGAACTGGCTGAGGATGCACCTGAGTAGGGCCGGACACGTGAAACCCGGTCTGAATCTGGGGGGACCACCCCCCAAGGCTAAATACTCGTTGATGACCGATAGTGAACAAGTACCGTGAGGGAAAGGTGAAAAGAACCCCTGTTAGGGGAGTGAAATAGAACCTGAAACCAATAGCTTACAAACGGTCGAAGGCCTATATCCGTTTTACGGAGATGGCTGACGGCGTGCCTTTTGCATGATGAGCCAGCGAGTTGCGTTAGATGGCGAGGTTAAGGGACAAAGGAGTTCCGAAGCCGAAGCGAAAGCGAGTCTTAAAAGGGCGTGGGCCTGAAACTTGGTTTTGTTTCCCTTTTGGGGTTGCGTGAAAGCTCCTGCGGTTGAACGATCAGAAATAGGTCAATATTGAATTAATATTAACCTGTTTCCGATCGTTCAGCCCCAGGGCTTTGACGCAGCCCAAAAGGGAAAAAAATCCGAGTTTCAGGCCAAAGTCATCTGACGCAGACACGAAACCAAGTGATCTATCCATGACCAGGTTGAAGCAAGGGTAATACCTTGTGGAGGACCGAACTAGTAACTGTTGAAAAAGTTTTGGATGAGTTGTGGATAGGGGTGAAAGGCCAATCAAACTTGGAGATATCTTGTTCTCTTCGAAATAACTTTCGGGTTAGCCTCGGATAGAACTTTACAGGGGTAGAGCACTGGATTCACGCGGGGGGATTACCTCCCTACCAAAGGAAACCAAACTCCGAATACTGTAAAGCCATCCGGGAGATAGGCAGTGTGGGATAAGCTACATTGCCAAAAGGGGAACAGCCCAGATCGCCGATTAAGGCCCCTAATTCTATGCTAAGTGAGTAAGGAAGTGGAGTTTCAAAAACAGTTGGGATGTTGGCTTAGAGGCAGCCATCATTTAAAGAGTGCGTAACAGCTCACCAATCGAGAAACTCTGCGCCGATAATAGACGGGACTAAGAAGCATAGAGCCGAAATCGCGGGTTTATACTGAATAAGTATAAGCGGTAGGAGAGCGTAGTATGTGCATAGAAGGCGTACCGGAAGGAGCGCTGGAGCGCATACTAGTGATAATGCATGGCATGAGTAAACGATAAAGGGTGTGAAAATCACCCTCGCCGAAAACCTAAGGTTTCCAGGGTAAAGCTCGTCTTCCCTGGGTTAGCCGGTCCCTAAGCCGAGGCTGAAAAGCGTAGGCGATGGAAAGCAGGTTAAATATTCCTGCGCCGCCGTAGGCAATGACAATGGGTTGACGAAGTAAGCCGATATATGCGGACCATTGGATGTGTCCGTGGAATCATGAGGAGTGCTGGCAGGCAAATCCACCAGCAATAAACTCTAGGTGAAGACCAAGTGGAACCTTCGGGGGAAACGAAGATATAAGGTGAGACTTCCAAGAAATAGACCCTAGTCGCTGAAGGCGACCGTACCAAAACCGACACAGGTGGGTGGGAAGAATATTCTCAGGCGCGCGAGAGAACTCTTGTTAAGGAACTCGGCAAATTATCCCCGTAACTTCGGGAGAAGGGGAGCCATGCTGGGTGATTAACACTAGCTGTTAATTGCGTGGCGTGGCCGCAGAGAAATGGCCCAGGCGACTGTTTAACAAAAACACAGCACTATGCAAAGACGACTTAAGTCGAAGTATATGGTGTGATGCCTGCCCAATGCCAAAAGGTCAAAAGGAGATGTTAGCCGTAAGGCAAAGCATTGAATTTAAGCCCTGGTGAATGGCGGCCGTAACTATAACGGTCCTAAGGTAGCGAAATTCCTTGTCGGGTAAGTTCCGACCTGCACGAATGGTATAACGATCTGGGCACTGTCTCAACAAGAGACTCGGTGAAATTGTAGTAGCAGTGAAGATGCTGTTTACCCGCAATAAGACGGAAAGACCCCGTGAACCTTTACTGTACTCTGATATTGGCTCTTGACTTGTCATGTGTAGCATAACCGGGAGACTATGAAGGGAGGTCGTTAGGCCTTCTGGAGTCAACAATTGAAATACCGGTCTTGACAAGTCGGGAATCTAACAATAGCCCATGAAGCTGGGCATTGGACAATGTCAGACGGGCAGTTTTGCTGGGGCGGTATCCTCCTAAAAAGTAACGGAGGAGTCCAAAGCTTACCTCATCCTGGTTGGCAATCAGGAGAAGAGCGTAAAGGTATAAGGTAAGTTAACTGTGAGACCTGCAAGTCGAACAGAGACGAAAGTCGGGCTTAGTGATCCGGCGGTGGAAAGTGGAATCGCCGTCGCTCAACGGATAAAAGGTACTCCGGGGATAACAGGCTTATCGCCACCAAGAGTTCATATCGACGTGGCGGTTTGGCACCTCGATGTCGACTCATCGCATCCTGGGGCTGAAGAAGGTCCCAAGGGTTTGGCTGTTCGCCAATTAAAGCGGTACGCGAGTTGGGTTCAAAACGTCGTGAGACAGTTTGGTCCCTATCTTTTGTGGGCGTAGGATACTTGAGAGGAGCTGCTTCTAGTACGAGAGGACCGAAGTGGACGGACCGATGGTGAGCCAATTGTCCTGCCAAGGGCACAGTTGGGTAGCTATGTTCGGAAAGGATAAGCGTTGAAAGCATATAAACGCCAAGCCTCCCTCAAGATAAGGTATCCCTAAGAGACACCATGAAGACGACGTGGTTGATAGGTTGGGAGTGTAAGCACAGCAATGTGTTGAGCTGACCAATACTAATCGGTCCATCGGCTTGACCCCTTTTTTTAAGAATGGAGGAAGAAGACCATTCCCTCCAATAGATGGTCAAGACTAGACTCAAGGTGAGAGAAGAGATATCTTCGAGTGTCGATTTTTGTAAGAGAAATGAAATTGTGAACTTTGCGAGTTTTCCTGGTGGCATTAGAGAGAGGGAAATACCTGAACCCATTCCGAACTCAGAAGTCAAGCCTCTCATCGCCGATGGTACTGCACACAAGAGTGTGGGAGAGTAGGTCGCCGCCAGGTTTTTTTTTGTCTTTGAGCGAGCTGCACCGAATTTAAGGCGGAGCAGAGCGCCGCACTCCAAGGAGCTCGCAAGCTCGCTCATGAGCGAGCTTGTGAGCTCCGTGGAGTGCGGCGCTCTGCGCCGCCTTAAATTTAACGCCGCGGGTTTTAAGAGCACCTGTGAAAAGGGTGGACTTTGTGGACAAACGACAAAAACGACAAAAAGGACTTAAAGGACAAAAAGGACCTAAACGACATAAAGGACTAAAGAAAACTCGTTTTCGTCCTTTATGTTGTTTAGGTCCTTTTTGTCCTTTCTTTTTTTTTGAGACGAATTTCCTAGTCGGCATTCGAAGACGTTGCTATAAAGAGAGTATACAAAAGTATAAGACGCTGCAGGCAGTATGGAACGGGCTCAATTCAGTAGATACAGAAATAAGCATTATTCACACGTATGTTGATATTTTATCGACATACGTGTGAATAATGTTTTATGAAATTGCACGTATGTCGACAATTTATCGACATACGTGTAAAAATCATTGCAAATTTATGTTAGATTTGATATCATAAGCTCATGATAGAAGAAATTCGTATGAAGTCTAAAACTGAAGAAGTTGATTATCAATTCATTATGAATTGTTTAAGAGACTATCGTGCTCCTCGGGATAAGGTGACTAAGCTCCTTGCTTCGGGGTCGTTGATTCGAATAAAAAAAGGATTATATGTTTTTGGTCAAAACTGGGCTCGTCGACCATATAATCTTGCAACATTGGCCAATATGATCTACGGACCCTCCTATATTTCTCTGGAATATGCGCTTCAATACTATGGTATGATTCCCGAACATGTTCACGAAATAACTTGCATGACAACGCGACGAGGGAAACAATTCCAAACACCCGTGGCAAGATTTAGCTATTTCCATCTTCCAAAGCGAAAATATGCCATAGGATTCAACTGGGTATCCTTTTCCACATACCACGGAGCCTTTATTGCTTCAAAAGAGAAATCTTTAGCCGACCTTCTTTATAAAAAGAAATATAAATGGAATAGTGATCAAGACTTAGAAGACACCCTTTTTGATGACTTAAGATTAGAAGAAGAAGCAGTTGTTAATTTAAATCATCTTGAGATGTCTAAGATTGCTGTTGCTTATGGAAACGCGACTATTACACAATTCAGTGATTGGTTACAACGGAAAGGGAAAGGTCTATGACTGCTGCTATAGAACAGATGTTGCAAAGATATGCGTGTCATGAACCTGGGGAGTACGAAAGAGCTCTAAAGGAGATTATCCAAGAAATAGCCCTCGTGGGGCTTTGGCGGGCCCATTTTTTTGAAAGGGCTGCATTTTACGGCGGCACCTCTCTTCGTATTCTTCATGGTCTCAATCGTTTTTCCGAGGATCTTGATTTTACTTTATTTCAGACAGATTTAAAATTTGATTTAAGCCATTACCACAATTCACTTCGTTTAGAATTAGAATCCTTTGGATTCAAAACGGAAATTGTGAAGAAAGAAAAATCTTCTGTGCAATCAGCATTTATAAAAATGAATACTGTGCAAGAGCTTCTAAAAATAGGTGTAGAGGAAGGTAAAATTCGCGGGGTACATCCCCAAACTCTTCTGAAGATCAAGTTTGAAATCGATACAGATCCACCGCCCGGGGCTACAATAGACGTGAGGTATCTCTATCAACCAATTCCCTGTTCAGTGAAGACACTGATATTACCTGATAGCTTTGCCGGCAAGATTCATGCATGCCTTTGCAGGCAGTGGAAAAACCGCGTAAAAGGCAGGGATTGGTTTGATTTTATTTGGTTTGTAGGTAAAAATACACCACTCAATTTGCGTTATCTCGAATCACGATTACGACAATCCGGGGGGCTGACAAATGAAAACCTCCTCACCCCTAATTCAACAGTAGAGATGCTAGCCAATAAAATCGAACAGATTGATATTGAAAAGGCGAAACAGGATGTTTTACCTTTCATTCAAGACAAGGAATCTGTAGCTGTGTGGTCCAAGGAGTTTTTTCTCAGTACGATTGAAAGAATACAATTCCTTTAGTCTTTCTTGGTGGTATAAGGGCTGTCTGGCTCTGATTTCTGCACGATTAAGGGAAGGGGTTCTCCCTCCCGATAAGGAGACAAACGACAGTAGACTTCTTGCATAACCTCTTTCCGTGCCCGTGTGCGCATGCTATTACCCATAAGTCAGTACAACGTTCTCAAATTTAAGGCGGCGCAGAGCGTCGCACTCCATGGAGCTCGCAAGCTCGCTCATGAGCGAGCTTGCGAGCTCCGTGGAGTGCGGCGCTTTGCGCCGCCTTAAATTTAGCGCCGCGGGTTTTAAGAGCACCTGTGAAAAGGGTGGACTTTTAGGGTCCTTTTGGTCCTTTTATTTCTTTTACTCTTCTCCAGCGAGCTTAATGGTATCCATCTCATTGGTGAGGCGCTGTATGGCTTTGGGCTCGGTAGCGCGCACATATAAGTAAAGGGAGATACCGGCAATAAGCCAAACGATGATCACATAAACGGCAAGATTGACAGGATATTCATTGTAATAGCCGAAGATCCATTGGGGAACAAGAGATGCGGCGAGAGGCAATAGCATCAGCAAACCGCCTAGGAAGGGAAATAGAGCGTGTTTAATCCAGTTAAATTCTTTGGGATAATGATACCGATAGTAGATATAACAACTGATGTTGACCATCACGTAAATGATTAATACGGCAATGGTGATAGATGTTGCAATCAGAACAAAGACATCCCAGGGCATCATCCAAATTTGAAATCCAAAGGCGATGATGACTGAGATGATCCCTTGAAAAATAATCGCATTAGTTGGAGTTTGGGTCTTAGGACTAATATAGCTAAACCATGCTGGAAAGACCTTGGCTCTGCCCAAGGAATAATAGATTCGGGTCACAGCATTCGTTACAGCAATACATCCTGCTGTGGTGCTGTTGAAAATGGCTAATAGAATAATCCAATGGCCAATGAGGGACCCAAATGCTTTATCTGCAAGCTGATACATGATCCCCTTATTTGTGCTGAATTCTTTTCCAAAAGCTGCTGGATCGGCAGCTCCGACGCCTGCAATGATTCCATAGCTTGTCCAAATATAAAAAATGCCTATAGCGATGATAGTCACAGCAATAGCAATAGCTAAATTTCTTTTTGCATTATAACTCTCTTCCACTAAAGGAATGAGAGCTTCGAAACCAATGAAGCATGTCATCGCAAAGATGCTGGCAAAGATGATTCCAAAAATCCCTATAGGAGAGGAATCGAGGGTCCAGACGATAGTGGGTTGATTGGTACCGGCATGAGAAATCAGAAGAAGGGATAATAGAGCAATTATTCCTATTTCTAAACCTCCAAATATCATCGTAAGCCTAGCTGACAGGCGGATACCACTGTAACAGCTGAAGGTATATAAGAAGATTCCTATCAGTGTGACAGGCCATGCTGGGACTGGAATGGTGGGATAGTATGCGATGAAAAACTCGCTGACAAATTGTCCAAGAACGATCGTGCCTATTCCGATGGTGGCTCCTCCAAATAGGATCCAGAGCCAAGCTGAGACGAACCCAATGGATGGTCCTAAAGCTTTAGTTAAGATGGGAAAGAGAGCCCCTGCACTGCGAATTTTTTTGGTGATCTGCATGAGGCTTAATCCGGTGAAGATGCAAGCGATGGTTGCAAAGATATAGGCCAGGACCAGAGATGCCCCTCCAGCAGATGCCATGACTGGCATGATGAAGACAGTGCAGAAGGCAGGTGCCAGACAACTGATGCCGTGGAAGATGAGCGTTCCCAATCTTACACTCCCTGCAGCCAGATTTCCCTTATTTTCAGACGATGCCGATGCCATAGTAAACTCCTTATAGGGTAAAACCTACATTAACTTAAACCGCAAAAAAGTACACAGAAAAAATTTTAATAGGTGGATGCGGAGATATACCGCGCTCGGGGAGGATGTGAATAGTTACGAATTATTTATTGAAAAGCCCTGTTTGATTTTTTTCAGATAGTCATCGAAATTGGCAATCCAGCTTTCTTGACCCCCTGATTCTTTGAATACTCGAATTTTCTGAATGAGCTCGAGGTCAAATTTCCTGCAAATTTCGGTGACTTGCATAAAACCATACGCTCCGGCACTCCCAGCCATCCTATGAACAATCCTATTGATTTCTTGTAGAGACTCTTCAGTTATCTCATGACGTAGTTCATTAACAAGTTTTTCTATATTCTTGAGCTTGCCCGGAATAGAATCAATATATTCCTGTTGAATTTTTATAAAATCTTCGTCATAGAAATCTTGAGATGGGTCGTTTGGCTCGGCCATATCGTTCCTGTTTAAAATTGTATTGAATCAAACTGTGTCGATTCTGTCAAGAGATGGAATTCCAGGATAAGGCAGCCCAGGTAAAAAAGAGTATTGACATATGGACCATGAGTCTTCAAAGATATCCAGCTGGTTGCGCGGTGTTGCTATTAGCATTGCTCTTGCTACCCTCATCCTGTTATTGATCCCAATTATCGGATGGCACTTAGAGTCACCTCACTTATTAAAATTGATGACCGATACCCTTCCTATCAATGCCAACACCATCGTTACGTTCATCTTTAGCTCTGCTGCAATCGTAGGTATTGCCTGTCAACGAAAATGTTTAGGAATGATATGCAGCGCTGCAATGATATTAATTCCGATTTTCACTCAAATCTCCTATTTCTTCCACCATAGCTGGAATCTTGGCGAGTATCTGCACCTCTTTTCGCATGAATTCCTTACGACTATACAAGCAAATATGTCCCTTAACATAGCAATTGGTGCTGTTCTTGGTGGAATCGCACTCTTTTGCCTTTCTTTTCGTCAGCTACCTATCTTTTCTGCTTGCTGTGGAAGCGTCACAATAGCTCTTGGAATGGTTGGTATCGTTGGTCTTTTTACTCATACGTTACCGGTCTATCAATCGATACTTATTGGAGAGATGTCTCTCCTAGAGACCCTTATTTTGATTGGGTTAGGTATCGCTATTATTGCATTATCTTTCGTGATATTGAATGGCAAGGTGCGCCCGATTCACATCACTCTTCCTTCTGCTATCATTTTCTACTTCACAACGGCCGGTGTGTATGGTGCTGTTGTCTTTCAGCAACAGACCGAGGTGAAGGAGCGCTTGAGCTCAACGTTGTTTTGGATGGAAAGTGACATTTCTCAAGATTTCGAACGATCTAAGCTAAATCTGCAGCGTCTTGCGAAAACGTTGGAACTCGTTCACTCTAACCTTGCTGATACCAAGCAATATGCAGCTCCCGCTTTGAATAATCGAATGGGATTTGAAGCTCTCACGTTGGTCACACCCTCTTTGGAGACCATTTGGACCATTTGGGCATCGAATAGAACCTTTTTTAAGCCGTTAGAAGATGCCATCGTCAGCCAAAAAGCACACAGAGACATTTCTAAGCCACTATCGTTCGTTGCTCGTTTTTCTGCACAGGATCTTGAACAATATGGATTCCTTATTTTTGAACCTGTTGTCGTTGACGACCAATTGAGAGGTTGGTTAGTTGGATATGAAACAGATCAGCAAGTCTTCCATGATATTTTGTTAAATCTGAATCAGTTGGGTTACTTCATAAAAATACAACAAGCGCATGAGGTTATTTCTCCTCCACCTTTTCAATCACATGATCAATATGAAATGCCTGTAGCTTTTGAGGGTGCATCTTGGATTTTCAAAATCAGACCAAATCAAGATGTCGGTGCACGTATGACTTCCCATCTGTCGGTAGTCACGCTGGGCTTAGGAATCCTGCTCTCCTCAATGGCGCTCATCATTATTCAAGCCTCCTTAAGAATGAAGGAAAAAAGGGAAAACTCCCTATTAATCGAAAAACGTCTTGAAACCCTTATCCAAATGTCCTTCGATGCTATCATTACTGGCAATACGGAAGGAATTATTGTGGGTTGGAACAATGGTGCGGAACAGATCTTTGGTTATACAAGAGAAGAAGTGATCGGCAAACCTTTGACCATTTTGATACCAGAGATGTACCGCAAAGCACATTCGGAAGGAATGCACAGGGTACTCACAGGGGGAGAGAAGCACATCATAGGAAAAGTCGTTGAACTCAGCGGGCTGCGAAAAAATGAAACTGAGTTTCCCATGGAGCTATCCTTGACAATGTGGCAAAACAATAACATTACCCTTTTCACAGCTATTGTAAGGGATATCACAGAAAGAAAACAGATGGAGAATTCGGTGTACGAAGCCAAGAACAAGGCTGAAGAAATGCATCGCTTAAAGAGTGAGTTCCTTTCAATGATAAGCCATGAGATGCGGACGCCTCTGACATCTATTCTAGGCTATTGTGAGTTGTTGTTATCTTCTAAAACACCACCGGAACAGTGTCTACCCTATGCAGAAGTTATCCAACGACGTGGAAATCACTTGCTGAGAATTCTTGATGATCTCTTTGATCTAACACAATTTGAAGGCTATAGCGTTAATGTCAATCGAATAAAATGTTCTCCTCGCACTATTGTAGAAGATGTGATTTCTAACATATCGCCATTAGCGTCAGACAGCAATCACGCATTGGAAGTAGAATATGAAGGACCCATTCCTGTTTACATTTATAGCGATCCAAAGCGCATTTATCAAATTCTCAACAACCTATTGTTCTATTCACTCAAATCGAGTCAAAATAGGGAAATCCGACTCCTCGTTTCCGTGATGGAACCCAAAAAGACGCCCAGCTATGTTCAATTTTGCCTCACCGATCTCAACATCGGAATTGGAAAAGAAGACGCCAACAAACTATTCCAATCCTCCGCTCAAGTCGATTACTCCATACTACAAAAATATGGTGGTGTGTATGTGAATCTAGCAATCGCAAAGAAATTGACAGAGCTACTTGGAGGAAAAATATCTTGTTATAGCGAACCAAGCGGCAGGTGTACCTTTATCGTCAACATCGCTACAGGGTTATCAGAAAATGAAATAGTTCCTCCAGTAGCCCCACCAGTTGTTGTGTCGCCGCAAAATGCTGTTTCGCAAACCAGCAAAATTCCCTCTAGTGAACAAATTCTAAAGGGTAAAAGGATTTTGGTTGCTGACGACGACGACGATAATCGGCGGTTGATTACCCTATTTTTACAGTGGTCTGGAGCCATTGTAGATGGGGTAGAGAATGGAAGTGAGGCGTATAAAAAAGGGATGGAATCATTAGATAAAGGGCAGCCTTATGATCTCGTGTTAATGGATCTCGAAATGGCGGAAATGAATGGGTTGGAAGCCACCCAGAAATTACGGGCAGAAGAATATCATGTTCCTATAATTGCTTTAACAGCCCATGGGTCAAAGAAAGATGCAGACAAATGTATCGCTGCTGGATGCAATGAGATGCTTATCAAACCAATCCCGCGCGATGTCCTCATCCAAAAAGTGTATAACTATTTCATGGTTAAATGATGAGAAGCTTGACGAGTTTATTGATAGCATCTATTGCCATTGTGATCTCGCTGTTGGGTATTGCCTATTTCTTATCTCAGAAAAGTGAAAAGACAACATTGCCAACCTATTTTACGTACACCGAGGAAGAGCTTTTGCTCTTGCGTTCCCTTCCTCCCCCTGGGACGTCCATTACAAAGGAAAATATCGAACTATGGCAAGAGATCATGTTTGATCTAGTCAAAGATGAGCAAATGTTCGATACCATATCCTCGCGCCTTTATGCCTACTTCTTTACTGCTTTGCGCGATACTGCCTTTCTCTCCTATAACCTCCACAACCGTTTTGCTGGTAGTGTCGACCCTATATCGCAAAGTATCCTATGTCTTTTCTTCGCAAAAGATTGTGGAAGATTATCTCAGAAAAATAGTGGTGATCCCTATTCCAGAGCAATTGCAGAGATAGTTTTGACTAAAGTCAAAGCCAGAATGGCTGAAGATGAAAAATCTCAATTTTTCTATCCAGAAATAGTAGGTGAGGGATATTGGAAAGGAAATAAGCCCTACCTCGGTCTAGAGGTGGGATCCTGGAAAACATGGTTGATCAAGTCAGGGAGTCGATTCAGATCTTTGCCTCCACCACCTCCTAACGATCCAGAATGGAAACGACAACTCGACCTTGTCGGTGAGGCAGTGAAAACAATCTCCGACACACAGAAAATATCTGTGATCTCCTGGAGTGGTGGCCCGGCCACAATCGGGTTGACAGGCCAATGGATCGAAATTGCAAGCAACTATATGAATCAACACGCACCCTCATTGGACAAAGTCCTACTCGTCCAATCGACACTAGCAATGGCGATGGCCGATGCTATTATCGCTGTGTTTGATTCAAAATACACCTTTTGGGTAAAGCGTCCTATTATGTTTGATTCTAAACTCATATCGATCATGCCCACTCCCAATTATCCCACCTATCCTGGAATTCACACCACTATATCGTTTACAGCGGCAACAATTCTTTCAAATTTTTTTCCGGAGAATAAACAGCACTGGATTAATTTCGCCGACGAAGATTCTCAGTCACGCTTATGGGGAGGGATCGATTTTCCTATCGACTTAGAGCAAGGTAAAATTCAGGGGGAAGAGCTGGGAAGGAGTATCAACCTCATGTACGAAAGAGAGTAAATGATGATTCAGCAGCTCCCGCTATTTCCATCTTCACCCAGGGTTGCGTTGCCCCTACCGGGGCTGCCTTACCCTGGGCTACCATCTGTCACCCCATCCTGGGGTTCAACTTGTTTTAATAGCGGGAGCTGCTGATGATGACTTTAGATTTTTTTCAGCTTGCTCCGATTCCAGAGAATGCAATGAAGGGGTTTTATAGTGGCAATTTAGTTTTCCTCTCGTACGTTGTGGCTACTTTGGCATCACTGGTTGCTCTTCAGATCGCCGGGAAGATCCGTCAAGAAAAACCATTCCTTTTCAGGCTCTTCATGGGTGGTGCTTTTGCCATGGGAGCTGGAATTTTTACGATGCACTTTATAGGCATGCTGGCATTTCACATGCCAATTCCAGCACGTTATAGCTTTTCTTGGACCTTGTTGTCTTTAATTATAGCCATTATCGCCTCGGGATTTGCCATCTACCTGATTAGAAATCCTCAAACCAGGATAGGGGGGATACGATATATTTGCGGAGGCATCGTTCTAGGATTGGCGATCGTTAGCATGCACTACACAGGCATGACAGCCATGACTGGTGTAAAAATCACTTATTTACCAGGACTATTTTTTCTTTCTATCCTGGTAGCAATCTTTGCCTCGTTATCGGCACTATATTTGATGATAAAATGTGAACAAGGTTCTATCGTTTGGCAAAAAATCCTCAAGATTGTAAGCGCTCTTTCTATGGGTGCAGCAATCTGTGGCATGCACTACATAGGGATGGCAGCTGCTGTTATCACACCCATTGAAACTCACGGACTACCAACTTCGACCCTCCTTTTATTGTCCCCGGAAAAGTTGTCTTTTGTAGTGGCTTTTGTTGCCTCCATTATCATGGTTATCGCTCTCGTCGTTGCAACTGGGTATATGCAAATGATCCTTGTGAAGATATTAACAGGATTTCTGATTGCCCCCCTTCTACTGATCCCGTTAGCAGTTGTATTTTTTCAAAACATCCAGGTCTCAACTCAGTGGGGAAAGGTCATGTCAAATGAGCTATTTCCCCGGATGCACGCCCTATTCAAAATGGAAAACGATGTCCTCAAAATTCAAGTCATCACAGCACATATTACCACCGGTGAATCGAAGGATGAATTGAGTTTGGATAAAAACAAATTGCTAGCTGTCTTGGTGGAAATGGATAAATGGGAAAGTAGGTACATCCAGCACCTCGGAGAGTATCGCAATAGCAGCTCCTTCAGCATTGAAGATCTCAAGACTTTAAAAGATAAAGTCATCCTTTCCACAATATCGCTTATAGCACTAATAGAAGAGGGGGCTTCTCCAAAGGCAATAGCGGACCAACGGGATGTGTTGGATGGCCAACAAACTGGTCTATCCAAATTCATTGAAAAAGCAATTTTTGTGGAGTTGTCTGCATTAGATCGGTGGAGCAACGAAAACAAAACGCTTGAAGATGAATCAGGAGATCTCTTCTTAATCACCATTGGATCGATTTTTTTGTTTTCATTAGTGACTAGTGTTTTTATTGCAATTCAAATTACTGAACCTATTATTCAAGTGAAAGATATTAGCAGAAAAATTGCTAAAGGGGACCTAAATACACTAGTTCAGATCAAATCAGACGATGAATTTGGCGAAATGGGAAAAAACTTTAATGAAATGATTAATGCCTTGTCGATATTGAAACAAAAAAAGGACCTTCTGTTGCGAATGGCTGCACATGACTTGCGAAATCCCCTATCGGTCATTACAGAGAGTACATCCTTGCTTACCGCAGAATTAGCCGATAAAATTGATGCAGAACAGCGCTCACTTCTCGATATGATTGGCAGAGCAAGCCACTCCATGCTCTCTCTCCTCAATAACTTGTTAGCCGTGGATGTTGTACATGCCAACATTTTTAAAATTGAGCTTATGAGAGTCAATGTAAGAAATTATTTCCAGCACATTTTCGAATATAACGAACTCCTCGCGCGAAAAAAGAAAATTAACCTCAGATTAGATCTGCAGGTTGTGAGTGAGTTTGCCTATTTTGATCCTGGCAAAGTCGATCAAGTGATTAACAACTTATTGAGCAATGCATTCAAGTTTTCCCTGCCAGGTTCTAATGTCGTAATGGTAATCAAAGAGGATGGTAAAACACTACGGGCGGAAATTCATGATGAAGGCCCTGGGATTCCAGTTAATGAGCAACACAAGGTGTTTACCCCGTTTTCTAAAATGTCTATCAAAACGACTGGAGGGGAACCGTCCCATGGTTTAGGCCTTAGTCTTTGTAAAGATATCATTTCAGCACATGAAGGCAAGATCGGCTTCAACAGCCAGATTGGGAAGGGATCTATGTTTTATTTTGAGATCGATCTGCGGACAGGAGTCTAATTTACAAAGGGGATGGTGATGGTAAACTCTGAATAGACACCTTCTTGGGTCTCGAACTTAATAGCTCCTCCATGAAGCTGTGCAACGATACTATGGGTTAAAGAGAGTCCAAGGCCAATCCCTTTTCCTGGGGGTCTTGTTGAGAAGAAAGGGGTAAAGATCTTCTCTGATATGTCTGGGGCTATCCCTATCCCATTATCTTTGATTTTGACAGCATATTCTATTCCAAGATTCTTTGTTGTGAGGGTGATAGTGGGTGTAAAGCTCTCCTTAGAGATATGCATTTTTTGTTCTAAGGCGTAGTAGGCATTATCTAGGAGGTTGAAAAAAACTCTTTTGAGATCGGGTCCTGCACACTTGACGGACTCGAGATAAGGATCATAATTCTTTTGAATGGTGACGGGAAATTCAGGATGAACAGCTGCAGCTGTGTCGATGGCTTCATCGAGTAAGGAGTGAAGATGAACGGGAGCAAATTCATGAGAGCTGACCAAGGAGTGTTCCAGCATGATTTCTTCAATCTTGACAGCCCGTTTACTTTGCTCTTTGACCCTCGACATATTTGTAGAAATTGAGCTTATGGATTCTAACAAGAGGTCTGCACATTCTTCTCGATTATTTTGATCGGTCCTGACTAAGGTATTGACGGCATCATCAACCAATTCCAAAGAGAGTTCGGCAAAGTTGATCACAAAATTAAGAGGGTTTTTAATGGCATGTGCAATACCCACCGTAAATAGATCCATCGCTGCAATGCGCTCTTGGTGCAATAGTTTGAGCTGCACCTGTTTAATAATCTCAGTGCGCTCTTCCACTTTTTTCTCTAATGTCGCATAGAAACGAGCATTCTCGATCATGAAGGCCATTTGGGAGGATAGGAGGGTCAAAAATTGCGCATTTCGAGGTTTGAAAGTTCCTAAGTTGGCTTTGCTTTGCAAGTAAAAGATCCCAATCAACCTTCCTTGATTGATTAAAGGGATGCAAAATATCGAGTCAGATCGGTGGGTCTGGATATAGGGATCGTCATAAAAACTGATTTCATGTGAGGTATCGGCAATGAGAATCTCTTTTCTATCTCTTTCTACCCCTTTCACGATTGCAAATGAGAGCACACCTGGTAACGCCTCCAAAGGAGTAGGTTTAGTTAGGGTAGCTTCTGATGCATCTGGGGTCATCTTGACTCGCAAATAGGGTTTGTCATTTTCAATCAAAAAAAGATAGGATGCATCAGAATTAATCGTTTGCATGACGATCTCTACAAATTTAGTCAATAGTTTATCCAAATGGATTTCACTAGAGAGAGTTTGGGTCGTTTTAATGATGATAGCACTTGAGAGTTCGGAACCTGATACCGTTGCTGTATCTGTAGAGGACCAGCTATGGAAGTCAATAGCCTCTGGTTCTTTTTTTTGTAAGCTGACTTGAGGCAGATAGGAGATCTGTTTTAATAGTTCCTGGTGTCTATCTTTGAGTTGGGACGCGATGTAATGGGCTCCCCATTCAGAATAGGCCTTGATGGCCTCATTGAACAAATAGGCAGCAGCTTTGGTCCTATTCTGGTCCAGATAACAATTCGCAAGGAGCTGATATCCTAATGCTTCATCATGCAAGAAATTTCCCTTTTTGGCCAATTCTATTGCATTTTCATAAAGCCTTTCAGCCTCCTGGTAGTGTTTAGAGATCCTACTGACTTCGCCGCTGAGTAATAGATAATGATGCTTAAAGTTGAGGGGACAAATTTCAGCATATGTTTTTATCAATTTTACAAGTTTTTCTGATGCAGACCAATATTTGCTTTTGTTATCTGGGTGGGAGCAAAGAGCTGTATAAGTAAGCGCTTGATAGAAATAGAATTGGAGCCAGAATGAATAACCCAGAAATGAGTTAAAATATTTTTCCATTTTTTCGGCTAAGGCAGCTGCATCTTCATACCGTTCTTGGGCATAATATATCGTGATCATATTTGAGATATAAACGAATTCGCCAAAGGGTAAAGACTCCAAGGGAAGCAAATCACGAAATTCGTCAAACGTTAATTCTTTTGAAGCACGCGTGCCTGTGAGATATTGGAAGAAATTTTTAAGGAATGTAAGTGCCCAAATATCTTCTCTGCTATGGTATTTCGTGACTTCACCAAGAAAAAGATCACATTCTTTGAGGATATATTCTAAAGGCTCTCCTTGCATGAATAAAAAATGGATCACAGCGGGAGTGGATGATGTCGCTAGATTGATAAGCCCTGCGGAAAGTGAGGGAGATATCAGTTCCTTGACAGCTTTGGCGCATTCTTTGTAAGAGGTTTGCCAATAACC
>Ga0207159_1112_pt2 | contig 19112 bp, 16 predicted proteins | sample Alteio_BWMinHeat_23_FD_153511 | JGI IMG/M metagenome (GOLD analysis project Ga0207159, IMG submission 153511) | Enriched cells from forest soil in Barre Woods Harvard Forest LTER site, Petersham, Massachusetts, United States -... | ecosystem: Environmental > Terrestrial > Soil > Temperate forest >... | reverse complement strand
GCCCCTGGATGTTTTTGAAATGGAGGCATTATGCATGGGTACATCTTTTTCTTTTGTTTTTAAACAATAAGCCTTGATCATTTTTGAGGTGTCCATGGTTATGCGTTTTAATTTCTCACCTGTTTTGTAAAAATGGGTAAGATAGATCATATCGGTAATGTACTTCTCGCTTAACCAGTCGTCCAGGTCAAACTCGCCGGCTTTATGTAATATGGCAAGGGCATAGCAGTTGGCCTGCCATTCATAGGTCTGCAATTTTTTTAATAACGCGTCATCGGGGTTTGTATATAATACCGAGCCCAGTTTATGCAGCAGTTCATCCGTATTCCATTGTACGCTGTGCCCTGCAAGGTGCAGCAGGTTAAACACCTTTTCTTCTGCCGATAAGTGATAACCGATAAATATTCTTTTGCCATCAAGGTCACCTTTAAAAAAAGGGTCAAGATTATGGGTGTAATGCACCACCAAACCCATTTCGTGTACTACATGTTCACATTTGTGCAGTATTGCTGCAAAATCAACTTTCTTTTTTGCCATAAATTAATCACAAAAATACAATCTAATATTTCGGTCGCCGGATGATAAAATACGCCTTACTGGATAATTCCCTCCATCACATCCTCAATGTATGATACTATTTCAACAAAACGCGGCTCTTTACGTATTGACCTGTCACGGTTGCCCTTAAGATCAGGCTTAATATGTTTGATGATACGCCCAGGATCTGAATCCATAATATAAATATCCTGCCCTAATAAAACAGCCTCCCTGGGGTCGTGTGTAACCAATATTACCGTAGGGTTCAGGTCTGCAAGCTCTCTTTTTTGAAATATGTCCAGCAGGAAAAATTGCATCTTGGCCCGGGTAAAACCATCCAAAGCGCCGTAAGGCTCATCCAGCAACAGCATATTGGGATTGGCTACAAGGCACCTGGCAATGGCCACACGTTGCAGCTGCCCGCCTGACAGTTGCGGCATTCTGGCGTATTTATTCTCATGCCCTTCAAGGCCAACCACTTTTATCATTGCCATCGCCTGCTCATTCGCCTGTTTTTCTGCAATACCTTTTAATGTAAGCGGCAATGCCACATTTTGCAGTACAGTAAACCATTCAAGAGAAGAATATTGCTGAAACACCATGGGTATACTCTGATCTTCAGCGAGTTCTTTCCCATCAACAAAAACCTGTCCCGATGTTGGCTTTTGAAGACCGGTAAAATAGCGGAGTATGGTAGATTTCCCACACCCGGATTTACCCATTATCACCACAAACTGGCCCTCATTAGGATAGTCTTCCACAGCAAGATTAAAATTGTCGAAAACAACAAAATCCTTCTGCGTTTTTGTATCAAAATATGTTTGATGAATTCCCCGCAATTCAAGTACAAGAGGCAATGAACCTGTGCCGGAAGTTTGCTGGTCGTCCGTTGATTTTACTTCCTTCATTTATTGATATTTGAATTTAAACAATAGCCTGTCGATCAACCTGAACAGCGCATCCTGTATAATGCCTATTATTATGATGATAAAGATAACTGCGTACACCTTGCCCACATTGCTTTGCCGCTCCCCAAGAAAGATCAGGCTTCCCAGGCCACCCTGGATGCCCGCAAGCTCGGCAACAATAATATAGGTCCAGCTAATGCCTACCAGTATGCGGATATCGTCAGACAGGCGTGCAATTACAGACCGCCATGTTACATACCGTACTGTTTGCCAAAAGCTGGCGCCAAGGGTTTTCATCATTTGCAGGTGCGTGGTATCCACCTCGTCAATACGCTGAACAACAACAGGAACCAGGTAAACCCAAATGCCAAATGCAAGGAAATTGATCTTTGTTTCTATGGTAAGGCCGCTTATCGCAATAAATATTCCCATCAACGCTGTAATCGGCACAAACCTCAGTGCGTTTACCTGGTGGCTGAACATCTTGCGTACCTTGGGTGAAAGCCCGATGGCAAAGCCAACAACTATTGCTGCAACGATGCATTTTGCATAGCCGACAAAATTTATGCGAAGCGAAAAAAGGATATTGCCCCACAGGTTGTCATCTGCCTTCATCTCCAAAAACGAATGCCATGTTTTTTGTGGAGTTGGCAGCACATGGTTATTGATGAGGTTAAAATTTGTGACAAGGTACCATACAACAAAAAGGATGGCCCAGCCGGATAACTGTAATAGCGAAAGGTGCTTGTTAACATACCTTTTTACAGCTATGCCGAGGGAATTATTTACTTCAACAGTCTCATGCTTCATATAGGATCTTTGTTTAGGGAGATCTCAGTTGTGTGACCTGATACAGCTATTTGGGCGCATCCCAGATAAACTGGAATTCGGTGCGGCGGTTTTTCGCACGGCATGCCTCATCCTGGTTGGCCTCGCAGCCTGGAACGGGTTTTTTGGAGCCATTGCCTGCAACAATGAATTTATTCTTGTCAAACTTAAATTCATCTACCAGGTAACTTACTACGGCTATCGCCCTGTTCATGGAAAGTTTGTCGTTCACACTTGCATTGCCAGTATTATCGGTATTACCTTCAACACGTATGTAAGCGCTGGCAAAACCCTGCGCAAGCTCTTTTATTTCCCGGTCAATAATCGCCCTGTCGTCTTCGTTAAGTTCAGCAGAGTTTGTAGGGAATTCTAAACTTACTACTTTACTGCTCTGTGATACTTCAGACTTTATTTGTGCCGTAGCGGGTTTAAATGCTTCCTGTTTGGCGGCAACCTGGTTGGCATCGCCGGCAAATGACTTGTCATTCATCAGTTCCTGTATTACAGAAGGATCTGAAACATTTCTCCATGGTGCAGGAGATTTTGCAAGGCCCACCTCCGTGTATTTTATCGCCATCCTACCATACATCCTGTCACCTGTCATCCCTGTATAGGTACTGTTGAGACCGAAAAAATTTATATTGTCTCCAAGGGTAGAGAAATATACTTTGTTGGCTGACTTGGCAGCAACATCCTCCGGAAATTTGAAGCCTTTTGCAAAAAGTGCGTTTGCCTGCTTTTTAGCATCAGCATCATTATTTACGCGTGCATTGCCTGTTAACCATGCTTTTACAAGCTTTACTATCAGGTCGTGCTTGGCTTTAAGTACATCCTGCTTTACCAGCAGCCCATCTGCAATTATCTGGCTGGCAACAGCGCTGCTTATAAGCACCTTTGCACCTGCCTGTGATGCAACACAATCTTCATCATCGGGCGCCCATACCACAGCTGCGTCGCATTGCCCGTTCTTGAATGTATTGGCAGCTTCAACACCATCTGCTACCTGGTAACCGTCAATGTCGCTCATTTTTAAGCCGGAGGATTCAAGCACATTCAGCAACAAAGTATGCGAAGCCGTGCCTACCGCATAGGCAACTTTCTTTCCTTTTAAACTGGCCACATCATCAATGCCTTTGCGCACTACGATCGCATCAGCGCCGTGGGACTGGTTAACCTGCATGATCTGCACAACGTTATCGGCAAGCAATTCGCTGCCCGATCCCATTTCCACTGAAAGTGCATCTGTGGTGCAATACACAAGGTCAAGATCGCCTGAATGCAGGCCTGACCTTGTATCCTTAACCGCGTCCATTTGTTTTATCTGTAATTTAATGCCGTATGTCTTGTACATGTCGCTGTTCTCATTTGGATCCATCCCGCCATTCATGAGAACAAGGCCTTCCACGCCTGTGAACGTATTATATGCCACTACCAGGTCGGCGCTTCCTGATTTGCCACCAACAGATATTTTGCCATCCTTGGATATCCAGTGTGTATATGCAAAATAAGCCGCGCCTAATACCACGATAAATATTATTAAGTTCCGTATAGCTTTTACGGTCTTTTGCCCTTTTTCTGTTAGTTCCATATTTTTTTGGTTTGTGAGTTGTATAAATATAATAGTAAACTACTTAAGCAGGTCTTTATTGGCGCTTAACCAGGATGTGTCCGTTGTGTTTTCGATACTGTTTTGAACTGGGTCATCATTTTTCATGAATGCAAATACATCCACCTTGTTACTGTATTGTTCCAGTAACTGCTGGCCCGCATCGTCCATTATACCATTTTCCGCTTCCATCTTCATCAGTAATGTCTCATGGTCATGTATCATCGACATCACTTCCGATTCATTCTCTGCAATACGGTTGCGCGTTTCTTCCAGCGTAATTGTTTCAAATTCTGATACGCCTAATAACGAAGAAGCGCTTAATGCAGCCTCCCTCCAGACATTTGATGTTTGAAGCTGGTCACGTAACCGGCCGATCGTATTTGCCACAGATTCAGTACTGCTCTCAAGGTTACTGTACAGGCGGTCAAAAAAGTTATAGCTTTTAAGCATCTTTTGCTTATCATCCTGCATGATCTTCAGTAATTTTTCATCTTCTGCAGCCTCGCGCCCAAAATGGGCGATCTGGTCTTTGGCTTTATCGCGGGTATGCTGGTCCAGCTTTGGATTATCTGCCTGTTTGGTGAACTGGGCCGCATAATCAAGGTTCTTCTGCATGCTCTCCTTCCTTTCAGTCATTTTTGAGTTATGCAACGTGATCGCTTCCATCATTTTTTTGATGCTTACATTAAATTTGGCAAGCATCGCACGGCGGTTTGCTACCACTACTTCCAACAGGCCGGGCAGGTCGGTCTTTATTAAAAAGCGCGTCATTTTTCTTATCGCACTTTTCCAGCGGGCAATAAGCACGTTGCGCATTATGAACACAGTGCCAAGCACTGCCACTACTATAATCAGTTTGCCTATCTCTATCCCAAAATCCACCCAATTACGGATAGTTTGCGTAATAATTGGCAACAGCAGGTACCCTACTAAAAGAAATGCTGCGATCATTACCGCAGTAATTCCCATACGCATTTTACGCTCGTCCGGGGTTTCCAGTGTATAAACGGAGGAGTCTTTTGCTACTTCATCCATATATTTTAATTTGTGTTGTTATTAATGACGGTTAAATATAATATTTTCTGTTATAAGGCCTGCAGCCTTTTAATATCGGTATCTATGGTTGACTGCATGTAATCGTGCGCAGAGGATATTAACCGCTGTGCTTTTTCAATCTTCTCAATGGCCTCTTTTCCAAGCGTTTTATCCACATCCTGCTGTGTCTTTTCTTTATTCATGGCATCTTCCAGTTGCTTCTTTTGCAATTCCAGTTGCTGAAGCTGCTGCTGCATTTTTTTAATGCTGTCGTCATGCCCCTGCAGTATGGTTTGCCGTTTTTGCAGCTGGTTGTTTTTTTCTGTTTCTGCTCCTTTTATAAAATCCTCTTTTTTTTGTTTGATCACATCTTTATAGTGAAGAGCGGTTTCCACAAGTTTTGCAGTTGGTATCTCCTGTGCATCAAAACTCATGATCACGGCCTGCAATACTACCTCAGGTGCAACAATGCCTTTGGCCGCCATTTTTTGCTGTGTTTTTATAAGCTGCTGGCGAAACTCAAAATAGTCAGGCCCCGGAATATTTGCTTTGCCAAGTTCATCCTCAAAAAATTTGATGAAGGTAGGATCCGGCTGATCACCTGACGTTACTACAGCAGTTTGCTGCAAAGGTGTTACGAACGAAGGGTCAGGCGCTGACGGGGCGGAACTGCCTACCGTATTATTGGAAGGATATAAAGGAAAATATGTAGGGGCGACATTATTAACAGGCCTCTGCGCCGGAGCGGGGGCCGGGTTTTCCGGCTTTTCTTTATCACCGGGTTCCTCCGCAATAAAGCCCTGTTGTTTTAAAAAGCTTTTTAATCCCATAAATATTTTTTTTAAAAGTAGTTTTTTTGAAAGAAAATATAGTTATCAAAATGACATTTCAATTAAAAGATCATTTTCAACACGGAACAGGAGTATTAAAGTTATTATTTTTACGATAATCTCCCATTCTGACCCTTTTTTTCTTAAAACGGCATCCAAGCTACAGCAGGAAATATTGAACATCAACACAATTATGTACAAGCGGCAAAACGCTTTTAACCGCCATCGGCCGGCGCCGGAAAAAATTAAAAGGAAAGGCAGGCAAATAATGTGAAGAACCCATTTTTTTCATGTTGCAGGGGTTTAACCGTTGAATGAAACCAAAGATATTGGTGTAAAAGGAATAACCCAAAAAAAGAAACTGCTGATGTGTGGGAATTGAATAAAAGGCGAACATTTGTTAATAAATTTGAATTCAATTAAAGCATAGTCACGGGTCGTTGCAACATGGCTGCAATTAAAGATAGATTAGAAACAAAACAACAAGAACTGAGAATGCATGAACACAATAAAAGGTGGCTGATCAGCATGATGAAAACATCCGGAAGCAGGCGGAGGCATGTTATAAATGGACACTATTCGGATGAAAGGCACCTGCAGCACAATTACGACCTGGAGGAACTTCCCAAACATGAAAGTATAAGATCAACAAAAAAATTCTATAAAGGCAAGATAAATTATGGGCTTTTAGTACGATTCCTGCGTGGAAATATTGGTAGTGATTGGGATGAGGTATATTCTGAGATCATCAGCCGTATACCGACCAAACTTTTGGAATATAAAGAAATGATATATTGGTTTGTTGCAGACAAAGTGCAATTTATTGACGGAAGGCCCTGGAACAAAAAGACACAGCAATTTATATGGACAGGCGAAGAATATTTTTCGGTTCACTATACCAAGGTTAGAAAGCAGCCTGAATTCCGAGAGTTTTATGTTGATCCAAACACCAATAAATTAGTTCATATTCCCCAAAGGTCATTTAAAAGAATTGCAAAAAAGAAAGGATAATGCCTGCCGTTATTATTTTATCAATTGGCAGGTCTCATTAAAAGTTCTATACTTTTTCTGCTGCAACAGGCTTTACCACCTCAGTATGCATTAGCTGCAAAAATCGTTGCATGGCCTTCATGCTTTTTACATCATCTACTACCAGCAAAAAGTTTTTGGCTACCTGTTTAAGCCTTGCTTTGTTAGTGCCTGTTTGCAGGTATTGGATGATGTTATGAAAAACAGGCGCCTCAAAATAAGGAGAATCATTTTTGTTGATAAAATAACAACGCAGGGTATTTTCTTTCAGCGACATTTTTTCAAAACCCATATCTACCGCCAGCCAGCGGCATCGCACTGTAGTGAAAAGGTCCTGCACCTGCCCGGGCATAGGGCCAAAACGGTCAAGCATTTCTGTATGAAAGGCCTGCAGGTCCTCTTCTTTCTCACAATTATCCAGGCGTGTATAAAGCGAAAGCCTCTCGGTAATGCTTTCTACATAATCATCAGGTATCAATATCTCCAGGTCGGTATCTATGGTACAATCACTTACAAAGTCATCCTGTTTGCTTATCTCTTCCTTGAACAGGTCTTTGAAAGAGGTTCTCTTCAGCTCACGTATCGCTTCATCCAATATTTTCTGGTACATTTCAAAGCCTATCTCTGCCATAAAGCCGCTTTGATCGCCGCCTAATAGGTTGCCTGCACCACGAATATCCAGGTCGCGCATGGCTATCTGAAAACCGCTGCCCAGGTCGCTGAACTGTTCCAGCGTTTGCAGGCGTTTTCTTGAATCGGAAGGCAGCGTGCTCATAGGCGGTGCCAGCAAATAACAAAAGGCCTTCCTGTTGCTGCGGCCTGCACGGCCACGCAACTGGTGAAGGTCGCTCAGGCCAAAATGGTGTGCATTATTAACGATGATGGTATTCACATTGCTTATGTCCACACCGCTCTCCACTATATTAGTGCAAAGCAGCACATCATATTTGCGCTCTATAAAGTCAAGTATCTTTTCTTCCAGTTCATGTCCTTCCATTTGCCCGTGTGCATAGGAAATGCTAAGGTCGGGGCAAAGCCCCTGTACCATCGCACTCATTTCTGCAAGCCCCTGCACGCGGTTATGAATAAAGAATACCTGGCCGCCACGCTCTGTCTCATAATAAATGGCATCGCGTATAAGGTCGGCGTTAAATACATGTACCTCCGTTTGTATGGGCTGGCGGTTTGGTGGCGGTGTATTGATAATGCTGAGGTCTCTTGCGCCCATCAGGCTAAACTGCAGTGTACGCGGGATAGGCGTGGCTGTAAGTGTTAAACAGTCCACATTTGTTTTTAATGTCTTCAGCCTTTCCTTGTGTGCCACGCCAAATTTTTGTTCCTCATCCACTACCATTATGCCAAGGTCCTTAAACTTTACATCTTTTGCCAGCAGGCCATGCGTTCCGATAATGATATCAACCTTACCTTCTTCAAGCCGCTTAAGGGTTTCTTTCTTTTCTTTGGCAGATTTAAAACGGTTGATATAATCCACGGTAACGGGAAAGTCCTTCAACCGTTCTGAAAAAGTTTTATAATGCTGAAAGGCAAGTATGGTGGTTGGCACCAGCACTGCGGCCTGCTTGCCATCCACGCAGGCTTTGAATGCTGCACGTATCGCCACTTCGGTCTTTCCAAAACCTACATCGCCGCACACGAGGCGGTCCATAGGCGAGGGGCTTTCCATATCCTTCTTCACATCAGCAGTTGCTTTGCTTTGGTCGGGGGTATCTTCATAAATAAAAGACGCCTCCAGTTCGGTTTGCATGTAATTATCGGGTGTGAAAGCAAAACCATGCTGCGATTTACGTTGGGCATATAATTTTATCAGATCAAAAGCGATCTCTTTTACTTTCGCCTTTGTTTTCTCTTTCAGTTTGTTCCAAACATCGCTTCCAAGCTTATTCACCTTAGGCACTGTACCCTCCTTGCCTGTGTACTTGGAAATTTTATGGAGGGAGTTGATATTCACATACAGTATATCACTATCCTTGTAGATGATCCTTACTGCCTCCTGCACCCTGCCATTCACTTCAATTTTCTGCAGCCCGCTGTAAGTGCCAACGCCATGATCAATATGTGTAACAAAATCGCCCGGCTGCAGGTCACGAAGTGTTTTCAGCGTAAGCGCCTTGTTTTTGTTATAAGCCTGTTTTATTTTGTATTTGTGGTAACGCTGGAATATCTGGTGGTCGGTATAACAAACCACTTTAAGGCCTTCATCAATAAAACCTTCATGAATACCGGTTGCAATAGGAGTGAACTGGATATCGGTATTAAGATCCGTAAAAATGATCCGTAACCTTTCCAATTGCTTGGACTGCTCAGCAAAAATAAAGATGCTGTCGCCTGCAGCTTCATGCGCTTTCAGGTCTTTTATCAGCATATCAAACTGCCTGTTGAATGACGGCTGCGGCCTGGTTTTAAATTCTATAATAGCCCCCTCCCGTCCCCCGGTGGGGGAGGCCGAAGTAAAATGCGGCTTATACCCAAACTCCACAATACGCCTCAGCTGTATCTGCCGCTCAATAGTTGAACCAGGTACAAAATCTTCCAGCTTAACATTCTTCAGTATTTTAGTATCATCATCATCCTCGCCTGGATCAATAGCAGGGTTTTTCGGCCTCGGTGAAGAGGCTGCCTGCACTTCTGCCTTCTGCCTTTCGATATCCCCCAAATACTTTCCTAAATCCTCTTCCTGTTCTTCGATCTTTTCTTTGATCACATCCCAGTCCTTCAGCCATACAACCGTATTCTCAGGTAAAAACTCCAGCAAGGTTACTTTCTCTTCATTTTCAAACTGCGTTTCCACATTTGGTATGATGGAGACCTGCATTAGTTTTCTCTCACTCAATTGTGTTTCGGGATCAAATATGCGTATGCTGTCTACTTCGTTGCCAAACAATTCAACACGGTAAGGCTTTTCATTCCCAAAAGAATAGATATCCAAAATGCCGCCGCGCAGTGCAAACTGCCCGGGCTCGTATACAAAATCAGCGCGCTCAAACCCGTACATCACAAACAACTCAAGCAGTCCATCAAGGTTTATGGTATCATTGGTTTTAATGCTGATGATATTTCCGCTGAGTGTTTTTGGCAGCACCACTTTTTCAAATAATGCCTCGGGATAAGTGATGATGATCTTTTTATTGCCCCCTGCTGAAAGCCTGGTAAGCGTTTCTGTACGCAACATAACGTGCGAACTGTTGAGCAGCTTAAAATTCTTGCGGTTCTTAAAGGAGGAGGGGAAATAAAAAAGGTCAAGCGCTTCGGTCAGATTCTCCAGCGTATTGTGAAAATAAGCTGCTTCCTCCGCATCGTTCAGCACAACAAGATGGTTAAGCCCGGCAGTATTTGGGTGCGTAAAAACAGATGCCACCACAAACTCGGCGCTGCTGCCCTGCAGGTTTTTCAAGAATATTTTTTGGGGAAGAGCAAAAGAAAGCATGTCCGCCAATTGAAAAAGGCGGGTATCCTTTTGGTATTTATCCAGCAACACCTGTAAATTCATAACGCGCCGCAAAGGTAGCATAACTAAAGGCTGTATAAAAATGAATTAACAATTCAAGGCCATATTGTATAGTTTTTTATGATGTCCGAAGTTGCGGATGTGCCGAAATGGTTTGAAATTATGCCTCATTTATTTTAATATTGGGCATGAAATTCATTTTCATCCTTCTTATAGCGGAACTAATAACCTGTACCGGGGCAAGGGCCCAGGACGATGTAGTTTCAAATGACAGCCTGGTTCATCTCATCCGGTCAAAATATCAAAACTTTTCAGTTGAGAAACTAAAACTTGACAATGAATTGCTCGGCAGGTATTTGCCCGGAGAAACTGTTTTCGACAGCCTGAGAAATGCTATGATTGATGAAGCAGAGGCATCGCGTAACAGGGCGCAAATGTGCATGGCCTACAACTACATATCATTCCTGTATCTCTATTACGGCCACAAAACCGAGAACGAGGAGCAGGGTAAAGCGAATGCCGACAGGTGCCTGCAAATTGCCAATGAGGCCGGGCTTGATGAATATAAAATTGTGAGCTTTCTGCGATATGCAGGTTATTACAGGCGGAAATCGCAAAATCAAAAAGCGCTTGATTACAACAACCAGGCATTGGCGCTTGCTACTGCCGCCGGGAATGACAGCATAATAGCGATTGCTTACGGCTCTATAGCCGATACCTGGGATAACCTTTCCAATAAACTCGCCCGTTTCCAGGCACTGTTGAACCAAAGGGATTTTGCTGAAAAATCCGGTTCCCGCATACTTATTTTGAACAGTCTTTCCGGACTGGCCGACTTTTACACCGATATAGAGGAATATGAAAAGGCAAAAGATCTTTATGCAGATATTGTAAACAAAGGAAGAGAATGGAGCAAATGGGTCAATGCCATTAACGGAATGCGCGGGCTTGCAAAAGTTTTTATTGTACAAAAAAATAATAAGCTTGCTCTGGAATATTATAATAAGGCAATGGTGCTTACAGATTCCCTTAAGCTTGATTTTTACAAGATAAATGTAAATATTGACCTGCTGAATTATTACCTGAACAGCGAGGATGCGGGCAAAAGCCTTGCCTACCTTAAAAGCACGCCCGCTATTATGGAGTTTATAAATAAGTATGGCATACAGGACCAGATTGAAAAATTAAACGCATACGTTTACTTTTCACGCAAACAATATGATTCAGCTCTTTATACTGTACAAAAAGCGGCCCCGGTTTTTTATGCAAAAGAGGGCTTTGCTGAAAAATACTTTTTTACGGTGCTATGGGCTAAAATTTATGAGGAAAAGGGGAATGCCAGTGAACAATTAAGCAAGCTGCTGCTTGCAAAAAGTTTTGCTGATAGTGCTGCCAGCCTTGACGTACAAAAAGAAATAAGCGAGAAGCTTTATGAATATTATGATAAAACCGGCGATTACAAACAGGCCCTGCAATATTACAAGCAACAGAATATATACAGAGACAGCATTGACAACTTAAGCAAACAAAAAGACCTGGTGAGTGTGGAAATTGAGAATGCAGGTAAACGCATTGAGCGCCAGAAGCTGCAGGAGGAAGAGGCTACCCGTACAAGAAACAACCTGCAGTATATGGGCATTACAGCAGCTATTGCTACTGTTTTTATTTTCCTGGTTATTTTAGGGGTATTCAGGATGAGCCCAAATGTTATTAAAGCCCTGGGCTTTTTTGCCTTTATATTTTTATTTGAATTTATTGTGCTGCTGCTGGATAACCAGATACACGAGCTAACCCATGACGAGCCCTGGAAGGTGCTGGGTATAAAAATAATTATCATTGGCATACTGCTGCCGCTGCACCATAAGATGGAAGAGAAGGTTACACATTACCTTACGTCAAAAGCGCATAAATTAAGGGAAGGGCTGCACCTTAAGAACCGCAAAAGCGGCGAAAAAATATCTGATGTTTAAGGGCTGCGTGCAGAAGCTGTTTAACTGTATTTATAAACTTAGCTACCTGGAAAAATAAACGGCGGTTGGAAAACCGCCGTAAGTGTGTGTCAGCATATAAACTCCAGTGAGAAAAATTGTCGTGTTTCATAAGATAGCAACGGGCCAGGCCTTGTCGCTATTCTTATACAAAGATGTGCCGTGCACGGCCGCAGAAAACGGTGAATAAGCACAGATATGCCTGTGATTTTTCACATGCACCTTATGTGAATCTTCACCTGCCTATTTTATTAATTTTGTTGTTGCCATTCAACAAAAAACTCTTATTTTGACGCAATAATTTTCGGGCGATGACATATACTGTTTTTGACGACAAGCTTTTTCCGGTTATATGCCTGGAAGATGAGGAAACTGGCTGCACTGCCGAGATATATTCGTTTGGGGCATTGCTTAACAGCTTCACCATTAAAAATGGTAACAGCACGCACAATGTAATTGACGGTTTTACCAATACACAGGATGCAAAAGATAATATAACCAATGGATTTAAAAGCGCCAGGTTATCGCCTTTTGTATGCAGGGTAAAAAGTGGCAGGTATCAATTTAACGGTAGCCCGCACGCTATAAATAAATTTTTTTTAGGCAAAGAAGCTATCCACGGCGTATTATACGATGTACCTTTTAGCATAACGCAAAAAGGCGCTGATGATAAGAACGCTTATGTAACCTTGGCGTTTGAATACAATAAAATAAATGAGGGCTATCCTTTTCCATTTCACACGGCCGTAACATACACATTGCAAAACAACAATACGCTTTTAATCACCACCACCGTTACCAACACAGGCAAGCAGGATATGCCTTTAGCTGACGGATGGCATCCCTATTTTACCTTGGGGAGCAAAGTAAATGAACTGCTGGTACAATTAAATACCAGGCAACTGATGGTGTTTGACGAATATTTGCTGCCCACGGGCGATTATATTAATTATAATGCATTTGCAACACCCCGGCACCTGGGAGAAACCTTTTTGGATAACTGCTTTGTGCTGGATGACAGCGAAAAACCTGCCTGTGTTTTAAAAAATGAGGCCAACGGTCTGCAGTTAACCATATATGCCAAACAGGGGTACCCTTACCTGCAGGTGTATACGCCGCCGCACCGTAACAGCATTGCTGTAGAGAACCTTAGCGGTGCGCCGGATGCGTTTAATAATGGTATTGGATTAATTATTGCAAAGCCCGGCGAACATTATACTTTTGCAGCCGCTTACACACTTCAGTTACCGCATTAATTTATTATTATTATGATCACAAGCGCCCGGGAAATTGCTTCAATTTTTAAAGAGAAATTTGCTAAAGAACCAAAACTGTTTTTTTCCCCCGGAAGAATAAACCTGATAGGTGAACATGTTGATTATAACGACGGGTTTGTTATGCCCGGCGCTATTGATAAAGGAGTGTTTTTTGCAGTTGCCCCAAACAACACCGCAATAGTAAATGTGTACAGTGCGGATATGGACCAGGAACTGCATATTGGCCTGGATAATATTCATAAAATTGAAGGCTGGCAGAATTACATTCTCGGTGTAGTTGACCAGTTGCAGAAAAGGAATTATGCTATAAATGGCTTTGATGCTGTATTTGGAGGATTTTTTGCCCGTAGGGGCCGGACTGTCTTCTTCTGCGGCAGTGGAGTGCGGGCTGGCATTTGCCTTAAGTAATATTTTTAACCTGGATATAAACAGGGTTGATATAGCCCTTATTTCTCAAAAAGCAGAGCACACTTTTCCCGGTGTGCAATGTGGTATTATGGACCAGTTTGCAAGCGTGATGGGCAAGAAAGACCATGTACTGCTGCTGGATTGCAATACACTGGATTACGAAACACTGCCCTTTGATACTGAAGAATATGTTATTGCTTTAATAAACAGCAAAGTGCATCATTCGCTGGCTGAAGGGCAATATAATGTGCGCCGGAAGCAAAGCGAACAGGGCCTGCAGCTGCTGAAAGAAAAATACCCTGATGCAAAAACTTTCAGGGATATAACGCCGCAGCAGGTTAGGGATGTGAAAAGCGCATTTGAGGAGATGGATGTATACAACAGGTGCCTGTACGTTACAGAAGAGATTGAACGCACCAAAAAAGGCGCAGAACTATTGAAAAATGGAGATAAAAAAGGCTTTGGAGAATTGATGTATAAAACGCATGAGGGGCTTAGCAAACTTTACAATGTAAGCTGCGAAGAACTTGATTTTTTGGTTGAATGTGCCAAAGAACATTGTGAAATAATCGGCTCACGGTTAATGGGCGGAGGTTTTGGTGGATGCACTATTAACCTTATTAAAAAAAACGAGGTGGAAGAAATAACAACTGCCATAGTAAAAAAATACAAAGAAAAATTTGAAATAGATGCAGAAGTGTATGTAATGCACTTATCAGATGGCACGCATTTATTGGATTAACAAAAGCCAAGAGGTAAAAAGAGGAAAAGACGAAAAGGAGATAGCTATTTCATAAAAATCACGGGCCTTGCTTTTTATTTAACTGCAATAATATAATGCCTGTTGTCCGCGTTCCAATATTAAGGCCCTGTTTCTATGGCTGCGCTTTTGAGAAACCCCCTGGGAATGGGCCAGCGATTTATCCTGTTCCTTACTTTTCAATTTCCTCACCATTTTCACTTATATCAATCCAGGATTATCATTGGGCATACAAACTATTTCCCTAATAGATTAAACCGGTTGGAATACTGCAATTAAATCCAATTAAAAAACGAGTTCACTAAAAATAATCTGTAACCTTTTCTCCCGTCTTAAGTACACTATATACAGTGCATTTTTGATTGAACCAGGGCCAATAATTATACTTTGAAAGATGATGCATTGTTTTGCCAGTATTGGGCCGGGCGGTTCAATTAAAAAACACCGTTCATAAAAAATATGTAACCTTTTTTTATAAAGAAGGTTAACGGCTAAAATTCGTTTAAAAACAAACTAACAATTATGTTATGAAAAAGCTGCACCATCTTCTGCTTTTAACTCTGATAACCTTCCTGGCCGGCTGTGTTACATACAGCCCCGGTATGTATAAAAGCACGGAACCCGGAGAAGGAACTACACTTATTAAAGTAGAATACCGTGATGAAAAAACTGTTGGGCAGGAAATAATACAAATATTAAAATCCACAAGAATAGCTGATCAGGATGTACATAAAAACGGGTCGTCCGTGAATATAGAAGCCAGGTACCGGTCGCTCACTGCGGAGCAGGCAGAATACATGAAGCAGCAGTTAAAACAACTAACCGGAGTGCTTGATGTAGAAATAGTAAAGGACGGAATGCCGACAAGAAACTCCTTACTATAGTGGATCAATCTTAACCAACGGGAAATTTATTGGCGGGCGGGATACTACTTCTTATCATCCCTCTTTTTCTCATGGCTACAAAGTTAACGTAGCTATCATACTTATTTCCACATTTACCCCTTTGGGCAGGCCTTTTACTGCAACGGTTTCGCGTGCAGGGTAGTCGCCGGTAAAATAACTGCCGTACACTTCATTTACTTCGGCAAACAGGCTCATATCACTCAAAAAAATGGTCGTTTTTACTATATGCTCAAAAGTTAATTTGGCTTCGTCTAAAATCGCTTTAAGATTATCCATTACCTGGTGCGTTTCATCTTTTATGCTGCTTGTAACCAATCCACCGGTGGCGGGAATAATAGCAACCTGCCCGCTTATAAATAATAACCCGCCTGCTTTTACCGCCTGGTTATATGGTCCGATAGGAGCAGGAGCTTTTTCTGTATTGATGATCTGTTTTTGCATACTGGTTTTTGAAAAGATGAAATTAAACCTGTTAGTTGGTTAGTTGATTATTTTTTGGAAAAAAATAGCAGAAGCCGTCTTTCCAAAACTTATCTCACTCCAAAACATCCTTACAACCTATTTTTGCACGCTAAAGCATGAACAATGCATATTGCGGTTAAAGCAGGCGAGGAGCAAAAAAGAGAATTTTTATCAAAAGCTATTCCTTCAAACATTACCATACAATGGCTTGGCAAGGAAGATGCCTTGGACCTTGTGAACGCAGATGCTTATTTCGACCTGTTTTTTAGTAACGAATTTATAGCCGCGAACGAATTTATTGTGCACAAGCCGGTATTTGCCGATGCTGTGTGCTATACTGCAAAAGAAATAGGGCATTCAAACTATATAAGAATAAATGCCTGGAGCGGATTTTTGGCTGAAGATAAAATTGAAATAGCCGCTTTGAATGAAGGGGCCAAAGAACAGGCGGAAAAAATATTGCAGGCCCTTGGCTGGAAATACAACTGGGTGCAGGACGAGCCGGGAATGATAGCCCCAAGGGTGATAGGCATGATCATAAATGAAGCCTATTTTGGATTGGGGGAAGGCCTGAGTACCAAAGAAGGAATTGATATTGCTATGAAACTTGGTACCAATTACCCGTTTGGCCCGTTTGAATGGGGCGCTAAAATAGGCCTGGAAAAAATATATTATTTATTAAAAAAACTACAGCAGCAAAATGGTACCCGCTATTTGGTTGCCCCGCTGCTTGAACAGGAAGTGATGCAACATGGCTTTACTGCTTAACATAGATACTGCTACCGGCTATGCTGGTATTTGCCTTAGCCGCGGCGGTGAAATACTTGCGATAGAGGAAACAGAGGATCAAAAAAACCACGCAACTTTTATTCAGCCTGCTATAAAACGGGTAATGCACTGCTCAGGGCACGCCCTTGCTGATATTGACGCGGTGGCAGTAACCGGGGGGCCGGGCAGTTATACAGGTTTACGGGTAGGGTTATCGTCAGCCAAAGGACTGTGCTATGCCCTTAAAAAACCGCTTATAATGGTAAATACGCTTGAAGTAATGGCTTTTGCGGCTATAAAACAATGGCAAAATGAGCGGGAAAGCCTGGAAAATGTGCTTTTTTGCCCTATGATAGATGCACGGCGTATGGAAGTATTTGCAGCCATATACGACCAACAGCTTAATATTTTAATGCCGCCGGCTGCAATAATTCTGGATGAAAGCTCATTTAGGGATGAATTAAGCGGCCATTCTATCATTTTTTCGGGCAGCGGCAGTACAAAGGCAAAAATTATCAAGCATCAAAATGCCGTTTTTTTCGAAAAAAGGCACAATTGCAGCCATTTGAACGCCCTGGCGCAGTTGCGTTATAACGCATCCTCCTTCGCCGATTTGGCCTATAGTGAGCCTTTTTACCTTAAAGACTTCTATAAACATGTTAAAAAAAATTAAATCTGTTTTAAATTTGAAGCTCTTACCGCCGTATTTAGCATTGTAGTGTTTAATTATGATAATTTTACCGTCAAACAATTTAAACCTGCCTTAAACATACATTCCGCTAATGAATAATCATGCACAGGTATCTATCATCACTGATTCAGTTACAAACGAGAATGTAAGGATTGATTTCCTGCATATGAAAAAAGCGTCTATGATATTGCGGGCGTTAAACCACAAATTGCGCCAGCAAGTAGTAAAGTTGCTTGACGAGCATAAGAAAATGACCGTAACTGAAATATATGTGAAGCTGCGCCTGGAACAATCCGTTGCTTCCCAGCACCTTGCTATCCTAAGGCGTGCAGGTATAGTAGGTACGCGCCGCGAAGGTAAATTCATCTATTACTTTATTAATTACACCCGTGTAAAGGATATCAGCCATTTTGTAGAAGAATTTTTGAAGTAGGCTCTTGTATGCTCAGACTGAACGGTCAATAATTCCTCTTTTGATTTGAGATGCGCTTTTTTAATGAAATTATACGCTTTCATTTCTTTTTCACGCAATACAATACAAACCGGTTGTTTTCCCTTCTATGAAAATACAGGGTTCGCTGATCGGGTGCAATGGTAGGGGCTTCTGCAAAACCTGTAATGGCCGCAATTTTCGTTGGCTTGCCAAATGCTTCCTGTAGATTTTGCCGGGTTGAATAATATATCTCAGGATGTGAGGTTGCTGTAAGCGGTAACCCAACTCTTGTAAAATACAATTCAAGCTGGTTTGCAGAAATGCAGGCCGCATATTCCAACCCATCCGTATTAATGTTTTGCATTATCTTATCACTGTCCGGCAGCCGTTTAAACCCTGTACCCGTTTTTTCAGCGATGACTAAGTCGGCCGATTGTGGATTCCCCGACTGGTTAAATTGAGCGTCCACAAAATAGAGCTCCTGCCCGTTTGCACTTACTTCCACATCAAAATTCACCTGTCCTGCCTGCAATTTAGATATGCCTTGTGTTAAATGCACATTTGTGGCATTGCCATTGTTGAAATTACATTGGTATATGGTAGACAGGGTGTTTTGATAATTGCGGTTAGAAACAAAATATAAATTACCTGCAGTGTCCATGCTGGCAACTGCTTCAAGGTCGTTTGTATTTATGCCTGTAATTTCCCCTTTATATTCAAAAGCAGTATCATTAATTTTAGTTGCCCAGTGCAGGTTTGTATTTTCAGGAGGGTTATTAAGATTATTAAAAAATAAAATAGTGCCATCCCTTGAAATAAATGGTTCCATAATATTGCCGCTATACCCATGTACATTAACCTCAACCGGCTGGTAGAATTCAATTGCCGCTGTTGTGCCTTCAGGAATGCCCGGCCTGCATCCAAATACCAATAGCAATAAAATCAGGGGTGACAGTTGCATAAAAATGTAGTGAAATCAAATGTAAGATTAAAAGGCGGCAGGGAGCGTACTGAAAGAATGCAAGAAACTGTGATATGCTTCAACACATTTTGTATTTGTAAAAGAGTCTTTTAAATTAATAAAAATGATAATATAACATATAGCGGGTTATACGGAATTAATTGAACAAAAATGGACATTTTTTTAATATTATTAAAGCATATATTGCCTTATAATG
>Ga0207159_1115_pt1 | contig 19402 bp, 14 predicted proteins | sample Alteio_BWMinHeat_23_FD_153511 | JGI IMG/M metagenome (GOLD analysis project Ga0207159, IMG submission 153511) | Enriched cells from forest soil in Barre Woods Harvard Forest LTER site, Petersham, Massachusetts, United States -... | ecosystem: Environmental > Terrestrial > Soil > Temperate forest >... | reverse complement strand
AGAAAACAAAAAGAAGAGGGCGAGCAAAATGGCGAAGAAAAAAAATATCCAGAAGCGATCAGGGATTTTAAGTGCGCCATTCAATCCTTAGAGCAAATTACTCATAAAGAAACTGAGGATTTTCAAGAATTGGCCGATGTTTGGAATAATTTGGGAATAATTTATCGAGATGAAGGAGACGTGGGGCCAGCAATTACTGCTTTTGAAAAAGCGATAGGATCTTGTCTGCAAATTTTTGTCGAAAATTCAGAGGAAAATGATACTAAATTTTCGAATCTCGCTACCTTTTATGAAAGTGTCGGTGAGTTGTATCAGCAGGAAAAAAAAATAAATAAAATGATTGAAGCTTACAGATCGAGTATTTTTTATTGTCAGCAAATAAATAAAAAAGATGCTGAAGATAAAGAAAGATTAAATCGTTTATCTGTATATACTCAGGGAGAATATACCAAATTAGCACTGCAAGTCATGGACAAAGATATCGATTTAGCTATTCAGTATTTTCGAACACAATTGAAAATATATTTAGCTATGCCGTCTCATCCGCAAAAAGGGCTATTATTGGTGCAAGCTCGGCAATTCTTGGCGTATGCGATAACCAAACAAGGTTTGCAACAAGAAGCAAACGCCTATGGATTTACTGTTGGCGACATTCCCGGCGATGGCAATTGTTTTTTTACTGCGCTCGCGGATCAATTAACTCGTCAATCCATTCCAGGATATGCCGGTAAACATCAACTGTATTATCGACAACAAGCGGTGACTGCGGTTCAAAATCATATTAAATATTACAGTTCTTATATTTATGATCATTCTCCTATGGATCATATTAATAACCTAGCCCAAGATAGGACCTGGGCGGATCATTTAGATATTCTGGCATTGGCACGCGAGTTAAACATTACTATAGTGATTATTAATTCAGACAAAAGTGCTCCTCATGTCATCAAGCGACCTGGCGCCGTGGCAACGGTGTATTTGGGGTTTGAAACAAACCGGGAGTACGAATCATTTAATCATTATCAATCTTTGCACCCAAGTCTTGCAGCGCATTCAAAAGATATTCAAGCTGTCATCGACAGCGCACCGTTTGATGATTGGGAATTAGAACAAGATTATGTTATTCGAGAGGCGAGGAATAGATCGAGTGAGAAGACAGCCACTGTTGATGAAGAGTTTAAAGAACCCGCACAAGATTATATTGTACGTGAAGCAAGTGGTATGGCAACAAAAGCTATCCTCAGTGCAATAGGAACATCCAGAAAACGTAAAGAACCAAGTTCAACTATTGAAGCAGTGAGTGATAAGCCAAAGAAGGAAGGCGAACAACCATCGCCGTTAAAAATAAGTAAATTAACCTGTACTCAATTTGCAAATGCAGGTGAATTATCGAATGCGAGTGATTTACCAATACAGCCAAGTGCGGATGAACAATTAAATTTTATAAAATAATACATGAACTTGAATTTGAAAATTTCGGCGATGAATTAAACGAATTTAAAAAATCGTTTAAGCTATCCTAGTCAAGCCCTCCTAGTCCTGAGTCCGCTCCGGTAGGAAACCATCAGTTTGCATATTCCATAACATGGCAAAATGGCTTTTTGCTGCTAATAACTCTTCTTTAGTACCTTCCTCAATGATCTTTCCTTTATGAAACACTAAAATCCTGTCCATGTCTGCTAAGGTTGATAACCTATGGGCGATGACAATAGTCGTTCGATTTTTCATTAGGAGTTGTAAACTTTCTTGAATCAATTTTTCTGTGACTGAATCTAACGAAGACGTAGCTTCATCTAAAATCAAGATCGGTGCATTTTTTAAAATAGCACGCGCGATGGCAATACGTTGCCGCTGACCGCCGGATAATTTAATGCCACGTTCACCGACCAACGCTTGATATTTATCCTCAAGCACTTCGATAAATTCGTGACAATGCGCTAGTTTAGCGGCGGCAATCACTTCTTCATCGCTAGCATCTAAGCGGCCATAGCGAATATTTTCCATTAATGTTCGATGGAATAAACTTGGATCTTGTGGAATCATGGCAATTTGACTGCGCAATGAATCTTGCGTGACTTGAGCGATATTTTGATTATCAATCAAAATTCTTCCGGAATTTAAATCATAAAACCGCAAAATTAAATTCACAAAAGTCGATTTCCCTGATCCTGAATAACCCACTAAACCAACTTTTTGTCCGGCAATTAATTTCACATTTAAATCATTAAATATCGGCAGATTTTTTTGATAATTAAAGGTGACACGATCAAAACAAATTTCGCCTTTAGTGACATGTAGCGGCACGGCATCTTTACAATCCACTACATCATGTCCTTTAGTGATAATGCTTAATGCGCCATTGATAGTACCAAGTTCGCGCGCAAAGACCGTCATTTGAAAACTAACAAACCAAATCCATCCTAGCAACCAAAAGGTTTGCATACCTACTTGCGTAAAATCACCAATGCTAATCCAATGATTAGCCCAGCTATATATCAACAGAAAAATCATGCTAAAAATAAGGAACAAGCCGCTCATTCCTAGTCCGATACGGGTCAATTCCATTAACAACATCGCACGTCTGGATTTGGCAATTTCATCAGCTTGAAACGTTTTTAGATAATTGGTTTCAAATTCTCCGCGCGCGAATAAACGCATACTAGGAATATTTGTAAAAATATCGACGATTTTTCCGCTTAAAACCGAAACTGCATCAGAATGTATTGACCAACTTTGATTGCCAAAACGTATAAAAATACTGGTTAAGCCGATATGTAAACATAACCATATTATAATAATCAATGCAAAAATCGGTTTTGTATGCCACATCATAAATAAGACAATGCAAGCCCCTACAAGCGCAGTAATGAAATTAAAACAAACCATTTCCATGATGGCCTGGCAACTAGTGGGTAAGTCAGCTAATTTTTGAGCGATTCGGCCGGCAAAATTATTGGAAAAATATTCATGGGAATGTGATTTCACATAATTAAATACTGTTTCACGAATATTTGCCCGAAAACGTGGAAAGGCAAAAACAGTGATCAGACCTTGAATACGTAATAATATTTCGGTTACCACCCAAAATGAAATAAGAAGAATCAAGACACCTGATAGATAAGAATAAACAGTGTGCGGATCGCCGTGAAAATTTTGTAATTTATTGACGATTAATTTTAGAAAAAACGGAAAAAACGTTTCATTAGTCACCCATATCATGGCGGTGAAAATAATGATGCTGAATGCGATATATTGTCGTTGGACAAAATGCCATAGGAAGGCTAAGGCAGTATGAGGAAGTTTCATAAATCACCCGATGCAAAAATTTTTTGAATTAACAATAACAATGGTTTGTTTGCTTGGAGCTTAGTTTGATATTTTCATGGTCGCACCAGATCGATACGCGTGTGATTTATAAGAATGATAAATATTACTTGAATAAATTATAAAAATCAAGTTGAATGAATTGGAAAATAGTAGTTTTCATAGGAAAATTATGACAAAGATTGTCTCGAAATTTAATTTAACCAATGGATTTTTACCCGCCACCGATCCCTTGCAACAATTATCAAAATATTTTATTGAGTTGGAGTTAATGTGTCGTGAGTTGCCAAAATTATTAACCGGCGGCCAATTACGTAATGCAATTGCAAAAATGTCGGAAATTAATATTGATCGTTTATCTTCGGAACTGGAATATGAACGCGCGATGTTATTACTTTCTTTTTTAGGACATGCTTATGTTTGGGGACAGTTGCCCGTCGTTGATCATATACCAAAACAATTAGCTTTATCTTGGGTTAGGGTGGCAAAAAAATTAGATAGACCACCTATTCTTTCCTATGCGTCTTATGCTTTGCATAATTGGCGGCGATTGGATCCCACACGTCCCATTGAACTTGGCAATATTGTATTGTTGCAAAATTTTTTAGGCGGTATTGATGAAGAATGGTTTGTGTTAGTTCATGTTGATATTGAAGCCAAAGCCGGGCCGGCAGTGGCGGCAGCATTAGTAGCGCAACAAGCCGTTATAGGGCAACAACCGCAAGCGGTAGCAAAAGCATTGCGAGATATTGGGGTTGCCTTAAAAAAAATTAATGCGACGATGGAGCGCATGCCAGAACGATGTGATCCTTATATTTATTATCATCGGGTGCGGCCTTATATTCATGGGTGGAAAAATAATCCTGCATTGCCGGAAGGATTGTTATATGAGGGTGTGGAAGATTATCAAAAAAAACCAGTAAAATTTTTAGGAGAAACGGGTGCGCAAAGTTCGATTATTCCATCACTAGATGCGGCCTTAGGTGTGTATCATCGTGATGATCCATTGCGGGTTTATTTACAAGAGATGCGGATTTATATGCCGGCAGCCCATCGCGCATTTATTGAAAAATTAGAACAGGGCCCTAAGGTGCGTGAATTTATCATTAAAAATTACAAGCAATTTCCTGATTTACGCGAGCAATATAATGAATGTATAAAATTAATTACTCGTTTTCGTGATACTCATCTGCATTACGCAGCGCAATATATTCAGAAACAAAGTCAGACGTCCGCTGCTAATCCAACCGCAGTGGGTACGGGTGGCACACCGTTTATGAAATATTTGAGCAAGCATAAAGAGGAGACCGATGAGGGATTGATTCCGTGATGAATGAACTTCGGACTGAATAATCTCAAGGTTAAGTCTGTTAAAAAAAAGCGCCTGAAATTCTTCAGGCGCTTTTATAGGTCTGTTGGCAATTCTACTAGCCTGGCCAGGAATCGCTGAAATTCTGTGCTCCGCTGCTCATTTACCGTCGTACCGCGACTTGATCGCGGTATCTAGTAATCATTATCGGAAACTCCGCTGCGGTGCTCGAATATCAGCGATTCCTGGCTCAGCCTAGCGAATTGACAACAGACCCTTTCACAAGGAAATTATTTTTTCATTGAAGATGGTGCAATAGCTGGTGGCGGTACCAATTTAACTTCTTGTACTTCACCAACGAATTTTTTGAAGTAATCATACGACATATAATAATTTCCATTATCGCCATAGTTACTGCCCCAAGAATTGCGTAAGAACAATAATCCCTGATGCGTTCCGCCTTGATCGTCGGTCGCCACAGCATTATCGTCGTAACCAAAGATAACCATTTCATGGCCACCCAATTCTGGGTTCGGGTCTTTAGCAATAGCATCGCTAAGTACCCAACTATCAAACATTTTGTGATGTGTTCCGCAAGCACCGACGCTGCAATAATCAACCGGTATGAAAACACCGAAAGTGATACGTTCATTACCGCCATTGGCTGCTGAATTAGTTAAAGCTTGTTTAACTTGGGTTAGCACTTTATTCGCATCGAATGGGTTAGCTGAGTTCGGATATTCGCTATTGTTATGATCCAATATGGATTCCCAATAAACACGATCAAACATGTCTTCGCTCATCGCTTTAAAATCTTCCGGCTTCATGCCTTGACCAGTGTCACCACTATATGTTGGATACTCAGTCAATCCACCGCAACCTTTGGCTTTTTGATCTGCGATATTAACAATACCGAATTGTTCTATCTGGTTTAATACATAAGGGCCCCATGAACCATCCCAACCGCTCCAGATATATCCATCTTGTTCTAAAGTTTTGCCTAATTCTAAATTACAGAGTGGGCTGACATAGTCGCCATTACCTAATAAAGCATCGAGAGCCCCGGTGGTTGCAAACGTTACGCATGAACCATGCATACCTTGATCGAGCACTGGCGTACCATTCATGCCAACATCTACCATGACGGGTAAACTCGAATCGCTTGGTGATTTGCTTGCGCGATGCGGTTTGTAATTAACGATATACTTCATGTGTGCTTGACTAGGTTGAACATTCATCAAATACACATCACCACGCGCTGGCGAACCATCTCTATTTAACGCATGGCTAGAATTGGTGATAACCGCAGAAGCTTTTAGCGGATTTTTGAATGGATTTGTCTGGGTCTGAGCTTGGGCGCTAGTGGCTAAAACGGCAGACATTAAAACGGCAAGGGTAACTGGTTTGTACATAAAACTACCTCCGTATAGGTTTTGTGATTAGGGAAAACCCTTAAACAGTAACAGGGAGAAAATAGAAACACAAGGAGTAAAGATTGAGCATGTAAAGGCATATGGAATATTTTGCAAAATAAATTAACATAAAAAGTAGCAACTTTTTTACAGGGTAATAAAAAATCATAAATAATATAAAAGATGATTTTTAATTCAGTTTGATTGCAAAATTTGTGAGATTGTTAATTTTTTGCTTGAGATATTGGATATTTTTACCTTAAGATATCCCACCTAGTTGGTATAAAAAATTTTTTTTAAAAAAAGCTAAAAGTGGTGTTTAAATTTTGATGCTCAAATATGCGAGGTTTGTAAATGGAAACAAGAGTAAAATCCCCAAAATCCCCAGGTTTAGAAAGCAATAATTTAGATGTCTTAGCATCTCAGGCATTGGTGACTGTTATGATGAGTGGGGCACTTAGCCCAAAGAGTGCTAGTGTTACCAAGGCCGGGCCAGTTTTGTCTCCAACAACACAAGCTACTGATGCGTCATCGTCAGGCGGAACCACGTCACACGATTTAGAAAGCAAGCAAGCAGCTCAAACAAGCGACCAGGGATTAGTGATCCCTACGACAAAATATCTCTTCGGCGAAAAGGCGACCGATGTATCTGGCATCACTCTGGGAATTTCTCCAGAGGAATTTGTGAAAGAAAAAGAGGAATGGCTTAAGGAAATTGACAAGCCGGAATGGCAGTCATTACTGAGTAACTGTGAAGCGCTGGAAAGACAAATTGAACCCGCAGAGAAATCCGAAGAAGGCTTAAAACAACGCGCGCGCCTAAAATTAGCTGAGATGGCATTTCGCGCCGCGAAACATCTTATAGAAGAATATCCTTTAGTTCTTGAAACGGTTCCCCAAGGAGATGAAAATAATCTACCAACCTCACACACCTTTTTTAGGTATTCAAATCCACTAGGTAATGTAATTAAAGAATATTATTTTAAAGTTCCTAAACTTTTGGGACTCGCGTTATCTTTAAAACCAACAAACGCGAAAAAATCCCAGAAACTTAATGATTTTTGGATTCAGCATGCACACCCCGTTCTAGCTCACACTCATACCAAACTAGGTGATAGATTCATTGCTCCAATATGTATTGATAGTGATAAAACGCTGACAGCGGAGGCAAGTGCTCAATTAGAAGCTTGTGCGAAAGTTAATATAGAAAAAGGCGTAGCTTCTTTCGAATTTCTTATCCCGAAATATGACCATATCACCTACGCTTATAGCAAACTTCGTGATGAAGGAATAAAAGCCTGGGAAAAATGGGTTGAGAGAAATCGTGAATGGGTTATTAAATTGGATAATAAATTACGTGCAGAATGGGAAGCGACCCATCCTGAACAACCCTATGTTAGTAAAATTAAATTTGTTACACCGAAAGAATGGATGCACCATGATCGTTATAGAGAAATTAAACAGAAGTTAGAAGAAGACTTAAAGAATCCTGGATTAAAACAGTTGTTAATGAACGATATAAGAGGTCATGTCAAATTTAGGTTAGAACAATTAAAACCAATAACGGAAAAAGAAATTACTGAAGCTAAAGATCATCTGAGTGCATCACAGCCCGTGGAGGTTCCAATGGCTAAACACCATAAACATACTCAACATAAAAGTCTTACTCCCCCAGGAAGCTTGGATAATAGAAAGCCCAAATTAACCAATGGTCATGGTAAAAGCAAAACTCCTCCGGGGAGCGGAGATGAAAGTAGCAATAAAAGCAATGGTTATCATCGTTCTCATAGCAGAGATACCAATCACCTTGCTGTGACAACCGGCAGAAAATCCAGGTCGGATAGCGATAGGTCCTCGAGAAATGATTCACCACACTCACGTTCTGGTTCTAGCAGCGAAGACGAAAGTAAAGATAATAAAAAGGCGAAAAAAAAGGAGGTGAAAGCGACGACAATGGGAATAATAAGTGCCCTTCAAGCAGCTTCCGCAGGAATGACCGCAGGTATGGCGACTGCCATGTTCGCTAGTGGAAAAAAATTAGATTTAGATAATGAGCAAATGGAACAAATTGTTGATATGAATATAAAATTAGCACATAGAGTAAGTCGTTTCCCCATTGAACCCTTAAGCCCAACATCCGATGATGAAGCATCGACATCATCGAATCAATCTGAGGCGTCAAGTGATGAGAGTACAACAGCTCCAGTTGCCTCAGATATGAATTCTCAGGCATCAATGTCGTCCAGTGTGGTGGGATCAAGAACCTCTACAAGTATGAGTCTGAGCAGAAGTTCGAATAATTCTTAAGATCTTAAATATTGATTCAACACACTCTTAATTCGCGAAGAGTGTGCAGGTTTAATCAATACTTCATTCGCGCCAGCTTGTATGCACTGGCGCTTTTCTTCATCTGAAGAAAAACCTGTCAAAGCAATAATCGGGGTTGTTGCAGAATGACGACGTTTACGTAATTTTTTAATTAATTTAAATCCATTGATATCTGGTAAACCCACATCTACAAAAATAATATTATGATCGGGATTACATAATTCCAAGGCTCTTTTAGCGGTTTCGGCAATATCTACCTGACAACCTAAATCAGATAAAATGCGCTTATGCACGATTTGCACCAGTTCATCATCTTCCACTAATAACACGCGCGCATTGGCTGGCGGCAAAGGATCGCTATTGAAAGCAATGATCTTTTCACTGTTAACCATTAATTCTGCTTGCGGCAAAGTATAACGTATCACAAAAGAAAAAGTGGAACCTTGCCCCAATTTACTATTGAGATAAATTTTTCCGCCTAATTGTGTCACCAATTTTTTAACGATCGCTAAGCCCAAACCAGCGCCGGTCATACTTTGGCTGCGCTCATAAATATCTTCTATTTGATAAAATTCTTTAAAGATGGATTTCATTTTTTTCGCCGGGATACCAATACCAGTATCTTGCACGCTGATTTCAATGTTAGCAAATTCAGCGTTTGCTTCTAAACAACGCACTGCAACTGTAATACTGCCTTTTTGTGTGAATTTTATGGCATTGCCAATTAAATTCATCAATATTTGTTGTAGTGCACTTAAGTCAGATTGCGCAAATTCAGGGACATTTTCCGCATAATCAAAATGAATTGGTAAATGTTTAACAATTGCTGAACCTTGGACAATGGTAATAATATCTTGGATCAATTTTTTTAAATTTAAAATTTCCAGCGGCAATTGATTTTTTTTGGCATCCAAGCGCGAATAATTTAAAATTTGATTGACTAAAGTCAGCAAATAAGAGCCTGATTGCACAATATATTGAATATAATTTTGGCGTTGTTCTTCAGTATTTTTTTCTGTTTGTAAAAAATTGGAAAAACCTAAAATACTGGTTAAGGGTATGCGCAGTTCGTGGTTGATCATGGCTAAAAATTTTGATTTAGCGCGGCTGGCAGCTTCGGCTTTCTTCTTAGCTTTTTTAAGTTTTTCCTCTATTTCTTTTTGTGCAGTAATATCGACGGAAATTCCTAAAATTCCAATCAAATCACCTTTGTCATTATAAAAAGGCGATTTACGACTTAAAAACACCGAGGGTTTATTATTGATGATGGGTCCTGGTTCTTCGAAAGTTTTTTCTTGTTGTGTGTGAAGAATTTCTAAATCATCTTTTCTGATGGTTGCTGCGATTTCAGCAGGTAAAACCTCATGGCCATGTTTCCCCTCCGCTTCCTGCGGGGTGTTAAATCCGAGGGTTTTAGCACAATTTTCATTAAGTACTAAAATTTGACCCTCATTACTCATCCAATAAATGTTTCCCGGCATTTTATAGATGACATGTTTTAAGGTCTTGATTTCTGAGTGCAAACGCTCAGTTTCAGCCCGTAATTGAGTAATTATTTTGTCTGAGTCATTTTCAAGCATGTGCGCATACTACTCTTTTAGTGATGAAAAGTAAATTTATCTGATTTATACTGCGTACCGGAAGGATAAAGACATAAGTCATGGAAAATATACTTGCAAATCAATATGCTGATACCTTGAAACTGCAAAGTTTAATGGATTTGGTTATTCAACAATATCAACATATTATCGGTGAAAATGATCGCAAAAAAATTTCTGCTGAAGATGTGCTCAATTACATTGTTTCTTATTACGAAAATATTATCAGTTGCATGCCCGGGAATATTTATTGGTTAGATAAACACGGCATTACGGTGGGATGTAATTATAATGTATTAGAACTTTTTGGTTTCAGCTCTTATAGCGCCTTTAAGGGCTTGGATTTTGATGAGCTTGGCTATATTGGTCGTTGGTCAGCGGAGGCCATCCGTGTTTTCAAAAATGATACTTTTACTGTTATTAAAACCGGCCTGCCCAAATTAAATATCGAAGAACCTCCAGTGCTACATGTAGATGGCCATTGTATTTATTATCTCACGAGTCGTGTTCCTTTGTTTGATCAAGCTGGTGAAGTGATCGGTGTGGTAGTGATGTCGGTGGATATTACTGCGCATAAAAATGCGCAATTAGCCTTGCAAAATGCTAAGGAACAAGCAGAGGCGGCGAGTTTAGCGAAATCTGAGTTTATGGCGAATATGAGTCATGATGTGAAAACTCCGCTGTCTGGAATTATCGGTATCACTGAATTACTTACCCAGCGTTTACAAGGTGAAGAACAAAAATTCGCACAAAGTTTATTAGTGTCTGGACGACAACTATTAAATTTCTTCGATAATTGTTTGGAAGTTTTTAAATTGGAAAATAGTGATATTTCAGCCATGACTGAAAATTTTAATTTAAAAACAGTGATCAATGAAATTTATGATTTATATTATCCGGCAGTCAAGAAAAAAGGTTTAACTTTGGTTGTTCACTATGATCCTCATATCCCCATGAATTTACATGGTAGTCGTGCCGGAATTTATCGGATTTTACTAAATTTAGTGGGTAATGCCGTTAAATTTACGCATACTGGATCGATTGAAATTAATGTCGAACTTACTAAACAATCCAATGATAAAGAAGCTCAAATTAAATTTGTGGTAGCCGATACCGGAATTGGCATTGCTAAACCTAAGCAGCAAATTATTTTCGAAAGATTTACGCGTCTTTCGCCTTCTTATAAAGGGTTATATGAAGGGAGCGGTATTGGGTTGCATATTGTGCAAAAATTTGTAGAGTCGATGCAGGGTCAAATTTATGTAAATAGTGAAGAAGGTCGTGGTAGTCAGTTTATCGTGATAGTCAATTTTAAAGTGCTGCAAGCGAGCGAATTAAATATTACCAATGAAAAAATTGCATTGATTAAACCAAAATTTTCTCCCGCGAACAATAAGCTTGATAAATCGCTGCGAATTTTATTGGTCGAAGATAATATGACGGCACAGTGGATGCAAAAATCGTTGCTGTTATCGTTGGGTTGTATTATTGATGTGGCGGATAGTGGGGAAGAAGCACTCGAGTTTTTTGAGCCGGGTAAATATAATTTAGTGATTATGGATATTGGTTTGCCGGGAATGCAGGGGGATTCTGTTTCGGAGCAAATACGCAAAAGGGAACAAGATAGTCAGTTTCATGTGCCGATTATCGCGTTGACGGCGCATACTACGGATGAAATTAAGCAGCATTGTTTGAATGCGGGAATGGAGAATGTGTTTAGTAAGCCATTGCTGTTGGACCAGGCGAAGTTGATACTCGAGCAGTATTATGCTTAATCACGGGTGTTCGTTTGATGATTAATCGTTGGGGATCTGCTAGAGAACTTGCGGTGGAGTGGATTAAATGGATGATTAATCGTTGGTGTTCTGCTAGAAAACTTGCGGCGGAGTGGGCGGAGATGGGGCATAAGCGCAAAAAATTTTTTTGTGCGACAATGGCATCGAGAAGCGAGCAACCGGCGGCTAGCGCGTTTAATTTTAACTGTGGGTGTTGAAGCGATGGGAGGTGCAGCAATAAATAGCAGATGAGCTGGACCGCCTTTTTCTTGCCATCGCACAAAAAAATTTTTTGGCGCTTAGTGCCCCATCTCCGCGATAAAACGTGGTAGCCGCAAAAGGCGACATTACCATCGAGACTTATTCCCGATAATTTTTGTATGCAAGCGAGGACCAACGGAGCCAGGAGCGTTAGCGACTGGTTATAATAATTATAAAAAAATATTTAAAACCAGTCGCTGACGCTCCTGGCTCCGTTAGTTGCTACTCCTGGCTCCGTTTATTCTTTGAAGATTAACTAAATTGAAAGTAAGTCTCAATAGTGACAGGCGTTGCGGCTACCACGTTTTATCGTGATTAGAAGGTGTCGTGCTGCGAATTTTTTTTCTTGCGATGGGTAGAAAAAGGCGGTCCAGCTTATCTGCTCTTAATAGCTGCACCTCCCATCTTTTCAACACCCACAGTTAAAATCAAACGCGCTAGCCGCCGGTTGCTCGCTTCTCGATGCCATTGACGCAAGAAAAAAAATTTCGCACACGCACCTTCTAATCACCCACTCTGCCGCGAGATTTTCAGTAGGCCACGATAAATAACCATCCACCCGCCGCGACTTCAGTAGGCCATGATATACATTACCCATTCCGCTACGCGCTATTTAGTGAGATTTAAAGCGTCTTGAATTTTTGGACATTATTTAGTATCGTTGTCCTGAAATTATAATCATTATAGAAGATCCACTGTGCCGGAATTACCTGAAGTAGAAACCATTTTACGCGGTATTCAACCGCATATCACCGATCAGCGTGTAACGAATATCATTGTACGTCAACCACGTTTGCGTTGGCTCATTCCTGCCGATTTTCAACAGAAATTAACTGGAAAAAATATCCATACTATTTCACGTCGTGCGAAATATTTATTATTTCATGCAGAAAACGGTACGGCGATTTTGCATTTAGGCATGTCCGGTAGTTTGCGGATTTTAACGAATGCACAAACACCGCAAAAACACGATCATGTTGATATTGAATTAGCGAATAATAAAATTTTACGTTACACGGATCCGCGACGATTTGGCGCATTATTATGGACCGAGGAAAATTATCAACTCCATCCATTGATTAGTGCGTTAGGCCCAGAGCCGTTAGCGAACGAATTCACAGCGAATTATTTGTGGCAACGTTCGCGATCTCGCAGCGTGCCAATCAAATCTTTTATTATGGATAATAAAATAGTGGTAGGCGTTGGCAATATTTATGCGGCTGAATCTCTTTTTCGATCAGGAATTCATCCTCTGTTACCCGCCAAGCGCTTATCAAAAATACAAGCCCAAGAATTAGTAAAAGCAATTAAAACTATTTTACGGCAAGCAATCCAACGTGGTGGTACGACATTAAAAGATTTTGTGAACAGTGACGGTAAACCAGGCTATTTTAGTAATAAATTGCAGGTTTACGGTCGCGCGGGCTTGTCGTGCGTGCATTGCAAAACCTTCTTAAAATCTATTCGTATTGCACAGCGTAGTACTGTGTTTTGTAAAAAATGTCAGACAATCTAAATTTAGGATCAAGTGGCTAAAAATTTCCATGATATTAGTGGTATAAGCTTTGCAATTTCAATCAAACTAGTTTAAAATAAATATAAACTAGTTGATTTGAGTATTGCGAGGTGGTTATGCGATCAATCGGGGCATTTGATGCCAAAACACATTTTTCTCAACTGTTATTACAAGTAGAAAAAGGTGAAAAATATATTATTACTAAACATGGCAATAATGTTGCTATGCTAGTTCCTATTGAACCATCTGAACCTAAAGAAAATTTGATTCAGGATGCAATTCATAATATTCGTCGATTGCGCAAAGGGGTTACTCTCGGAAAAGGGCTTACAGTTAAATCCTTACGAGAAGAGGGACGAAAATGAAGTATCAGAAAATTTTCGTTCTAGATTGTTCTGTGACTATGGCTTGGTGCTTTGAAGATGAGATGACGGATTATACAGAAGCTGTTTTTGATTCTTTAACAAAAGCAAAAGCTATGGTGCCATCACTTTGGGTATTAGAAGTGGCGAATGTTCTTTTGTGTGCCCAACGAAAAAAAAGAATAAATAAAATGAGAACAATTGAATTTAAAGATTCTCTTAACTTATTGCCCATTCAAATTGATCATACTACAGCTTATAGAGCAATGGGTAGCATCATGGAACTTGCTGATGAAACTGGTTTAACTATTTATGATGCAGCCTATTTAGAATTAGCATTACATTCTGCTTTGCCACTAGCTACCTTAGACCAAAATTTAAAAAAAGCAGCCAAAAAAATGAATATTGGAATTTACACGCCATAGCAGCTCAGCAACAGCTTACTGTGCTTGATTTTTAACAAATCATCGACGAAGCAACCAAAAAATCAAACTAAGAATGATACTCAAAATAATACAAGTGATGATGGGAAAATAAAAAGTAAATCCTGGTCGACGAATAACGATATCGCCGGGCAGATGACCAAGATTTAATTTTTTTATCCATGGCCAGAGTAGACCTAGCAAAATAATAATAAAACCTAATAATATTAAAATACGTGACATGTTAGTGTCCCGCCAATAACAGATAATGAGTTGGAATCACTGGACATGCGCCCAAGCCGCATTCAAAAATAACACCGACAAAATTTATAATAATCATTAATATTAAAATGACAAAAAATATTTTGCTCAGTTTCAAGCGCGAAGAAATTATATTAGTTTGATATTGTTGATCTAGGCTTAGCATGAGTGTGGTAAGAATAATGATAATATTGGCGGCGATGAATGACCAAGTATAAAGATGCCAATGAAAAATCGTTGAATTGGGTGAATCCGTGCCCGGCAAAATATGCAGCGTAATTTGTCGTAACGCAACTAACGATGTATACATGGCGCTTATTAAAATAATGGCATAATGGCTGGGTCGGAAACCAAATCGCATATTCATTAATAAACCAAACGCCATGCAAAAAAATCCGATGCGTTGTAATAAACATAATGGACAAGGTAGTTGGTATAATATAATTTGCCAACCAAAGGCGACCAATAATATTAATAAAATTCCTATGAATATGACGATATGACTAATAAATAAAATTTGAAAGAGGCGGGTATTTTCATTCATATTCATAATTGTAAATTCAATTCGACATACATGTGATGATAAAAATAAAGGGTTGCTAATAATATTAAAATACTAAAGCAACCCAAGGCGAGTTTACGTTGATCAAGCCAGGCTAGCACAACAGTGAATAATAAAATTACAAAAAGCAATGCCATCATGGCAAACATTTCCCTGTTATAAAATATTAAATACTACCATTAATCATATGTTCTAACATTTCTTGTCGGCCTGATAAAGGGGTCGGTTTAATTTCTTCCTGCAATACTTGATTAGATAAACAGGTAAAATCAGTTTTACCATCAAGAATTTGTTGACCCAGTGTCGAATGCCATTGTGCGTAGCGCTTACTGACAAATTGTTCTAACTCTCCTGCTTTTACTAATTTCGCAGCAATCAACAAACCGCGTGCAAGTGTATCAATGCCGCTGATATGACCATAAAACATATCGACTAAATCTAAACTTTGCCGGCGTAATTTAGTATCAAAATTAAATCCACCGGTGGTGAAGCCACCATTTTGCAAAATGATATACATCACTTGTACGATGTCATTCAAGTGCGTGGGGAATTGATCGGTGTCCCAACCAAGTTGTGGATCACCTTGGTTGGCATCAATGCTGCCAAATAATTTATTGGCAAACGCATAAGCAACTTCATGAGCAAAAGTGTGTCCGGCAAGGGTGGCATGGTTCGCTTCGATATTGACTTTAAATTCATTTTCTAAATGATATTTCTGCAAAAAGGCGTAAACCGTTGCTGTATCGTAATCATATTGATGTTTAGTCGGTTCGCAGGGTTTAGGTTCAATTAATAAGGTTCCTTTGAAACCAATTTTATATTTATAATCCACTAACATAATGAGAAAACGTGCTAATTGATCGAGTTCTTGACGTACATCGGTATTTAATAATGTATCGTAACCTTCACGTCCTCCCCATAATACATAATTTTCACCATGTAATTGATGGGTGATATCTAATGCTTGTTTTACTTGCGCCACCGCATAGGCAAAAACTTCCGGGTTAGGATTGGTAGCGGCCCCCGCTAAATAACGGCGATGACTAAAAAGATTGGCGGTGCCCCACAATAATTTCACTTTCGACCGTTCCATTTCCACTGCCATTAAATCAGCAATTTGTTGCAGATTTTTATTGGTTTCTCGCACATTTGCGCCTTCAGGGGCGATATCGCGATCATGAAAAGTAAAATATTTTAAATTTAATTTTTCAATAAATTCGAAGGCAGCCAGTACTGAAGCTTCCGCGCGTTGCATAGGATCTGCGGCATGTAGCCATGGGCGATCAAATGTTTGATCACCAAAAATATCATGACCAGACCAACGGAAGGTATGCCAGAAACAAACTGCCAATCGCAAATGTTCTTCCATGGTTTTACCAAAGATTTTTTGTTGCGGATTGTAATAACGATAAGACAGATGATCGGAACTATCTTCACCTGCGTAACGAATGGCTGGGATGTCAGTAAAATATTTCATGAGTTAAATACCTCTTTTAATTGGCGATATAATTTTTTATAAATTGCATACTGGTCAGTGTAATAAGCAAAATAATTTTTATCGGGTTCCGCTACGGTTTCAATGGGTGGTGTAGCGAACGCCGTGCTAGCATCAGTTTTATTAATAGCTAACCAGGCCAAGCGTGCGGCCCCTAACGCACCACCTACTTCGCGATTTTGGCGATAAATTAACGGCCGTTGTAAAACATTCGCTAAAATTTTTCCCCAGAATAAACTTTTCGCGCCGCCGCCGATCACTGAAACTTCATCGATACGAATGCCTGCTTGCAACATAGCTGTTTGACCATCAGCGAAAGCAAAGGCGACACCTTCTAATATGGCACGCGTCAAATCAGCACGTTGATTGGCATGGGTCATGCCATAAAATACACCTTTAGCATGAGGATCATTATGCGGCGTACGTTCGCCAGATAAATACGGCAGAAATACTACTGAATGGTCAGGATTAAAATTATTTTCTGCTTCTTGCAGCAACCTTTCCGCATCGCTCACTTTTAGCGTATTCATCCACCAACTTAATGAAGCAGCTGCACTCAAGTGTACCGACATCTGATGCCAACGTTCTGGCAGACAATGACAAAAACTATGGACACCGTTTTCCGGTGCCAATTGATAGCGATCACTTGCGACAAAATAAACACCGGATGTGCCGAGCGATAAAAAGGCGGAACCGGGTTTGATGACATTAATACTAATTGCACTCGCTGGATTATCACCGCCGCCACCAATGACTACTGTATTTGCAGGAATGCCCCAGCTTTCGGCAATCATTTTAGTCACGGTGCCGGTGATGTCACTGCCTTCAAATAAGGTGGGCATATTAGTTTGAGTGAGATGGGTAGCCGCGAGCATTTCATCGGACCAGCATCGTTCTTGAATGTTTAACCAAGCCGTTCCTGCTGCATCAGACATATCACTGGCATAATTACCAGTTAAACGTAAGCGTAGATAATCTTTCGGCAGCAATATTTTCGCGATTTTTTTAAAAATTTCTGGTTCGTGTTCCGCGACCCATAATACTTTTGGTGCGGTAAATCCTGGCATGATGCGATTACTGATTAAGCTTTGATAATGGGGAACGCGGTCGGCCAGGGTGATGCATTGACTATAAGCACGGCCATCATTCCACAACATCGCCGGACGGAGTGCTTGATCATTTTTATCAAGCAAGGTTGCGCCATGTTGTTGACCAGAAAGACCAATTGCTTGCAGTGCAGCTAATTCTTTCGCATGAGTTTGTTGCAGCGCACGCACCCCATCACACACGGCTTGCCACCATTGTTCAGGATGTTGTTCTGACCATAAAGGTTTGGGTTGTGAAACTGTCAAAGGTTGCGAATTGACTGATAAAATTTCTTGATCATTATTCAATAAAATTAATTTTACGCTTGATGTGCCAAGATCAATGCCAAGAAACATACTCAACCTTCAGTGGTGATTAAATTTAATTGTCCCAATTTTCGATAAGATAATCCTGCTTGTAAGCTCGATTCAATTTGTTCCAACGTGATATTTTTAGTTTCTGGGATGAGAAAATAAATAAATAATAAGCCGAGTAAACTAACTAAAAAGTAAATCATAAATGTTCCGCTAATACCAAAGGTTTGCACTAGTGTTAAAAAAGAATAAGCGATCAGCATATTACTTCCCCAATGTGCCGCTGTTGCGAGACTAGATCCTAAACCACGCACCCGCAGTGGATAAATTTCAGAAATCATCAGCCACATAATCGGGCCTAAACTAAAGGCAAAGCAAGCGATGTAAAGTAACATACTGCCTAAGGCGATCCATTTCAGCGCACCTAAATTATCAGGATGATGGAAGGCATAACTCATCGCAAATAAACTAATTGCCATGCCAAATAAACCGGCGAGCAATAAGGGACGACGGCCAAGCGTATCAATCAGCGGCAGCGCAACCAAGGTGAATAATACAAAAACTAAACCCACACCCATGGTGGCAAAAATGGCGGTGCTGGCACTGGCAAAACCCGCCATTTTAAAAATAGTGGGAGCATAGTAAATAATCGTGTTAATGCCGCTGACTTGTTGTAGCAAAGCAAGCCCAATACCGATCACTAGTGTGGAACGAATGCCAGGTGAAAATAATACCCGCCAACTATCTTGCTGGAAGTTGAGACTATTTTGAATGGCAAATAATTCTTGTTGTGCTTGTGATGAATTGCCGTAGATTCGCGTTAATACCGAGAGTGCTTGTGCAGTGCGGCCTTGGGTGGTGATCCAGCGTGGGCTATCGGGTAAATATAATAAGCCGAGAAAGAAAATGAAAGCAGGGACGGTGCCAGCAGCAAACATCCAGCGCCATTGACCGTGAGGTGCAAAAAAATAATCGACGATATAAGAAAGCAAAATGCCTAAGGTGATAGCCAGTTGATTCAAAGACACTAGGGCGCCGCGATATTTGGCGGGTGAAATTTCCGATATATAAAGCGGGCCGACATAAGAAGCAACGCCTATGGCGACACCGACAGCAATACGACCGAGAATGATTTGATTAATGCTGGTGCCGACTGCTGTGATTAAAGTGCCGATGATAAAAATAATAGAGTCGGTCAGTAATAACCGTTTGCGTCCCCAGCGATCAGCCAGCCGGCCGCTGAATATAGCACCGACCAAAGCACCTAATAATACGGCGCTGACCACGAGCCCGTTGCTTTGCGCGGTCAAGTGAAATTCATCATTAATGAATAAGATAGCACCAGAAACTACGCCGGTATCAAAGCCAAATAAAATG
>Ga0207159_1113_pt1 | contig 19781 bp, 20 predicted proteins | sample Alteio_BWMinHeat_23_FD_153511 | JGI IMG/M metagenome (GOLD analysis project Ga0207159, IMG submission 153511) | Enriched cells from forest soil in Barre Woods Harvard Forest LTER site, Petersham, Massachusetts, United States -... | ecosystem: Environmental > Terrestrial > Soil > Temperate forest >... | reverse complement strand
GCAGAAGCTTTCCGATTTCTTCCAATACCCAATCTATTTTTTTTAACACGTCTTCATTCTTAAATCTTATCAGCCTGTACCCATTTTTTTGAAGTGTCAGCGTTCTGAATTGATCAATTTGTTTTTGTTCTTCTTCGTTATGATAATCACCATCTACTTCTACAACTAATTTCTTTTCTATACAGACAAAATCTGCGATGTATCCTTCAATAGCATGCTGTCTTCTAAATTTTGAATCTTTAATTTTTCGGTTTCTCAATCGCTCCCATAAAAGTTCTTCTGCTTCTGTAGGATTTTGCCGGTTTTTCTTTGCATAAACGGAAACAATCTTCCATTGTTCCGGGGTATTTTTGATGTATCCTGGCAATTCGGAGGCTGCTGCTCCCCTCTCCTTTGGAGAGGGGTTGGGGGTGAGGTTCAATATCTTTTTTGCAATTACTCCTGCTGCCACCAGTGCCACGGTCAATCTTCCGCTGAAATGCCCACTGCCACGATAATCTTCAAAACCGGCAAATTTTTTATGCGCTACAAAATCCGCATGACCGGGTCTTGGTACATCTCTCTGCTTTTCATAATCACCACTACGGATATTTTTGTTTTCAAATAAAATAGTAATGGGCGCCCCGGTAGTTTTATTATTAAAAAGGCCGCTTTTGAAAATAGGAAGATCTTCTTCCTGTCTTGGGGTAGTTCCTTTTTGAGTTCCTCCCTTTCTTCTCTCAAGATCAGGTAAGAAATCATCAACCGTCAAAGGTATACCTGCAGGACAACCATCCACAACAATACCCACGGATTCGCCATGCGATTCACCAAAAATAGAGACCCTGAATATCCGGCCGAAACTATTCATGAAATTTGATCTTAGAGCTTAAAGATACATTAGCACCCACCTTTTTCAAATCATCATAAAAATCAGGATACGATTTATTTACTGCATCCGCCTCTTCAATCTCTGTTTCCCCATTCGCTTTTAAGGCAGCTACGGCACAGGCCATGGCAATACGATGATCATGATGTGAATGAACTTTGGCGCCATTCACTTTCTCAGAGCCATAGATAACCATCAAATCATCACTCACGTCGATCTTCACTCCCATTTTTCCAAATTCATTTTGCAGGGAGACTGCCCGATTGCTTTCTTTATGCGTTAACCGGTTCACACCTTTAATCTTTGTTGCTCCTTTACAATATGCAGCCAATGCAACGAGAGGAGGAAAAAGATCCGGGCAATCAGTTGCATCAAATTCAAATGAATACATTTCAGCAGGGCGAACCTTTATTCCTTTCGCTTCAATTGCAAAACCTGCCCGGGCATCTTTTAATGCTGTCATGATCTCTTTGTCTGCCTGTGTTGACATCATATCCAAACCTCTTATTGTAATTGGACCTGCAACAGCACCGGCAACCAATAAAAAGGCGCCACCGCTCCAGTCGCCTTCCACGGTATATTCATGAGTAATAAGTGATGAGTGATGGGTCTCATTCGAAAAATAAAACTCTTCATAGCCCCTGTTCTCAGGAAGTTTTAATCCAAACCGCCTCATTACATCAAGAGTAAGGTCAATGTAAGGCTTACTGGTTAAATTATTTACTTTTATTGATACATCTTTCGCATCGGTTGCAGCATAAACCATTAATAAGCCGGTGAGAAATTGAGAACTCAATGAACCGTCGATCTCAACATTCTTTGACTGCAACGGCCCTTTTACCTGTATCGGAAGTTTTCCATTGTTTGATTGAACTTCAACCCCGAGTTGTGGTAATATTTCATCAAAAAAATCCATTGGGCGATTCAATAAACTTCCTTCCCCGGTTATTGTAATTACTTTACCCGATAAAGCAATGACCGGCGTGAACATTCTTATGCTTAAACCACTCTCACCGCAATTAACCTCGTCTGTAACAGGATCGATGCCATTATTATTAATTATTAATTTTTCATTATTAATTTCAACTGTTGCGCCAAGCCTCTTAATGATCTCTATGGCTACTTTATCATCATTTGCGTGACCGGGATTATAAATAACAGATCTTCCTTTTGCCAGCAAGGCTGCTGCACAGGCTCTTTGCATCGAACTTTTTGAAGCAGGCGCTTCTATAATTCCGGAAATTTCAGATGGTTTTATTGCAGCAATCACAGATCCTGTATAATTTTTTCCAATTGATTTAATGAAATTGTTTTTATCACTCCCTTTCCAATTTTTTCAAGCAATACGTAGTTGATTTCTTTTCTTTCTCTCTTCTTATCCATCTTCAGAACATGGAAAACCTTTTGTTTATCGAAGTTTGCATAGGTTGGTAACCCGTACTTTTCTAAAATACCCACTACTCTTTCCGTTTCTTTGAATCCTGTTATCCGTTCAGAAATATGACAGGCATAGGTCATGCCTATGGATATTGCCTGGCCATGTGATAATTCGTATTGATTCTCTAAAGCATGTCCAAGTGTATGACCGAAGTTCAAAAGTTTACGATCGCCTTTTTCGAATTCGTCTTCCTGCACAAGTTTTGTTTTTAAAATCACATTTCGTTGTATCAGTTCGCTAACCAATTTTTTTCTATCCTGGTATTTTTTCAAAGTATTTGCTTCTAATTCTCTAAACATTGGTGCATCTTTTATACATGCATGCTTAATGATCTCTGCAAAACCGTTTATCCATTCAGATTGCGGAAGAGAATTTAGAAAAATAAGATCATGCAATATAAATGATGGCTGACGGATACTGCCGACAAGATTTTTATAAACACCTACATCGATCCCGTTCTTACCTCCAACAGATGCATCAACCAATGACAATAATGTAGTAGGGACAAAGCCAAACTTAATACCCCGCATATAAACCGAAGCTGTATAACCTGTGATATCTGTAACCACTCCCCCTCCGACACCAATTAACGTTGTCTTTCTATCCGCCTCCATAGCAATGAGCTGTTCGATAAGCGAATCTACAGTTCCCTGCACTTTATATTCCTCCCCGGACCTGAGTATGATCACATTCCGGTTCTTAAATCGTTTTTGATGATTGGCAAAAACATTTTCATCGGTGATGATAATTGAACTCTTCAGATCAACAATTTTTTTCAAATGGCTGATACCATCGGCGAGATAGTAATCGGTTGATGAGTTGGAAAATTTATAAGTGAGTTTTTGCATTGGTTTTATTGACCTCACCCTCTTATCCCTCTCCGAAGGAGAGGGAGGCCAGGCTTCAGTTTATAAATCAACTTTTGTAATTAAGCATTTCAGCTTTTGGATTTCTGTCGAATAGGATTACAGAAAGTACAAGAGTGCGATCCTTCGACATGCTCAGGATAAACTCTACAAAAGTCCAATCAGGGAACAGAAGTTGGTAACATAATTATCCGCATCACTCACTCACGTTTCACGTCTCACGAATTCATGATCTTATTCTGATGATTGATGCTTTCCATGTGCATGGCATCAAAATACTTCGTGATGAATTCTTTGCTCAATCCCAGGCCTTCACCTTTTTGAATAGCTCTGTGCAAAATTTCATTCCAGCGATTTGTTTGCAGGATCGTAATGTTATTATTCTTTTTGTATTCGCCGATCTTTTCTGCGATCTTCATTCGCTGACTCACGATCTGCATTAATTCATCATCAAGGTGATTGATCTGCTGTCTTAACTTTTCCAGTGCTGCATGATATTCTTCTGAGTTTACATCTTCTTTACGCCAGGTAATTGAATCGATCAACTCAGCCAGTCTTTCCGGCGTTATTTGTTGTTTGGCATCGCTCCATGCATTGTCCGGATCAATATGTGCTTCGATCATCAATCCGTCATAATCGAGGTCGATGGCTTTTTGCGCCACATCAAGCAGGATATCACGACGGCCACAGATATGCGATGGGTCATTGATAAATAAAAGATCCGGATATCTCAGCTTCATTTCAATCGCCAGATGCCACATGGGCGCATTGCGGTATTCAGTATTTCCATAAGAAGAAAATCCGCGATGTATCAAACCAATTTGTTTGACACCTGACTTCGCTACTCTTTCCACGGCACCTGTCCATAATTCGAGGTCGGGATTGATCGGATTTTTTATCAACACCGGCACATCGGTTCCACGCAAGGCATCTGCTACTTCCTGCACGCTGAATGGATTCACTGTTGTTCTTGCACCCATCCACAATACATCTACTTCAAAACTCAGGGCGTCTTCAACCTGTTTACCATTTGCTACTTCTACGGTGGTTGGTAACCCTGTAAGTTGTTTCGCTTTTGCCAGCCAGGGCAATCCCTTTACACCAATTCCTTCAAAACTTCCGGGTCTTGTGCGTGGTTTCCAGATACCGGCCCTGATCATATCAACCTTGCCGGTGGCTGCTAACCTTTGCGCGGTTTCAATAACCTGTTCTTCGGTTTCTGCGCTGCATGGTCCGCTGATGATCAATGGGCGTTTGCTCCATTTCTGCTGCACAATTTCTTTCATTGTTTGAGTCGCTTGCATTTTGCGAAGATAAGTTTTTGCGGCAAAGAGGGTAAAATACGAAGCAGGTTTTTTGAGAATTACCAGTTGCAATCTATTTCAAGTAATCCTCCATACACTATCCTTAGTTTATCCATGCCTTTGAGTGGGCTTTGAGTGGCTTTTGAGTAGAAGGTGTCCACTGATTGTCCTGTATACTTTGGGTGGCTATTCAGAAATATAACAATAGCGCAAAGCCAACCGGGAAATATAAAGTATGAACAAATTGATGTTGGTTATCAATGAAAACTCTGAGGCCAATAGTGTAAATTTATGTGTTGGCAGCAATGCTAACGACCACCAGCATCAACCTGACATCTTGAAATTATGAATACACAAACACAAGGCAAAAGCACTTTAGACAAAGACAGAGAAACGCTGATTTCTATTGTTAAAGAAATGGCGGTATCTACTTCAGGCGAACAAAGCACAAAACATTGGGCTAAGGATGCTTTGTGGTTTGACATTCCGCCTTTTGCTTCACGCGGCGTTCCACCTGCAATAAAAATGTTTGACACAGTGTTTAGCAGCTTTAAATCGTGCAACGTTTCTATTCTTGAAACAGATACATTTATAAGCGACACTATGGGCTTTGTTTGCACAATTCAAAAAACAGAAATTGTTTTTAAAAATGAAATTGCTAAAACAGCTATGGTTCGTCAAACTGACTGTTTTATAAAAGATGACAACAATGAATGGCTATTAGTTCATCAGCATGCTTCTGTACCTTCGGGCGGTGAATGGGACGGGGAAATTATTGTTTAATGACTTTATTGTCGTTCCATTTTTAAAAGAATGCGTTTACAATTATAAGCCTATAAAAATATCTCAAAAAGACACTAATTTTCAAAGGTTCTTCTTTAGCGACTTTATTACCTGACAATGACATAAATTTCATAATTATTAACTCTGTAAATTCAGAACTTGAAAAAAACAATCTTTATCAAGCACTAAGAAATGCTCACATAGCAATCATTGACAAAATAAAACTGAACGGCGGCTAACAATGGGTGCAACGCAAAGCGTCATTAGCCTCTTAACACTGTTATCCTGATTGATCAATCTTTTCCCGGGTTCAATACATTATTATAGTACTCGCAAACCGGTCTCATTAAACAGATCTCGCATTTGGGTTGAGGTCTGCAGATCTCTCTTCCAAGAAAAGACATGGCCATACCTGCATCCCAGTCTTTTTGCAGAAGCTGATCCATAATTTGTTTTTCAATTTTTTTTGGATCGGTTCCTGTGGCGATACCCAGTCTTGGAGCTACCCGCACAACATGCAGATCAACGATCACGCCTTCAGGCTTCTGACCTGCCTCTCTTAAAATAACATTTGCTGATTTTCTGCCAATGCCAGGCAGTTCAGTCAATGCTTCAAGTGTAAGCGGAATATTTTTATCTGTTTTTATTTTTTGTGACAACTCCATCAACCATTTTGTTTTATTGCCGAAGTTGCGCGCCTTGTTGATTAAGGGTTCAAGAGATTTAGCGGTTGCTTTTGAAAGAGCCTGCATATTGGGAAAGGCTTCAAATAATTTTGGTGCCAATGAGTTAATATTTCTATCTGAATCCTGGGCAGATAATATCACCATCACTACTAACTGGTAAATATTTTTATACTCAAGAGGATGCTTTTCCCCTTTGTATTTTTTTAATAGCGGTTGAATGGCTTCCTGCCAGTTAATTTTTGAAGACATGATCAAAGATTTTTATTGATAAATCTACAGATAAAATATTTTATTAACTGGCTTAACCACAGAACAGAGAGCATAAAATTGCACAATCTCAGGGATTGTCATGCCGCAGGCATCTGTATGCAATGCGAAGTACGCAAAGATCGAATGGCGTATAGACTCCGCCTTCGGCGGAGTGACAACTAAAAATCGAAGTGTTTTACCAACCCGAAAAGCAACGTCAACCGTCGTGCACGAATATGACAGACAATTCAATCTTAGGGATTGTCATGCCGCAGACATCTGTACGCAATGCGAAGTGAGCAAAGATCGAATGGCGTATAGACTCCGCCTTCGGCGGAGTGACAACTAAAAATCGAAGTGCTTTACCCATTCGAAATGTATACTCAACTCTGAACGCACGAGTGAGCGCAGAGTTCTATGCCAAATAACTCTCCAACTCCTCCATCATATTCTTACTGCCAATAAAGAACGGAGTGCGCTGATGAAGTTCGGTGGGTTGTATATCGAGTATCCGCTGCTTTCCGTCTGTTGCCTTGCCACCTGCCACTTCAGTAATGAATGCAAACGGATTGCATTCATATAACAAACGAAGCTTGCCTTTTGGTTTATCCACTGTACCCGGATACATGAAAATTCCTCCCTTGATCAGGTTACGATGTACATCGGCTACCATGCTCCCGATATATCGCTGGGTATACGGCCCGCCCTCCCCTTTTGTTTTTTTCTGGCATACATCAATATACCGTTTCACTCTTGTTTCGTATTGAAAGAAATTGCCGTGATTTACAGAATATATTCTTCCATCAGGCGGGCATTTTATATTCGGATGACTTAAACAAAATTCACCGATAGACGGATCAAGGGTGAAACCATTCACTCCCCTTCTTGTTGCATACACAAGCATGGTAGATGAGCCGTAAACAATATAACCGGCTGCTACCTGGTTTATGCCGGGTTGTAAAAAATCTTCTATTGTTGCTATAGTTCCTTTAGGTGTTTTTCTCCTGTATACGCTGAAGATAGTTCCTATAGAAACATTCACATCAATATTGCCACTTCCATCCAACGGATCAAACATGCAGATGTATTTTGAATCTTTACTGACATCATCCCCGAAAGCAACAAAATCACTGATCTCTTCACTGGCAATGCCTGCACAACTGATCCCATGATGCAGCACGGCGGTGAGCTGGTTATTGGCAAATACATCTAACTTTTTTACATTTTCTCCCTGCACATTGATCTCACCGGCATCGCCCAAAATATCTACAAGCCCTGCTTTGTTTACTTCCACATTTATTCTTTTGGCCGCAAGGCCAATATCCCTGAGCAAGCCGCTTAGTTCGCCTGTAGCCTTTGGAAATTCTCTTAATTGCTGGATAGTAAATTCATCGAGCGTCAGAACTTTTCGGTTAACAATACTCATGGCAGGAATTTAAATCAAAAATAAAGAATTGAATATTGAATATTTTTGCTTCCTTTTAATCAAAATCTAAAATCGGATGAAGGTTTTCAAATTCGGCGGTGCTTCTGTGAACAGTGTTGAAAGAATTGTAAAATTGGGAGACATTCTGGAAAAAATTTCAAAAGAAAATATCCTTGTTGTTCTCTCAGCCATGGGGAAAACAACCAATGCCCTGGAAAAAGTTGTGGACGCTTTTTACAGTGGGAAAAAAGAAGAAGCGCTGCAGTTATTTGATCTCGTAAAAAATAATCATTTAACCATTGCAAAGCAATTGCTGGTAACACACTACCTGGCATGTGAAGCACAAATGATGAATTTTTTCACAGAAGCAGAATGGCTGCTCTATGACAAACCACAGCGGGAGTATGATTATTATTATGATCAACTCGCTTGTGTCGGGGAGCTTTTATCAACAACTATCGTGAGTTTTTATTTGAATGAGATCGGAATAAAGAATAAATGGCTTGATGTAAGAGATATTTTCAGGACAGACGACAATTTCAGAGACGCAAATATCAACTGGGAATTTACCAGTTCAAAAGTCTCAGATTCTGTTCTTCCTCTTTTTGAGGACTATAATATTTTGATCACCCAGGGATTTATCGGTGCTACCGACGAAAATGAAAGTACAACACTGGGAAGAGAAGGCAGTGATTACACGGCAGCAGTATTTGCCAATATGCTGAATGCAGAAAGCCAAACTATCTGGAAAGATGTGGAGAATGTAATGAATGCCGATCCCAAACAATTTTCCGATGCACAACCGATAACCGAACTGAATTATAATGAAGTGATCGAAATGGCTTATTATGGAGCACAGGTCATTCACCCGAAAACGATAAAACCGTTGCAGAATAAAGGCATCCCACTGTATGTAAAATGTTTTTTAGATCCTTCCCTGCCGGGAACAATCATTCATGATAAACCCGTTCATCATCTTCCGCCAATTATTGTCATCAAAGAGAACCAGGTGCTGGTTGAAATGAGTTCAAAGGATTTTTCATTTGCAGGCGAACATCATGTAGCCACACTCTATAATTTGCTGGGGAAATTAAAGATCAAACCAAATTTAACCCAGAATGCTGCCATCAGTTTCATTGCTGTGTTGGATGACAGACCTGAAAAAATTGAAAAACTCGCTTTCGAAATAGCTGAAATTTTCGATGTTCAGTTAATGAAGGAACTAACCTTACTTACTATCCGTCATTATAATAATGAAATAGTTGAAAAACTGACTAAGGATAAAACGATCTTACTCCGCCAGCAAACAACTGACACGGTCCAGTTGCTAATACGGTAACCATGTGAGTGGTGAATGGTCAGTTGTGAGTAGGCCTGTTGCCCCCGGAGAGTTTACTCACCACTCACTACTCACCACTCACAAGAATCTCCTCCAGAATTCGATTCACTTCATTCGCCCTGTTCATCACCATCAAATGGCCTCCTTTTTCAACAATATAATCAGCTTTTACATACCGGCAGGGTATTAAATGATCATTGGAACCGTGAATATGGACCAGGTTGGGATGTCTTTCTTTATGTTCCCAATTGACAATTACATGTAATGACCACTTAATAAATTTTGGATCGATATTGTTCACATAACTGTAGACAATGGCTTTCATTTCTTTATTTCCTGCTCCCATAAACCTGTTCAATAAAGTTGCCCGCTTATAAATGGCTGGTAAAATAAATTTGTGTAAGCCCATTCTACCCGCTAATTTGAAATACCAGGGTTGCTCTTTACTGCTACCCAAACTGGAAATAATGATTATTTTTTTTGGAGGAATTATTTTTGCGATCTCGCTTGCCAGCATTCCCCCGAACGAAAGTCCAATTAAAATAAAATCTTCATCGCTTTTGATCAATTGAGAAAACCTTTTTGCATATTCCGCTAAGCTTTCGTTTGGTAATGGTTGCATCCATTCAAGATGAACCGGTTCGTAAGAGGGAGGTAATTGAATTTTGTAGAAAGCTCTTCTGTCTGCACCCAAACCGCTGATAAAATATACCTTCAAGAAGAAAAATTTATTGTGCTGCTATCTCTATGGATTGTTTCATTTTTTTTGCCACAGTCTTGTCGTTGACCAATGCAGGTTTCCATGTTGGCATTTTCTCCAGTTGAGTAATGAGCTCATCGTTAAAATCTTCATCGACTCCTTTCACCACTTTGAAATTCACAGGTACTCCATCTGTATCAATAATGAACTCAACCTGTACATATGCTTTTCTCATTGAACCGGGTAAATAAGCAACCATGTCTTTTCCTACTTTTTGAAGATAGTCGAGAAAAGCCTGCCCTCCTCCGGGGTATTGCGGCCATTGATAAACTACGTCAGCCAAACCCGGAATATTTCTCATGCGATGAGGAACTTGTTTGTGAGCAGGTCTTACATTTTCGGTAACAGCAGATTTACGAACAATTCCGTCAATTACATAATTACCTTGTTCATTCACCATGATAACCGGCAACTGTTTATATTTTTCAAAATAATCAAAAGCATCTTCCAAACGAAGTGCAAATTGTTTCAATGAAGCATCCTCTTTTGCAAGACCGTTAAGGTAATCAACGCTTCTTTTTACGTTATACCTGACAGGAAAAATATGCACGGGAATAAAATCCTCCCCCGCATCTTTCGCATGAGCCGCAAGAATATACAATTCATCGATCTGCCCATCCGTCATAGGAATGCAACCCACTGTGACGCAGCTTCCATGAATATAAATATCACCTCCCGGACGTAGTGAATCGCTTAATATCCTGTCTGAAACATTGGGATAATTAATTCCCAATGCCAGGTAATAATCACTTTTGGGATTGAACTCATTGATATAATAAAATCCTTCGGGTACCTGGAAATCACCTTGCATTCTTTTTGGTCCCAGCGTTCCGGCCAATGCACAAATTTTATATGTTTTGAAAAGCTGGAAGGGATCTTTTATATCATTCTTTACCCAAACCTCCATCTGGCTATCGTACTTGAAAGAGCGGATATAAATATATTTTGCCGGCCAAACCAGTTTCTTTGCTTCAAACTGTTTTTTTAGTGTGTCCTCCTTATGGGCAATGGCTTCAGCAGGACGTTGTAAAGTTTTTTGATAATCTATGAACGAAGTGGAAATGGTGGTAGCGAATGAGGTTCCATTCTTCTGGGCAGAAGCACATAGAACCATACCGCAAAAAAAAACTAGCGCACAGAGGTTTTTCATTCCTGAATATTTATCCTTTTTAAAAACGTAAATTCTGAATAATAAGTATAAAGATTATATAGTGTTTTAGTTTCTTTATTTAGCCCATGATTTAAATCATGGGCTAAATTGATCAATGATTTGTAAAGGTAAAATAATTCAGGTTAAGAGTTGAGTCTCATTGACCTGGAAGAGCAAAATCCTGCGCCAATTGTCTATAAACTTTTTCACATCTGTTTATAAGTTTCCCCGCTTAGCCTGCTCCTTTTCTATTGCTTCAAATAATGCTTTGAAATTTCCCTTGCCAAAACTTTTTGCTCCTTTGCGTTGTATGATCTCAAAAAATAATGTAGGCCTGTCTTCAACCGGTTTACTGAATAATTGTAATAAATAACCTTCGTTGTCCCTGTCAACCAAAATACCCAGCTCTTTTAGCGATTCAATATCCTCGTCAATATGTCCCACCCTGCTCAGCAGGTCGTCATAGTAAGTTGTGGGTACCTGCAAAAACTCTACTCCCCGGCTCATCAGATCTTTTACTGTTTTTACAATATCATTTGTGGCCATGGCGATATGCTGCACGCCTTCACCATTATAAAATTCAAGATATTCCTCTACCTGGCTTTTTTTCTTGCCTTCAGCGGGCTCATTGATCGGGAATTTTACGAACCCGTTTCCATTACTCATTACCTTGCTCATCAGCGCAGAATATTCCGTTGAAATATCTTCATCATCGAAGGAAAGAATATTTCTGAATCCCATTACCTCTTCATAAAAATTCACCCAATGGTTCATTTGATTCCATCCCACATTGCCAACGCAGTGATCCACATACATTAGGCCCGCCTCCCTGGTTTTGAAATGTGGATTCTCCCATTTCACATAGCCGGGCAAAAAGGCGCCGCGGTAATCTTTTCTTTCCACGAAGACATGCACCGTATCGCCATACAATTGAATACCGCTTAACACCACTTTACCATCGTTATCTTTCAATTCAGTGGGTTCCATATAATTTTTACCACCGCGACTTGAGGTTTCTTTCCATGCCTTTTGCGCATCATCAACAAGAAGAGCCAGCACTTTTACTCCGTCGCCATGTTTGTTTACATGATTGGCAACGGCCGTGTCAGGTTTCATCGGCGCCGTGAAAACAAATATCAATTTGTTTTGGCGCACAGCATAGCTGGCTTTTTCTTTCACTCCCGTTTCGGGGCCAGTATAAGCTAATGGCTGAAATCCAAAAGCATTGATATAATAATGTGCCGCTTGTTTTGCATTGCCTACATAAAATTCTATGTGATCGGTTCCAAGCAATGGCAAAAAATCAGTTTGTGCTGCTGTTTTATTTCCTTTTGCAATTATTGACATTAATAAAAGTTTATTGTTTTAATTTTTTGTTACCAGCTTAAGAATTGCTATTAAGCCTCTGTTGTGTCACTCACTTGTACGTTCTGTTCGCTATTCAGCGCTTTCGTGAAATGTCAATCGTGAGTCGTGAGATTTTATTCCTCGTCTCACGTTTCACATCTCACATCTCACGATGGGTCCATCGCCAACGTCTCCATCAGCAGAAAAAAATGATTGCGGAAATCAGGAAAGATCTTATGAGAATAATCCGGGCGCATAGCATAATAAAATTACAAAATTCATTTGATGCTATTATGGTAAAATTTACAGGACTTCAGTAAAAAGGACTGGTAAAAACCAGCCCTCCTTAGTTTCCCAGGAATACGGGTAAGAATAATTACTATAACGGATAAACGAACTATCTATATCGCATGACGCAACGGAGAAATAAGCCCCGAAGAATCGGGGCTTAGCCACCATAACCAACTAACAAGTACAACACTTCTCACAATGGACATTTCAGCACTTGTAATTTTAGTTATTTGAAGAACCATTATCTATCCAGCAAATAATCGCAGTTTTTTCTGAGGTTGTCAGGCTTCCTGTTTTTGGCATTACCCCCGACGAAACCGCTGCACGTATTTCTGCTCTGGCGTTTTCTATTTCAGAATAAGTAATCAATTCACCCGGCCCGTTGTTACTGCCTGCTGCGTGACAATTTGAACCGGTAGCACATGAGGATTGAATAATTGGATTTACGTCTGCAGAAAAGGATTTTGTCACTCCACTGCAATTGATAGTAGTATCGGAGCTGCTATTGCTTGTAACCGATTTGCTGCAGGCAAATAAAAGAACGGGAACTGATGCGATAATTATGATCCTCTTCATAAATGCGGATTCGAATAATGATAAATTAGTTTTCAATAATGCGACCGTTTTATTCTCTACATGGTTTACGACAGCTTTTCATTTAAAAAACCGGGCATTTCATAATATTATTGGTTACAAACCGATAAATAATTCCAATAGTATGGCTTTGATACCTATCTTTTTTCCGATCATCTGCTGCCTTACTAAAACCATCCAGGTAATCTGTAAACGTGAACCTGTAAGATGTCTCTGCGCTAATCATAATTTTTTGTGAAAGCGGATATTTTATTCCAACACCTATCGGGATAACGGGTACCAGCTTAGGCAACGAATGTTGCGCATCGGCCGCCAATCCGCGGATAGTGCTGGTTTCCGAAGCGAAATATTCTGCATTGAATCGACTATAGTCACGTTTGATATTTAAAACAGTAAGCCCAAGACCACTGAATACATATGGTGATAATTTAAAAGGCTGGCGAGACAAATTATCTTGTAAAAGATCTGCAACAAGCAATTCGGACAATTCAAAAACCGGTGTTCGGAAATTGAAATTTCTTTGCTGACGATATGCAGGAATCTCATATTTAGAATCATCACCTTTCAAACTCCCGAAAACAAGATTGGTTCGAAGAGAAAGTAAAGGGCTGATCATTCTATTTACATCCAGGCTTACTACAGGCTTCAATGTTTTGTACGAGCCTAACCTTGACGGTGTAAGATCGCCCTGGTAAATAAATACGCCGGCGCCGGCTCCTATTTCATATTTTGATACCGTGAGCGATTGCGCCTTCGATGTTAAACATTCGCTAAAGATCAATGTTAGAACAATAACTGGTCTTATGGTAGCCATCATTGGTTTAGTTTATTAAGCAATAGTATCTTTATGACAAAACATTCGTCAAAAAATTGAGAGGCCGGTGTTAATACCAAAAACAAAAAGGGAAAATCAGAGTAGAGTTAATTGATAGGCAAAATATGTAAGCTTGTGACGAAAAATCTTACTGAAAGTTTACTCGTCTCGAAAAAAACATCGGCGAATGAATAATTTGTACCGATAAATTGAAATCGTGTCTTGTCGAAACAACTTCCTGGTAAATTGGAACAATAAATTGAAGTGATACCTGCTCATCCATTCTTAGATAAAGCCTGAATAATTATTACTTACAGGCAGCTTCCGTGGTTCGTTAAAAAACTTTTTTAGTTCCTGGCTTCGCTACCTTTTTTACTATTGGAATACATTTAACGTCAAAATCTAATCTCATCTTTTTTTAACTTTACTTTAAGCAGTTAACCGGGAATATTGAACCTCCGGGAGTTGATGCAATTAATAGATTCAAAATGAAAATTTGTGTTGCGCAAACAAAACCTGTCAAAAGGGATATTCAAACTAATATTAAGAATCATAAAAGATTAATAGACCTGGCAATTGTCAATGGAGCAAAAGCGGTTTTTTTTCCAGAGCTTTCAATAACTGGTTATGAGCCAAAATTGTCAAAAGAATTAGCGGCTAACCAGGATGATAAAAGGTTTGAAGTTTTCCAAAAGATCTGTGACACGAAGCAAATTACTGTTGGGGTAGGAATGCCCACAAAAAATGATTCGGGTGTATTGATAAGTATGATAATCTTTCAACCTCACTCGCTAAGACAAACTTATTCGAAACATTATTTACATTCAGATGAACTCCCTTATTTTGTTAACGGGCAATACCCAATGGTTTTAAAGCTCAATGATCATAAAATTTCGATCGCAATTTGTTATGAGTTATCTGTTCCGGAACATTCAAAGAATGCATTTAAAGAGGGCTCGGAAATTTATATAGCAAGCGTCGCGAAATCAGTTGAGGGAGTTCAAAAAGCCATACAGACATTATCAGAAACTGCAAGCAAATATTCAATGATGGTTCTAATGTCCAATTGCGTGGGACATTGTGACGATTTTGAATGTGGAGGCAAAACATCGATTTGGAATAACAAAGGTCTGCTATCAGGACAATTAAATGATTCAAGTGAGGGAATACTGATCATCGACACAGACACAATGGATATGATTGAAAAAACAATAGATTAAACGATTAAGCCCCGATGATAGTTTATACAACTGCAGATACAGAAAACGATTTAAAGGGTATTTTAAATTTACAAAAAGCAAATCTTACAAATAGTTTGTCTCCTGATGAAATAAAAAGCCACGGATTTGTTACGGTATCTCACAGTTTTGAAGATCTAAAAAAGCTGAATGAGATTGAAAAACACATTGTGGCAAAAGATGAGGACAAAGTAATCGCTTACTTACTTGCTATGACTGTGCAGTCAAAGGATAACATACCCATCCTGTTTCCGATGTTTGAAATATTCAATAAGATATCATTTGCCGGCATTCTTATTTCAAACTACCATTACATTTTAGTAGGCCAGGTTTGTATTGCCAAAGACTATAGGGGAAAAGGAATTTTAGACCATGCATATTATAAATACAAAGATCAATTTGAACACAAATACGATTTTGCAATAACCGAGATTGCAATCACCAATCCACGTTCAATAAATGCTCACAAAAGAATTGGTTTTAATGAAATTTACAGGTACAAAGGCCCGGGTAAAACAGAATGGGTAATTGTTTTGTGGGATTGGAAGGTGAGTAGTCAGTAGCCAGTTGTCAGCAGTGTTCACTCACAACTCACGATTGACAACTCACATTTATTTCGCGATCCCTTTCTGGCCAGATGATCTCATTGCTTTGATTTACCCATACCTCCGCCGTCTTCCGGTTTTTTACAACATTTGGGCAATCCTTTATAGGCTTCAGGATTGGCAGGAATATCATCGGCATCATAACCGGCATTTGCAATAGCTGTCTTTATATTTTCAATGTTCGTCCGGTCAGTAAGATACCTGACTGTAGTTTCTTTCTTTTTTACATTCACATTTACATAGGTTACACCGTCGTATCTTTTTAAATAAGTTTCAATGGTTTCTTTACACATATCACATTGCACAGTCGGAGTTTTGATCTTAGCTGTTAACAGGGTCTTTGTTTGCGCCGAAACAAAGGTGGCAATATAGAATACAGTCAACGCAGAAAAAAGAAATTTCTTCATAACCGATCTTTTTTTTACGAATTTACAAAACAGCTTTCCAGTTAGCAGGATCATTTCTCCATTTTAACAAAATTTCCTCTTCATCCTTTGATACAATTCCTTTTTCAATGGCCAGTTGAATTAATACAGGATAATTTGTGAGTGTATAATACTTCAATCCTGCATTTACAAACGCTTCTGCTGCCACGGGAAAATCATAAGTAAAAATTGAAACCATTCCGATCACTTCAACACCAGCATTTTTTAAAACATCAACCACTTGCAAACTGCTTTTGCCGGTGGAAACCAGGTCTTCAATCACCACTGTTTTTTGGCCTTTTTCAAAATAACCTTCCACCTGGTTACCCATACCATGTTCCTTTGGTTTTGGCCGAACATATATGTATGGCAGTTTCAACTGGTCGGCTACCATTGCTCCCCAGGCGATGCCGGCTGTTGCAACGCCGGCGAGTAGTTCGGTCTCAGGGAATTTTTCAAACACTACATTACTCAATTCTGATTTCACAAAATCCCTGGCAAAGGGAAAAGAAAGTATGCGCCGGTTATCGCAATAAATTGGGCTCATCCATCCGCTTGCCCATGTAAAGGGTTCTTTTAAATTTAATTTCACAGCGTTTATCTGCAAAAGTTTTTCGGCAATTGCCTTCTCATTAGTCATGAAGCGAAGTTAAGACACGGAGGCAAGAAACAAGGTACAAGGCTACGTCAATCGTGAGATGTGAAACGTGAGAAGCAGCTCACGACTGACGTCTCACGTTTTACGACAAATCGTCCTCTGTATAACTTGTGCCTTGTATCTTGTGCCTTGTACCTTGTATCTTTATTGACATGCATATCAAGATCTTTTTTAACAACAAGCCATTATTTCTTTGTGATTCTATTGATGAAACCGTTCAACCTTTTCTTCATCATGACGATGCTATTTATATTGATGAGCTGAACGCACACACTATAAAAACAATGATCCATGAAATGCAGCAACCTACAGTACTGGCCGGCATATTTCTTCATGATGACCTTAAAAAATTAAAAGCAGATTTTCAAAAAAAATTTAGTCTTATAAAGGCAGCGGGCGGATTAGTTAAAAACGAAGAAAATAAAATATTAATGATCTTTCGCCGGGGAAAATGGGATCTGCCAAAGGGAAAATTAGATAGAAACGAAAAGATAGAGGAATGTGCCCTTCGTGAAGTAGAAGAAGAAACAGGCTTAAGAAATGTAAAATTAATTTCTCCTTTAACAATCACGTATCATACTTACCATGAGGGAACAAAGCACATACTCAAGGAAAGTCACTGGTTCACTATGAGCGTAACCGGCGAACAGAAACTAATTCCGCAGGTTGAAGAAGATATTTTTGAAATAAAATGGATCGAACAAAATGATATTCATCTGTATCTTCTAAAATCATTTCCTTTGATTTCAGACATAATGGAAGCTGCAAAACAAAAAGGATTTATTTCCTTTTAAGAATAGCAACGGTCAGCCGGCTTACACAAACAAGTTTTTCTTTTTCATCATAAATTTTTATATCCCAAACATGAGTGGTGCTGCCCAAATGCAAAGGCTTTGCTACTCCACTTACAAAGCCTTCCCTAGCACTTCGCACATGATTGGCGTTGATCTCAAGACCAACGCAATAAAATTTCGAATGATCGATGACCATGGCTGAGGCAACACTTCCAATCGTTTCGGCCAGGGCGCAGGATGCACCGCCATGCAGCAATCCGTAAGGCTGTTTCGTCCTGTGATCAACCGGCATTTTTGCTTTCAGGTAATTCTCACCTACTTCTGTCCATTGAATTCCCAAATGTTCACCCATCGTATCAGGGCCTAAGGGTTTCATCTTTTCAATTGATAATTCTTTATCGAACCAGATCATAATTTAAAATTTTATTGCTTCATTGTTTAATGCAAATAAAAGTCTGCCTATCAGCAGACCGGTATCTTACTTGATGCGACACAAGTTTTATCCTGGTTAGCGAAACAGTATTGTTATTATTTTTTTATAGAATTAAAAACAAGATCAGGTAAAAAATGACTCGCATCACCGCCATTCCGAATAATATCCCGTACAATAGTAGAAGCAACTGATGTGTACTTGGGTTCACCCGTTAAAAAAATAGTTTCGATACTTTTGTCCAGGGTACGGTTTGCATCGGCAATTGTTTTTTCATATTCAAAGTCGCTCACATAACGAATACCCCTTAGAATAAATTTTGCATTTATTTTCTTACAAAAATTTACTGTTAAGCCTTCATAAATGGCTCCTTCAACACGAGGTTCTTTTTTGTAAATTTCTTTTATCCACTCCAGGCGCTGTTCCGGAGAAAACATAGGAGCCTTGGTCGTATTCTTTCCTATACCAACAATGATCTTATCGAACAATGGCACAGCACGATCAATGATGTCGACATGTCCCAATGTAAGAGGATCAAATGTTCCCGGAAACAAACAAATTCGTTGCATAAGTAAAAGTTTAAAAATTAATAATTATTAATAATAATTATTAATTGCTGCCGGAACTTCGACCAGCAAGAAGATATAAAACAGCCATTCTCACGGCGACTCCATTTTCCACCTGTTGCAAAATAATGGATTGACCGCTATCTGCTACATCACTGTCAATTTCCACTCCCCTGTTTATTGGACCCGGATGCATGATGACAATATCTTTTTTTAATTCTTCCAGCATCTGGCGTTTGATACCATACACAAGATTATACTCCCGCAATGAGGAAAACAAGACCTGGTTTTGTCTTTCCAGTTGTATCCTTAACACATTGGCTACATCACACCATTGCAGGGTTTTTTTCAAACTATAACTCACCTGCACACCAAGAGCTTCATGAATATACTTAGGGATCAACGTGGGCGGACCACAAACATTACTTTGCGCAACCCGGCTATGCATAATATCTCCAATGATCGCGATCTTTCTTCCTTCAATGCTGCCCGTTTTTTCTTTGATTGAAAAAGCATCCAATAATGCCTGCGTGGGATGTTCATTAATTCCATCACCTGCGTTGATGATGGCAGCGGGAATGTGTTTTGCCAGAAAATGCGGGGCGCCTGTAGCACTATGCCTCATTACTACCATATCTACTTTCATTGACAAAATATTATTCACTGTATCAAGAAGCGTCTCTCCTTTTGAAACAGATGAACCCGAAGAAGAAAAATTAATGGTATCGGCACTTAATCTTTTTTCCGCTAATTCAAAAGATATTCTTGTTCTCGTTGAATTCTCATAAAACAAATTCACGATCGTTACATCGCGGAGTGAAGGAACTTTCTTTATAGGTCTTTGTAAAACTTCTTTGAATTGCTCTGCTGTTTGAAGAATAAGAGAGATATCGTCTTTATCAAGATCTTTAATGCCCAGCAGATGTTTTGTAGACAGGCTCATTAAAGCGCGAAGATAATGGAAAAGACACAAGAGGACAAGGGACAAGAAAATATTGTCTAATTAACATTTTGAGATGCTGACGAAATGCCTGCTGGTAAGCAAAAGCCAAAAGGGCTTTAATATTCATAACCGCTGATGTAATCAGTGGAAAATACAGAAATCATATAGTACTCAACCCCATTGGGGTTGAATGGTTAATCTGTATTA
>Ga0207159_1111_pt1 | contig 19866 bp, 14 predicted proteins | sample Alteio_BWMinHeat_23_FD_153511 | JGI IMG/M metagenome (GOLD analysis project Ga0207159, IMG submission 153511) | Enriched cells from forest soil in Barre Woods Harvard Forest LTER site, Petersham, Massachusetts, United States -... | ecosystem: Environmental > Terrestrial > Soil > Temperate forest >... | reverse complement strand
CGCTTTAAGTCTTGACTTTCTTGAAACCGGTGAGTTCAAAAAAAATTTAAAACCAGCAAGACCCGTTTTTCGCAACGGCGAGGAAGATTATGAATTGATAACAGGGAAAACCAAATCGGTTCACCAGGCCTATCATGAAGTGACCATTCCATTAGAAGAAGCGAAATCACCTTTTAGAAAAATTAATTTAGTTGTCAGAGCCTTCGATGATGGCCTTGCTTTCCGGTATGAATTTCCGCAGCAACAAGGCTGGTCGCGATTCTCATTGACCGATGAGCACACAACATTTAACCTTGCAGGAGATCCGGATGTACTTGCATTATTGCTTCCAAATTATACAAGCTCGCACGAAGGAGAATATACTAGTTTGTCATTTAGCAAAATAAAGGAAGACACATTAATGGACATGCCGGCGTTATTTGAATTTACCGGCCCGGTGTATGTGGCCATTACAGAAGCTAATCTTTTTGATTATGCAGGCATGTATTTATCAAAAGAAAAAAATGTGTTGGTTTCAAAACTTTCACCCTTGCCTAATCAAACTGAAATAAAGGTAAAGGAAACCTTACCACATAATAGTCCATGGAGAGTGCTTATGATCAGTGACCGGCTCGGTACCTTATTAGAAACAAATATTCTTACAACCCTGAGTGAACCGTGTAAAATAAAAGATGTGTCATGGATAAAACCCGGTAAAACAACCTTTCCGTGGTGGAACGGAAATGTAGTGCCTGACACGATCAATGCCCCGGGAAATAATTTTGTTACCAATCAATACTATATTGATTTCTGTGCACGAAATGGTTTAGAATACCATTCTGTTGTTGAATATGGATTACACCAATGGTATATGGATGATGGTGTGGGCTTTCAACCCGGGCCTCATTCAGATGTTACAACACCCGTACCAGGCCTGGATATGAAAGAGATTTGTGATTATGCAGCACAGCATGAAGTTGGAATTCGCGTATGGGTACATTGGGCTGCATTGTATCCAAAATTGGATACTGCTTTTGCCGTATTTGAAAAATGGGGGCTAAAAGGAATGATGGTGGATTTTATGGATCGGGATGACCAGGAAATGGTAAACATACAAACTGAGATCCTGCAAAAAGCAGCACAACATCATTTGCATATTCAATTTCATGGAGCTTATAAACCAACGGGAGAAACGAGAACATATCCCAATGAATTCACAAGAGAAGGCACTTTAAATTATGAAGTGAATAAATGGGACAAACGAATAACTCCCGATCATGATCTTAATATTGTTTTTACAAGATTGCTGGCTGGTCCTACCGATTATCATCTTGGTGGTTTCCGTGCCGTGCCAGATTCGTTATTCAGGGTCCAATATACAAGGCCATTAATGCTCGGTACACGATGTCACATGCTGGCTATGTATGTTGTTTTACAAAATCCTTTGAGTATGGTTTGTGATTATCCGGAAGCTTATGAAGGGCAACCTGGTTTTGAATTTATAAAAGAAGTGCCCACCAATTGGGATGAAACAAAAGTTCCCGATGCAAAACTGAAAGAGTATGTTGTCATCGCAAGAAAAAAAGGAGACGATTGGTTTGTGGGCTCCATTAACAATCATTTGGCAAGGCAAATAACTATTCCTTTAGATTTTTTGAGTGATGGCCAATATACTGCAGAGATTTATTCGGATGCAGATGATGTAAACATCAATCCTAATCATATAAAAAAGGAAAACAAAAGAGTTTCTAAAAAAGATTTCTTATCCATTCAGTTAGCAGCTGGTGGTGGCGCAGCAATACGTTTCAAAAAAAACAATTAAAAACATTTTCGGAATTTTGAAAAAAAAATAGTCATGGAGTATAGAAAACTGGGAACATCCCCGCTTGAAGTTTCTGTAATCAGTTTTGGCGCGTGGGCTGCCGGAGGATGGATGTGGGGAGGAACAGATCACAATGATGCAGTGCAGGCAATAAGATCGGCTTATGATCTTGGCGTCACTTCAATTGATACAGCACCCGCATACGGACAAGGTGCAAGCGAAGAAATTGTAGGTGAGGCTATCAAAGATATTCCGAGAGAGAAAGTGCAGATAATGACGAAATATGGTTTGCGCTGGGACTTGAAGAAAGGTAAATTTCATTTCAGTAGTAAGGATAATGATGGAAAGGACATTGACATGTATAAATATGCAGGCAGGGAAGGTATCATCAAAGAATGTGAAGATAGTTTGCGCAGGCTTGGTACCGATTATATTGATCTTTACCAGATCCATTGGCCGGATGTTACAACTCCAATTGAAGAAACGATGGAAACAATAGCTCAATTGATCAACAAAGGAAAGGTCCGGTATGCAGGTGTCTGTAATTATAATACAGAGCAATTGCAGGAAGCACAGAAATATGTGCAATTAGTTTCCAACCAGGTACCGTATAGCATGGTAAATCGCAATATCGAAAAAGAAGTTGTGCCCTATTGCATTAAAAATAATTTATCCATTCTTGCGTATAGTCCGTTAGAAAGAGGTTTGTTGACCGGCAAAATAAAACCCGGGCATCAATTTGCAGAAGGAGATCACAGACCTGGATTGAATTCTTATAAGAATGAAAATATTGTAAGAACAAACATCTTTCTTGAAAAAATAAAACCACTGGCAAAAGAAAAAAATGTTTTGCTTTCTCAATTGGTTATTCGTTGGACGATAGAACAACCGGGAATTACTATTGCCCTGGTCGGAGCCAGGAATCCTAAACAAGCTATTGAAAATGCAAAAGCGATAGAGCTGAGGTTGAGTAAAGAAGAAATAAATTTCATAAATGAACAATTAGATGAATTAAACCTTGTGACGGCTTGAGAGTTCAAAGGTTTACGAGTTCCGGAGTTCCATTAGCTCACAAGTTTGATAAACTGTACTCGCCACTATTTGATCAAACAATTAGTGAAAGGCAGATAAAAGTTGATCTTACAGTTATGCTGATACCGGCAATTGAACCACAAACTCAGTAAATTCCCCCTCCCGGGTTCTTAATTTTATTTCACCTCCATGTACTTTTATAATATCATAGCTTAACGATAAACCTAATCCCGTTCCTTGTCCCGTAGGTTTAGTGGTAAAGAAAGGTTGAAAGATTTTATCAACTACCTTTTGCGGGATGCCACTGCCATTGTCCTTTACTATAATCTCAACCTTATCATTAAGCTTTTTAGTGCTTATTGATACAGTTGGATCATATCCGTCAACCTGTTGCTTACCCTTTTCATTCACCGCATAGAATGCGTTATTGTATAGGTTAAGTAAAACTCTCCCAATGTCTTGTTGGATAATGTTGATTGTTCCAATGCCTTTATCAAAGTCAGTTTTCATGGTTGCGTTGAATGACTTGTCTTTGGCCCGCAAACCATGATAAGCTAATCTTAAATATTCGTCAGCTAACGCATTGATGTCTGTTGCTTCTTTTACACCGCTGCTGCTACGGCTATGCTGAAGCATTCCTTTTACAATGGCATCAGCTCTTTTACCGTGGTGGTTTATTTTTTCATGGTTATCTATAACATCATTTGCAATTGATTTTACTTCATTCAGATTTCCTTTGTCAATTTCATCTTTCATCTCAACCAGTAATTCTTTATTCAATTCTGAAAAATTCTTAACGAAGTTTAACGGGTTCTGTATTTCATGTGCAATACCCGCTGTGAGCTCACCAAGCGATGCCAGTTTTTCCTGTTGTATCAATTGTGCCTGCGCATTCCTAAGATTGACGAGCGTTTTTTCAAGCGCGATATTTAATTTTCTTTTTTCCCTGAGTTCTATCCGTAATCTGTTCAAATACAAAAAGACAATGATGGAAATAAGGATAATTGCTGCAATGATGAAATTACGTTTTAAAAGCTCAGCCTTTTTTTCCCGGTTCAGTTTTTGAATATTATACCGGCTTGTTTCATCATTCAACCTGGCTTTGGAAATCGAAAGGCTGCTAGTCGCCACCACTTTTTCCAGTGAATCATTAATGGCTGACCAGAGATTGTTATAATAAAAAGCACTATCGTAAACACCCATTTCTCTAAAGATCTGCGTTGTGGTATAATAAGCATTCCTCAAATAACCGGCATCGGGCCATAATTTTAATAATTGAAATGCTTCTCTTACCTCACTTAGTGCCGTTGTTTTATTACCCATGGCGAGATTGGCGCGGGCAGCCCACTGAAGTGAATTTGCAGCATTATCATAATACCCGGATTTTTTACTCGCTCTGTAATCATTTTTCAGCAATACATAGGCAGTATCATATTTTCCCTGCATATATAATACCTGCGCCATATTTCCTGAAACGATTCCCATCCAAACTGTATCTTTTATCGTTTTAGAGAGCTGCAATGCCTGGTTATAAAAAATAAATGCTGAATCATACATCTTTTGCCGGTGGTAACCGAGTGCCACTGTATTAATACAAGAGGTTGTGAATATCTTGTACTCATTAGGAGAGTTTTCCCACGCTGTAACAGCTTTTTTCCCGTATTTGATACAATCGTTATACTCCATGACCCAGTAAAGCATTTCGGCTAAAAACTGGTAATCCTGGGGACGTACAGGGTATGATAGTTTTTCAGCCAGGTCAACTGCGTTCTTTTCATACATGACAGCCAACCCCATTTCTCCAAACTGGTAAATAATCTGGGCGTACTGCAAACTGGCAAAAGCAATCAAATATTCATCTTCAGATCTATATGCGATATCCATGGCACTGCTCAACAACTGCTTTACTTCTTCTTTTAAAGGAGCCAGGTTGTATTTCTTATTTGTATAATAAATAGCTCTCGCTTTCAGGCAATTAAATCCGACTTTAAAATGGTCATTGGTAGATTTCCCCTCTGCAGTCAGTGCATTTAAAAAATTAAAAACGGTGGCACTGTCTATAAATAATGAGTAAGACCCACCGAATATTATACCATGACTACTATCGGCGTATTGTAATAAAGAATCAAGTTTAGTGTAGACCTTATCACGGGTATAACTTTTTTTGCTTAGTTCGTTAGCCCATTTTTTAGGATCTAATTCTTTAGGTGTTTGTGAAAAAATTGTCGAAGCTGACTGCAGTATCAGCATTAAAAAAAATATAGTGATTAGCTTTGACTTTGATCGGTTCATAAATGTGATTCTGCGTCAACCTTTAAGTTAGCTTGAAGAATAATGTAATAGTCAACAAATTAATTAAAAAACATCAAGTGAAATTCCAGCGGATTAATATGGGATATTGGGAACTTGTGAACTTTGGAACTCAATAAGCTCTTGCAAAAAGAACTCTCTGCTTCGAAGGCTTTCCCGATAATATGCATTTGCCATTTTCCTGTTCGGCATTGAGTGGTATGCAACGAATAGTTGCTTTTGTTTTTTCTTTGATGGCTTCTTCTGTTTCTGCTGTTCCATCCCAATGCGCCGAAACAAAACCTGTTTTCTCATCTAATATTTTTTCAAACTCTTCCCAGGTATTTGCTTTGGTGATATGATCATCGCGGTAGGCCTTCGCTTTATTAAACATGGCCTTCTGAATATCATCAAGCAATGTGATTATATAATTTGCAAGTCCATCCAGTGAAACACTTCTTTTTTCCTTTGTATCCCGCCTCACTATCTCTGCTACATTATTTTCAAGATCTCTTGCTCCCAAAGCGATCCTCACGGGAACTCCTTTTAATTCATATTCCGCAAACTTCCACCCGGGACGATTGTTATCATTATCATCAAACTTCACAGAAATATTCGCGGTCTTCAACTCTGCTATCAGTTGTTGCGCTTTTTCATCGATTTTTTTTTGAGCTGCAACATCTTTGCTTGATATGGGAATGATCACTACTTGCAAGGGAGCAATTTTAGGAGGCAGGATCAAGCCGTCATCATCGCTGTGTGCCATCACCAACGCTCCTACCAATCTTGTACTGGCTCCCCAACTGGTAGCCCAAACATATTCCAGCTGATTATCTTTGTTTAGAAATTTTACGTCAAATGCTTTTGCAAAATTTTGTCCCAGGAAATGAGAGGTTCCTGACTGCAAAGCTTTTCCGTCCTGCATGAGCGCCTCAATGCAATAAGTATCTTCTGCACCTGCAAATTTTTCACTTTCTGTTTTTAATCCACGTATCACGGGCATTGCCATATACTCTTCAGCAAATGTTGCGTATACGTTCAGCATTTTCTTTGTTTCCTCAACAGCCTCTTCTTTTGTTGCATGAGCCGTGTGACCTTCCTGCCATAAAAATTCGGCAGTGCGTAAAAATAATCTCGTTCTCATCTCCCATCTTACTACATTGGCCCATTGATTTACGAGAATAGGCAGATCACGATAAGATTGTATCCAGTCTTTATAAGTATTCCAGATAATTGCTTCACTGGTAGGGCGAATGATCAATTCTTCTTCCAGCTTTGCCTCAGGATCGACAATTAATTTTCCTTTTGCTGACGGATCAGCCTTCAGACGATAATGAGTAACTACTGCACATTCCTTTGCAAATCCTTCAGCATGACCCTCCTCTTTTTCTAAAAAACTTTTAGGAACAAACAGGGGGAAATATGCATTCTGATGCCCTGTTTCTTTGAACATCCGGTCCAACTGGTCTCTCATGTTTTCCCACAATGCATAACCGTAGGGTTTTATTACCATACAACCCCGCACTGCGGAATAATCTGCCAGGCCTCCTTTCAAAACAAGATCATTGTACCATTGCGAATAATCTTGTGCTCTCGATGTGATTTCTTTACTCATTTCTGTTACTGGTTATTGGTTGCTTGTTACTTGTTTTCCAATCTGTATTATTGATTCCTTTTTATGACAAGATTTATCTTCCTTCCAGGCGTCTCTAATTTTGCGTGAAGATAATTATAGACAATTTCATCCTGGAGAGTTTTGTTTTAAAAAGTGTTTCGGGATGATTAATCATTTCATCATTTGAACCTAATGAATAATTCATCAGCTAATTGCCATATCTCAGGATTTTTTGTAACTCATAGAAAAGGTTTAAAAAATATTCTTCAAAACCAGGAACCAATAGCCAGCAACCAGCAACAAGTTATCAGCAACTTTAGTTTTTAGTTAACTTTAAATGACTCAATTTTACAATGCGATGGCAGAATATTTGTTGCTCAATCGTTTGTGCCGTTTAATAGTCGCACAAAAGTAGTAACTTCAACTATATAACCGATTAAACTTGTTGCCATGAGATCTTCAATTCTACTTCTGGTTTTATCGGCCACTGTTTTGGGAAGCTGCACCTCAGCTTATAAAACCGGCCAAACTCCTGATGATGTTTATTTTTCACCCGAACGTCAGCATGATGAATATGTAAATGTAAAAGAGAATGATGATACCCGCTACTACGGGAGTAATGGTGAATATTACGATGATCAGTACCTGCGTATGAAAGTTCATAACAGGTTAATTTGGTCTGAACTTGATGAATATTATTATAGTCCTGGTTATAGCTATGGTTACTACAACAGTTGGAACTGGAATAATCCATGGAGTCCTTCCTCTTATTGGAATTATTATTATAATCCTTATTGTTCGCCGGTAATTATTACATCAAAAGCTAATCTTGTTTATAGTCACCCAAGAATATTTAACCTGAACACTTATAATAATAACCAGATCACAAATAATAATTACACCAGGCCGAAGGGCGGCGGCATTTACAATAGTGATTATAACAATAATAGTTATAACCGACCGGTAAGAATGGTTGGAGTAAACAATTCAAATAACAACGGAAGTTCCGGCACAGGCAACTTCCTGCGTAACATTTTCAACGGATCTTCCAGCAACAATAATAGATCTTCCAACAACAATAATAATAGTAGCAGCAATTCTTCTTATAGCAACCAGGGCAGAAGTTCCGGCAGCAGCTCAGGCTCATCGGGCAGCAGCGGAAGCAGCAGTGCTCCTGTAAGAAGATTTTGACAGGTTTGCGCAACTTACCACAATGAGAAAATTATTATGTAGCCATCTATTATAATTCTGTTCAAGTTTGTGAAGTTTATCTTGCGTTTGCCAAGGATCGCACATCTGTACGTTCTTATCTCTATTCATCCAATAATTATCCTGATATGAAATCAATATTTTTCATAACAGTCATTCTTTTATCCGCACTTTACTCTTTTTCCCAGGAACCTGCGGATGCATTGCGCTATTCATGGTATACGCAGGGCGGTACAGCGCGCCAGCAAGCAATTGGTGGCGCCATGGGTTCATTAGGTGGAGAAATATCCACTGTCTTTGTAAATCCTGCAGGATTGGGCTTTTACCGAACCGGTGATCTTGTTTTTACTCCGGGTTATAGTTTTCTCAATAATAAATCAACCTATTTTGGAAGATCGGAAAAAGACAAAAAAAATTATCTCAACTTTGGAACTACTGGCTTTGTGATTGACGGAGGTAGTTATAATAAAAAGTCCTCTGCTTTTAGTATTGCTGTAAACCGCAGTGCAAATTTTGGAAGTAATATTTTATATCGCGGGCAAAACAATCAAAGCTCTTACTCACAAAAGTTTTTAGAAGAAATTAGAAATGGAAATGTAACAGATGCCAATGCGGTGGCCCAAAATTTTCCATTTGGGACAAGCCTTGCTTTTAATACTTATTGGATAGATACCGTTGCCGGGGGTAGCGCCGGTAACTTCCAGTTTAAAACCCGCGCTCCTGTTGCCACCGGTTTATTACAGCAAAATGCTATTCAAAGCAGGGGTGGAATAACTGAAATTGCATTAGCAGGTGCAACAAACTACAACAATAAATTCCTGGTAGGTGGCACGCTTGGTATTCCGATACTTTATTATAAGCGTGAGTCCACATTCATCGAAGCAGATGCCACCACGAATCCGGATAATAATTTTGATTTTGCTTCCCTCAGTGAAAATCTTACTACCACCGGTGGCGGCATTAATCTAAGAGCTGGTATTATATACAAACCAACAGATCTGCTGCGTTTGGGGTTGGCTATTCATTCGCCGACCTATTACAGTCTCACCGATAAATATAATGCTTCAGTCACTACTAATACAGAATCCTATAAAGGCACGCTGACACAAACCCCTTCGGATGTTGGAGCAACCACTCCTGCTCAATTCAAATACACTTTATTTACTCCTTATCATATCATTGGCAGTGCGTCTTATGTACTCAGGGAAACACAGGACGTAAAAAATCAAAAAGGATTTCTTACTGCTGACATTGAATATGTAAACTATAAATTTTCTTCATTTCATGCTGGTGGGGATAATCCCGATCAATCCACAAAAGATTACTTAAAATCCTTAAACAAGGCTATTGATAAAGCCTATAAAGGAGCGCTCAATTTCCGTGCTGGTGGTGAATTAAAATTCACAACCATGATGGTACGTTTAGGTGTTGCATATTATAGTAATCCTTATAAAAATATAAATGGAGAAAAAGGAAATCGTTTTTTGTTGAGTGGCGGGCTCGGTTACAGGAACAAAGGTGTGTTTGTTGATCTGACTTATGTTTATACCATGACAAAAGACGTAAATTTTCCGTACAGGCTGCAATATGCACCCTTTTCAGCAGCGAACATTAAAGGAAACGCTGGAAATGTGTTGTTGACTCTTGGGTTTAAGATATAGGTTGCTTATAATTTTCTTCACTCTAAAAAGTATTAAAATACTCTTTTATTTTCTCCATTGCTAATGGCGAAAACCATCTTATCTCTTTATCTTTTTTGAACCAGGTCATTTGCCGCTTTGCATATTGTCTTGTATTCTTTTTAATCAATTCAATGGCCTCGTCCAGGGTAATTCTTCCATCGAGATGATCAAAGATCTCTGAGTAGCCTACCGTTTGCAAAGCATTCAAACTTTTGTATGGTAATAAATTCCTTACTTCTTCTACTAATCCTGTTTCAATCATTTTGTCAACCCTGCCATTAATATTCCGTTGCAATTCTTCCCTGGATAATTCCAAACCGATTTTGATAATATCGAAACCCCTTTCCGCTTTTTTCCCTTTATGAAATTCAAGAATCGATCTTCCATTAGCCTCTGCAACTTCCAGTGCCCGCATCAGTCGTTGTGGATTTTGAATTTCACCAACTTCATAAAACTTCGGATCTTTTTGCCTGACTTCGTTTTGTAACCAACTCAATCCTTTTTGTTCATACTCAGAAATGATGCGGCTCCTGATCTCATCAGGAACTTTTGGAATTTCGTCCATGCCCTCACAAAAAGCTTTTATATACAAACCTGTTCCCCCGGTCATGATTACTATATCCTGTGTTTGAAATAATTTCTTAGTTTTTTGCAAAGCATATTCTTCAAATGTTCCTGCATTTACATTATCATGAATGGAATGTGTAGCAATGAAATGATGTTTCACGATTTCCAATTCTTTTTTTGACGGTCTTGCCACGCCAATATTTAATTCTTTAAAACACTGCCGGCTGTCTGCCGAAATAATTTCTGTTTTAAAATGTTTTGCCAGTTCAATTGCAATAGCGGTTTTCCCTACTGCTGTTGCACCAGCTATGACGATAACTTTTTTATTTTTGGCTGAAGCCATTTCATTTATTTAAAACCCCATCCGCTGAGGCGGATGGGGCAACTCATTTATTTTGTCAACAAAATAAAGCTATATTAAATCTCTTCAGCACCTTCGACGGGTGGCTCTTCGCCAAGGCCGAGATCCTCAGCTTCGTCAGTATCTTCACCTTCCTGGCCAAAACCTTCTCCAACCTGGGACAAATCATATTTTTCTTCTACGTCAGCGAACTTTTCTCCCAATAATCCTTTTGTTCCATACTGACTGGGCGCTATTCCTTCCACACGTACTGTGGCCGGATAGATCAACCGGGGATTTTCTTCTTTCGAAACATTGATCAGTTCGACCAAAAAGCCCCAGTTCTTATTAAAATCATAATTATAAATAAATTTCTGATTTGGATTATGGATCTCTGAGCTAATACTTGTATCCTTCATCAGCAAGGGAGCGGCTTTATATTCTTTATCATAGACTTCTAAACTGATCTCTCTTCCTCTATGCCAATGATCATTGCTGCGATAAAAAGTGGCCTTATGCTTATTATCAAATTCATAAGCTTTTAAAATAGCTTCATGCAGCTCATAAAATGATTGAGTGTGCATGATAGCAATATCACGATACACACTATCGTCTTCCTCCAGATAGATCCTGAATCTTAATATAGCCATGTGACAAATTTAAGACTTATGATTTTCAATTTCAGATTTTGATTTTTTAGAATCTAGTCCCATTTCATTTGCTTTTTGTAACATAAAATCGTATGCAGCATCATAATTATTTTCAATTTGCCCGTCAAGAATAGCTTCTTTGATCAGATTTTTCAAAATACCTACGGGCTTTGACGGAGGAATATTAAATATATCCATAATCATTTCACCGGTAATCGGAGGTTGCCAATTTCGGATACGGTCCTTTTTCTCTACTTCTTCACAACGCTGACGAACCAACTGAAAATTCTCCATGTATTTTTTCACTTTATACCTGTTCTTCGATGTAATGTCAGCTTCGGAAAGCAACATTAAAGCATCAAAGTCTTCACCTGCATCAAACAACAAACGGCGAATGGCAGAATCGGTAATCTCTTCTTTACTCAAACCAATAGGTCTTAAATGCAATTCAACAAGTTTTTTTACCAATCGCATTTTTTCATTCTGTGGTAGTTTCAGCTTCGAAAAAATTTTAGGAACTAATTTACCACCCGCAACTTCATGACCATGAAAAGTCCAACCATGCCCGTTTTCAAATTTTTTTGTAAGAGGTTTTGCAATATCGTGTAATACCGCAGCCCATCGAAGCCAAAGATCATTTGTCTTCTTTGCAATATTATCGACTACCTGCAGTGTATGATAAAAATTGTCTTTATGCCCAACGCCGTCTTTGTATTCAGCACCTGCAAGGTCTACCATTTGAGGAAAAATAATGTGCAGTAAACCGGTCTTATATAACAAGTCAAATCCAACAGAAGGCTTCGGGCTTGCCAGGATTTTATTTAATTCCTCTGTAATTCTTTCCTGCGGGATAATATTAATCCGATACGCATTGTCTTTAATTGCTAACAAAGTCTTTTCCTCAATCGTAAAATTAAGTTGAGACGCAAAACGGGTAGCCCTCATCATTCGTAAAGGATCATCGCTGAATGTTTGCAGAGGATTTAGCGGAGTCCTGACAATTTTTTTTTCTAAATCATTCAATCCTTTGAAAGGATCGATCAGCTTACCAAAATCATCTTTATTCAAACTCACAGCCAGGGCGTTGATCGTGAAATCGCGACGATGCTGATCATCTTCTAAAGTTCCCGGCATTACTTCAGGATTCCGTGAATGATACTTGTAACTTTCTTTTCTTGCACCTACAAATTCCAGGTCAAATTCCTCTGCTTTAATATGAGCAGTGCCATAAGTTTTAAAAACATTTACTTGCGGAACCGGGTTAAATCTCTTCGCCACTTCGCTGGCAAACCTGATACCATCACCTACACAAACAATATCTGCATCTTTCGTATTGCGTCCAATCAGTTTATCTCTTACAAAACCGCCGATCAAATACGTTTCCAGGCCCAATTCTTCAGCAGCATGAGCGATCTTTTTAAAGATGAATAATTCCTTTTCCGTACAATTGATTTCCATCGTGGCAAAGGTAATGAAGACGGCTCGAGAGTCCGATGACGGGGAGTATACCAGTTTGAAAATGATTTTCACGCAAAGACGCAAAGAAACGCAACGAATACAGAAGAATCTTAGCGATTTTGCGTGAAATAAAACTGAGACATTACCCGACGTCAGGGACGAAGAACAATTGGTTTTCCTTTTTCCCACCTGATTAAAGCCGACGGCTCTGCAACTGTATTATCGTTTTGCCGGTACAACACAACATAATCGACATTCCTTTTTATTTCTGCGGGTATATCGGAAAAATTTTGAGAAAAAGGGTGCCCGGAAATATTCGCAGATGTGGATACAATAGGTTTCCTGAACCGATTGATAAGATGCTTACAAAATTTATCTTTACAAATGCGAATGGCTATACTTCCATCCTTCTCCACCAAATTATCAGCTAAGCCAATGGCCCTCTCATATATTACTGTCGTAGGTTTTCGCACTGTTTTTAAATAATCAAAGACCCCGGGATCAGGTTGCATGACATATCTTAAAATTTCTTTTTCGTTTGACACAAGCACGATCAAAGATTTTTCATCGGATCTTTTTTTCAATTCATAAATCTTCTTCACCGCTTCTGCATTGGTGGCATCGCAACCAATGCCCCATATCGTATCTGTAGGATAAAGGATAGTTCCCCCACCCTTCAATACCTGCAAACATTTCTCTACATCCATTTCAAAATCCTCCATGTCATATATTTTCCTGTTGTTATCGATCAAACTTTAATTTTCCAAGATGCAATAAAGCATAAAAGCAGGCAGTCGTATGAAGTGACTGGATGATCTGGTTTGAATTTAATAAGTTAAATAACTCTTCGATTGTATAGACTTTCGTTATTATTTCCTCCGACTGTTCCAACTGCTGCTTTTGTATGGCTTCAATATCTCTCGCCAGGAACATATGCGTAAAATTATTAAGCACGCCTGGATTTGCTGCGATCTTACCAAGGTATTCGTAATTAGAAAAAACATATCCTGTCTCTTCCAGCATCTCCCGCCTAGCTGCCTCCAAAGGTGTTTCTCCTTCATCAATAAAACCGCCTGGTAATTCTACAGATACTTCTGACACCGGGTGACGATATTGTTCAATCAACAAAACTTTATCATTATCGATCAGAGCAACTACAACAACAGATTGCGGTAACTCCACAACGTAGTAAGCAGGAATCAGTGTTCCATCGGGTTTTTTACAAACATCTTTACGGGTAACAAAATAAGGCGGATGTTTTGTCAGATATTCTGATGAAAGAACCTCCCATTTCATATCAATCATTTAAGGTCAATAAATTTTTAATGGCATAGACGATCTTGTTTTCCTCAAGCAACTCAAGACATTTTGGTGAGCCAAACTTGCAGAAATTTTTTACACAGGGTTCACATGGCAATTGTCCTAAACGCAAAACTGTAAGACATTTTTTATTATATGGAGCCGTATTATTTTCATTACCCGCACCAAATGTTACCAGGGTAGGCACACCAAGTGCATTGGCGATATGAGCGGGTCCGGAGTCAGTAGTTAACATGACAGATGCAGAACCGATAAGTTTTACCAGCCCAGAAAGACTCGTTGTTTGCCCCGCTTTGTTATTAACCCTTGCAGTATCAGTAACCAATTTTAAAATTGCATCTACATGCTCTTTTTCTTTTATACTGCCAACGCTGACAAATTCCGCATTGGGTATTTCATTTATCAACGTGTTAAGAATGGATGCAGCTTTTGTTACCGGCATTCTCCTGGATTCAGCTTCTGAATTGAAATTAATAATGATTCTATGGGGAATAGAAATGTAATTATTTTTCAGAAAAACAGATCGCGGAATAATTCTTTCATTTGTCAACTGCTCAAGCAATGAAATATACTCATTTACCCTGTGTAACGATGAAGGCTTTCGAAAGGACCTTGTTAAAAAAATGGAACGAAGTTCTTTTCTAAATCCAATACGTTGCTTTGCTCCTGTAGCCCAGGCCATAAAAGCTGATGAAAAAGAATCAGGAAGACAAAAAAATAAGTCGTACCTGGTCTCCTGTTTGATCCTTCTTCCAAAACGATATGCACCGGGAAGGCCTTTCCATTCTTCCTTACTGAAAATGTATCGCCTGTTTATTTCCGGAATAAAATCAATTATGGGATCAAGACCTTTTTTTATAATCACATCAATCTCAGAAGAAGGATATTTGATCTTCAATGCTCTTATGAAACCCGTACTCATAACTACATCACCCAACCAATTTGGCAGCCTGACCAAAATTTTCATCTTGTCGATTTGAGACGTGAAAATAATTCAATTACCAATGACCGGCAGTCGTGCCACGGTTACAAAACCGTAATATCCGAAAAACATCCTCAACCGTGGCACGATTACGGTCATTACCTTCGCAAAAAATTTACTAAATGAAAGAATTGATTGCCGCGGCATGGAACAACAGGGAACTGCTGAAGGAAACTAAATATTCTGATGCAGTAAAAAATGTGATCGAAGAATTAGATAAAGGTAGATTGAGAGTGGCCTCTCAATCAGCATCAGGCTGGATAGTCAATGAATGGATCAAGCAGGCTATACTTTTGTATTTTGGCATACAGCCAATGCAAACATGGAGCATAGAGCCATTCGAGTTCTATGATAAGATGTTGTTGAAAAAGAATTATAAAGAACTGGGAGTTCGCGCGGTGCCGCATGCTGTGGCAAGATATGGTGCATACGTAGCTAAGAATGTTGTGTTGATGCCTTCATACGTAAATATTGGCGCTTATGTGGATGAAGGCAGCATGGTTGACACATGGGCAACAGTAGGAAGTTGCGCACAAATAGGTAAAGGCGTTCATTTGAGTGGTGGTGTTGGCATTGGTGGCGTACTGGAACCTTTGCAAGCTTCTCCTGTTATTATTGAAGATGGTTGTTTTATTGGCAGCAGATGTATCATCGTAGAAGGCGCGATCGTGGAGAATGAAGCAGTGCTGGGAGCGAATGTTGTATTAACACAATCGACAAAGATCATTGATGTGAGCGGATCAGAACCTAAAGAATATAAAGGTCGTGTGCCTGCACGAAGTGTAGTAATTCCTGGCAGTTATCTGAAAAAATTTCCTGCAGGCGAATACAATGTAAGTTGTGCACTGATCATTGGTCAGCGTAAAGCAAGTACAGATTTAAAAACGAGTTTGAATGAGGCGTTGAGAGATTTTAATGTATCTGCATAGTCGTTATATTTGCAGCCCGCCCGAGTGGCGAAATTGGTAGACGCACTGTCTTCAGGTGGCAGCATCCGAAAGGTTGTGCTGGTTCGAATCCGGTCTCGGGCACTAGCAAATTATAAAATCCTTGTCAGTACTTCTTTTGACAAGGATTTTTCTTTTTTAGACTTCTATTAAAAATAAAATAATATCTAAAATGAAAGACTTTTTTATAAGCATGGTTTATTGGCTTTGAATGGATATGGTTGCCGGCTGCAAGCCATCTGTTGATGCAGTTAATTGAATAGTTCCTGCTTTTTGTTTTGAGCGGATCACAGCAAGACATAATCCATTAAAAGTTTTATGTTCATTTGACCTGAACGATGAAAGATCGGTTTCGCTTCCATTATCTACTCCTGCAATGGAGCCTCCCCCACTTATTTTAAAATGAATAAGATTTGCTGCGTGCGGTACAAGATTGCCATCTTTGTCAACAATCTTAACGGTAACAAAAGAAAGATCTTTTCCATTTGCATCAATAGTATTTCTGTCGGCACTCAGTATAATTTTTGCAGGTGCATCTGCCGTTCGAATTTCTTTTGTGAGCACCACCGTTCCATTTTTTCTTGAAACAGCTTTTAGTGTTCCCGGTTCATACCTCACCCGCCACATTACATGCATCTCATCCCCCATTTTCTTTTTTATGCCGAGCGACCTTCCATTAAGAAATAATTCCACTTCATCAGCATTATTGTAGTAAGCCCATACATCGACAGTTTGGCCCTGTTTCCAATTCCAGTGCGGAAAAATATGCAGCACGTTTTTTTGTGTAAATAAACTTTGATAAAGGTAATATGCATCCTTTGGAAAGCCTGCCAGGTCTATAATTCCAAAGTATGAACTCCGTGCGGGCCAGGGATATGGCGTAGGTTCACCCATATAATCGAAACCCGTCCAGATAAACATACCGCTTGCAAAATCATATTTCAGCAATTCTTTTAAAGTTTCTTCATGTGTGGATCCCCAGGGTGCGGAACAATTATCATAGGCAGAGCAGGTGAGATCAGCATTTGCATCTTCAACAGGCTTGTCCCAGCGGTCAGGCCAACGGCGAATACTGTCGGAAGGCATATCATAATGACCCCTTGTATTTAATGAAGAAATAGTTTCCGTGGCAATAAATTTTTTTACAGGAAAATTCTTTGGAAAATTTTTATACTCGCCTTGATTGTAATTAAATCCAACAAGATCGAGTGCTCCTGATTTGTAAATTTCATTACCGGACCATGGATTATTCAATGCCGAAGTGACAGGTCTTGTTGTATCAAGCGAATGAATAATGGCAGCAAGTTCTCTTGCAATGCTTCTTCCGGATGTATCTTCTTCATGGTCGCCACCCCATTGTTCAGGAATCTCATTACCGATGCTCCAGATAAAAACGGATGGATGATTACGATCACGCAACACCTGGTCCTGTAAATCTTTTTTGTGCCATTCATCCCAATATAAATGATAGTCGTAAGGATTTTTTTGTTTCTTCCACATATCAAATGCTTCATCCATTACAACAAAACCCATTTTGTCAGCAAGATCAAGCAATTCAGGTGCAGGGGGATTATGCGAAGTACGGATGCCATTAATGCCCATGCCTTTCAGCATTTCCAGTTGCCGCTCTAATGCTCTTGTATTAATGGCTGTTCCCAAACAGCCAAGATCATGATGATCACATACGCCGATTATTTTTACAGGCTTCCCATTTAAAAAAAATCCTTTATCAATATCAAACCTAAAATAACGAATGCCAAAGCTGGTAGTATATTGGTCAATAGCCCTTCCATTATCGATAACTTCTGTTTTTGCTGCATACTGGTACGGATCATTAATTGACCACAAATGCGGCGCGTCGATCTTTATTTGTTGTGATGTTTCTGTTGCAGCAGTTGATTTTGCATTGAGTGTTGAAGATGCAACAGATACCTGTTTTTTTGCCGCATCATATACTATTGTCTTCACAATAACATTTTTATCTGTTGCATTTGTATTCCTAATATTGATCTTTATATCGACCGTTGCTGAATGATCACTGATCTGTGATGTAATAATACCTGTTCCCCATTGATCAACAAAAACATCATTGGTTGCAACCAGCCATACATTCCTGTAAATTCCCGAACCGCTGTACCAGCGTGAATTTGGTTGTTTTGAGTTATCCACCATTACTGCAATCACATTTTTTTCATTACCAAATTTTAAATGGGGTGTAAGGTCATAGCGGAAAGAAATGTAACCATTAGGGCGAACACCAAGCGAATGACCATTTATCCAAACCTCACTATTCATATATACACCATCAAAATCAATAAAAATGTTCTTCCCCTTTGAGGAAGCCGGCAACGTAAATGTTTTACGATACCAACCTGTGCCCCCGCGTAATGCACCACCACCTGTGCCCGTTGGACTTTCCTTGTCGAATGGAAGCTCAATGCTCCAGTCATGGGGAAGATCAAGACTTCGCCATGTAGCGTCATTGAAGGATGGAGAAAATGCTGCTTTGTCATCTCCTAAAAAAAATTTCCAGTCAGAATTAAAAGAGGCTTTCCTTTCCATTAAAGTTTGTGCGGAAAGATTGGTTGCTGCCGGCAGCAAAAAAAATATTGCCTGCAACAGGAGTAAGATATTTTTTTTCATGTTAGTTGACTTAATTTTTTACAGCAGTTCCTTTTTTTGTTTGCACTTTGACAAGATTCATTCCCGGAGAATGTCTTTATTCACGCGATATATTTTCAGTTGTGACATTGATCAAATCGTGAAAGATTATTTTAAAAAAAGTAAATCAATTAATAAGTCTCCTGCCAAAGACCGCATGCTCTTTTTCATTGAATCCAGTCCCGCGCACTCATTCAAGGCAGAAGATTATCTCCCATCACTATTGGCTGATTTGCGTATTACTTACAAAAGCAATTTTCTTACTGTCAGGCGACCACGAAGGTGTATTGATCGATCCTTGTCCACCATATAAATAAGCAATTACTTTTGGCTGGCCGTAACCAACGGGCATGATGCGCAGGTACACATGTTTGTAAAATGGATGATCATCCGGTTTGACATCTTTTGAAAAACTTAAAAACTGGATCCATTTTCCATCAGGTGAAATATGCGGAAACCAATTATTGAATTCATCTGAAGTTATCTGCACCTGGTTTGTGCCATCACTATTCATTCTCCAGATTTGCATAGTTCCGCTCCTCACTGAATTAAAATAAATATATTTTCCGTCGGGACTGTATTCGGGTCCATCGTCAAGACCTGCAGTATTCGTTAGCCGTACTTCCTGGCCGCCCGTCGAAGGAATTCGGTAAACATCAAGATTCCCATCACCACGTTCGGCAGTATAAACAAGGAATTTTTTATCAGGAGACCAACCATGTAAATATGATGGACCAACAGGAGTGATCTGTTTGGGCACTCCGCCTGATGACGAGACGGTAAATACAATTTAGTTGTATTTACCAGCGCCACTGCTTAAACCAAGCATTGTTCCATCGAAGGAAAGTACATGATCATTATTATTTCTTTTAATCGTATCTGTATTCAATACTTCAGCAGTTAGCTTTTTTAAATCGAGTTTATATATGCTGCCATTGTTATTGTAAATAAGAGATTTATTATCCGGCATCCAGTTTGGTGCCTGCAGGGATACAGGTGAAGTGTAAATGATTTCACGATGGCCGGTTGTTACATCCATTGTTTCAATATGACTTCCTAAATAATCGCGATAGGGAACAAAACCAGGTTTTGCAGGAACAATAATGCGGACATTATCAAACGCAGCAGTTTCTGAGACATCTTTATTATGCGCACAAATAAATAAACCCACATACACTTCATCGCCTAAATCGATATCTGAAATATTTTTTGTGACGTAGGTTTCACCATTGTGCGCAACAGACATGATAAATTGTTTCCCCCTTCTTTCCAATTCGATAACATCGGGTGATCTTATTAAAAATGTATCCTGT
>Ga0207159_1046_pt2 | contig 19900 bp, 20 predicted proteins | sample Alteio_BWMinHeat_23_FD_153511 | JGI IMG/M metagenome (GOLD analysis project Ga0207159, IMG submission 153511) | Enriched cells from forest soil in Barre Woods Harvard Forest LTER site, Petersham, Massachusetts, United States -... | ecosystem: Environmental > Terrestrial > Soil > Temperate forest >... | reverse complement strand
GTATCAAGTTGCTGCCTGCGGCTTTTTTCAATGAAATGATAAAAATAATAGATCAATACCCAGGCTAAAATCAGTAATCCGTTATTAACCGTTGATCCGAGTAATCTTGCTGTAAATGTTTGTTTTTCCTGGCTTTCAATAGAAAGATGAAAAACTTCTATTGCAATTAAAACGAGCAAGCTAAATAAAAGAGATGTAATGACCGTGGCGATAGCTAATTTGGGAATGACTTTTTCAACCGACTGCATCATCCAACCCCGCCATTTTATGTATAATCGTAAGAGATGGGTAGTTAAGATCCCCCCCGCAAACACAAATGAAATTCTGCCAAAAAGTACAGTTTTTGAGATTGATATATTATATGCTCTGGCAAAAAAGAGCACACTCGCTACCACCATGCCCCAGCCAATAAGCTGGCATAACCAATATCTTAAGTTTGCACTACTCATAACCGGCAAATTAACCAATGATTTCTTCGTCCGGCACTGTAAATATACCAGTGGAAGATAAGTCTTACAAATGGAGCAAAAAAATCTTTAAAACCCGCTTTCCGTCTGAAAAGCCCGCTATCAACAATAATTGTAATGAACTTTTTTAACAGCGGCACTAAAAATGTAATTTTACGCGTTAATACTTGTCATGGAAATCAGAGCAGGAGAACTATTAAGACAAATCAACTCGCCCGAAGATCTAAAGAAACTTCCCCGCGAAAAGCTTCATCAGCTTTCCGATGAACTTCGTCAATACATCATTGATGTGGTAAGTGTACATGGCGGTCATTTTGGTGCTAGTCTTGGTGTGGTTGAACTTACTATTGCATTGCATTACATTTATAATACCCCCTACGATCAATTGGTTTGGGATGTTGGTCACCAGGCTTATGGTCATAAAATTCTTACTGGTCGTCGCGATAATTTTATTACAAACAGGAAATATAAAGGATTAAGTGGCTTTCCAAAAAGAAGCGAGAGTGAATACGACAGTTTTGGAGTTGGTCATTCTTCTACTTCTGTTTCTGCTGCCCTGGGAATGGCAATGGCGGCAAAATATAAAGGGGAAAAAAACAGGAAAACGATTGCCGTGATCGGTGATGGTGCCATGACCGCTGGTATTGCTTTTGAAGCACTCAATCATGCCGGCGTTGCAGATACCGATATACTCATTATCCTGAACGATAATTGCATGAGCATCGATCCAAACGTGGGTGCATTAAAAGAATATCTGACTGATATTACAACCTCTCCCACTTATAATAAAGTAAAGGATGATGTTTGGAAATTGCTTGGAAAATTACCGGTAGGAAAGAATTTTACCCGTGCTATGGCTCATAAGCTGACAGAAGGTTTGAAAGGCATGGTAAGCAGCAGCGCTAATTTATTTGAAGCATTGAAGCTTCGGTATTTTGGTCCTATCGATGGATATAATGTGACCAAGCTTACTGATACATTAAAAGACCTCAAAGAAATTCCGGGACCAAAGTTGCTGCATGTACTTACTGTGAAAGGAAAAGGTTATGATCTTGCTGAAAAAGATCAAACCAAATGGCATGCACCGGGACTGTTTGATAAAATAACCGGTGAGATCTACAAAAAGAAATTCGATATTCCCCAGGCACCCAAATACCAGGACGTTTTTGGACATACGATCATCGAGCTCGCCGAAAAAAATGAAAAGATATTTGGTGTTACGCCTGCAATGCCTTCGGGATCGTCGCTGAGATTTATGATGGAGAAAATGCCGGATCGCGCATTTGATGTAGGTATTGCTGAACAACATGCAGTAACACTTAGTGCAGGTATGGCTACCCAGGGCATGAAAGTGTTCTGCAATATTTATTCTACATTCATGCAAAGAGCATATGACCAGGTGATACATGATGTCGCGATTCAGAATTTGCCGGTGATATTTTGCCTGGACCGGGCAGGATTGGTTGGTGAAGATGGATCTACTCATCACGGAGCTTACGATATTGCTTACATGCGTTGCGTTCCGAATTTAATAGTGAGTGCGCCCATGAATGAAAGCGAGTTGCGCAACCTGATGTATACCGCACAACTTGATTCTACAAAAAATCCTTTTGTCATTCGTTATCCGCGTGGTGAAGGTGTGATGCCTGAATGGAAAACCGAAATGAAAAAAATTGAAATTGGCAAAGGAAGAAGATTGAGAGAGGGACAGGATATCGCTATTCTTTCATTAGGACATCCCGGAAATTTTACTGCCTCGGCAATTCGTGATCTGAAAAATGAAGGATTGATGATCGCGCATTACGATATGCGTTTTGCAAAACCACTTGATGAACCATTATTGCATGAGGCATTAAATAAATATGCAAAGATCATAACTGTGGAAGATGGAACTATAGTAGGAGGCTTTGGAAGTGCTGTGCTTGAATTTGCCAATGAACATGGTTATAAAAATGAAGTAAAGATCCTTGGTATACCTGACCAAATAGTAGAACACGGATCGCTCAAAGAATTGCATCATGAATGTGGTTACGATGCGGATGCTATCAAAAAAGCGGTGCTTGAGATGATGAAGGACAAGATAAATATTACCCTGCACGGTTAATGTTGATTAACATTCTCAATCTGGCTGGCCGGCCACAAAAAAATCTAAACCATTTTTGGTGTAAGATATTTTCCAATAAAAGGCAAACGCTGAAATTCCTTTCTCTCCACTTTTGTAATAAACAAAGTAAACAATCCCAATAAAATCGTAGCTGTACCAATATTGAACAACCAGTTGTGTGAGATCATTAGTAAACCTCGGTGTAATAAATAAATAAGCGTTGCCATACTGAGATAGACGATTAATTTCTTTTTAGCATATGGAACGGGATAATATTTCTGACCGAGCACATAACTGGTGATCATCATAAACAAATAACAGCAGAAAGTAGCCAGTGAAGCACCGAGATAGTGAAGTTTGGGAATCAAAAGAATATTCAACAACACGGTAATGACAGCACCGAGAATAGTAATAGTGGCGCCGTATATATTTTTATTAGTGAGTTTGTACCAAATGCTGAGATTATAGTAAATACCAAGAAAAATATTTCCCATGGCAAGAATGGGCACAATATACATTCCTTCTCCCCATTCTTTTGATTTGCGTGTAATGACCCATTGCAATTCGTCCCGGTATAAGCCAATAAATAAAAACATAAAGCAGCAAGCGATCACAAAAAACTTCATCACTCTTGCATAAACCTTTTGTGGGTTTTCTCCTTTAGAACTGTTAAAGAAAAAAGGTTCTGCGGCCATGCGAAAGGCTTGTATCATCACTGTTACCATTACAGCAATTCGATAAAGATTACCAAAAATTCCCAGTTCCTTGTCTGCTTCTGCTCTTGGTACATCCACAACATGTCTGTATACCAGGCGGCTCAACATATCATTAATCATTCCCCCCAGGCCTACAATGATCAATGGATAACTGTAATGCATTACTTTTTTCCAAAGACGGCTGTCGAATTCAAATCGCAGGTCTTTAAATTCTTTCCATAGTAATAAAAAAGTAAAAATGCTGCCACAAACATTTGCTAAAAGGTAATAACTGATCGGATCATTATTATCATAAATGGTTTTAATAAAACTATCGGGATGTGATTTAATATAAGCAGGTATTATACCAAGAAAGAGTATGATAATAAGAATATTTAAAGCAATACCCGCCACACTAACAAAAGCATATTTCCGTGGTCTTCCCTCCTGCCTTAATCTCGCAAAAGGAAGCGTGGAAAGTGTATCAAAAAAAATAATCCAGCATACCCAGGCTATATATTCCGTATGTTTTCTGTCAAGACCAGCAACATTAGCAATATCTGTACGGAAATACCATAGACATAATGAAAGGAGTATAGTAGTTATAAAAATTGAGATGGAAAGTGTACTGTATAAATGTTTGCGATCCTCTTCTGTTTGTGAAAAGCGAAAATAAGCCGTCTCCATACCATAGGTAAAAAGAACATTCAAAAAAGGAACTATCGCATAGACCTGGGTCAGGTCAGCGGTTGTGCCTGCATGAGAGAAAATAAACGGCAGAGATAAATTTACCAGGTAACCTAAAAATCGCTTGGCAATGGTAGGTACACCATACCAAAGGGTTTGCCCGGCCAGTTTTTTTACACTCAAGGATGAAAATTTCGAAACAAAAATAACTTTTGAAATCGGATTTACTAAGGCAAACCGGCTTTTAACAATATTGCAAGCATGGAACCTTAGCCTATCTTTATAAAAATTTCTGTTATGAGACGTCTGATTATAACCATCATTTTTATTTTCTTTCTTTTTTATACGGGTAAAGCCCAGTCGTATGAAGGAACAGTGGATTACCAAAAGAAAGGGGAAAAAGCCATCATCATTGAATTTCCTTATCCTGCATCCGTGGTTGAAGATGCGATCGTTGACAAATTCGAAAAGCTTGGCTTCAAGAAAAAAGAATCAAAAGGATTTTTAGTTTATAAAAACATTATTCTTCCTGACATCAGTTCGGAGCCGGCGGACTATATGATCAGGGTGGATAAAAAAAGCCGTAAGGAAAAAGATGAATCGATCGTTTATTTAATGGTAAGCCGTAATGATCAAAACGTCATTTCCGCCAACGATGAAATAAACACCAGCGCCAAAACCTTTTTAAATAATTTATTGCCGGATGTGGAAGCTCATAACCTCGATGTGCAGATCAAAGACCAGGATGCGATTGTAACAAAAGCTCAGAAAAAGCTGAAAGATCTGCGGGACGATAAAGACAATATGGAAAGGAAAATTAAAAAATTACAGGACGACCTGGAAAAAAACGAAAAAGACCAGGACAACCAACAAAACGAAATTGATAAACAGAAACAGATCCTGGAAACATTGAAAGCAAAAAGAAAAGTCAATGGCTAAAAGAATCTGATCAGAAGTCACCAGGTCTGAATTTTTTTCTTCCTGATTTGATCTCTGCATTTTTTTTCTTCCATTCCAGTCTTTTTTCTTTGGATTGTTTACCCGGTTTAGTTGCAATCCTGGCTTTTTTCTTTTTCAAAGCATCATGAATAAGCTGATTTAGCTTTTCAACAACTTCTTCTTTGTTTGCTAATTGGGTGCGATGTACCTGCGACTTTACCTGCAACAAACCTTCTGCGTTGATCCGGTTGGAAAGCTTTTGCTGAAGAATTTGCTTTTGTTCTTCGTTGAACAATAAAGAGGATTGAATATGAAAAGCGCCGATAACAGCAGTTTCGACTTTATTTACATTTTGTCCCCCCTTGCCGCCACTGCGTCTAGTTTGAAATTTTATTTCATTGCTTACATCGATCATGTTGCCGGTTACTGGTTATCCTTTACAAAATTATATCTTCACGTTGAAACAGGTAACCAGCAACCGGAAACAGGAAACCTGTAACCAGTATGCGTGCAGTCATTCAAAGAGTAACAGAAGCTAAAGTAACGATTGAAGGCAGGATCAATGGCCAAATTGGTCCTGGTCTTCTTGTATTGATTGGCATTGAAGATGCTGATTCGGATGAAGACATTCAATGGCTTAGTGGTAAAATTGTCAACCTGCGTATTTTTAATGATGAAAATGGAGTCATGAATATTTCGCTGAAAGATGTGGGAGGCGATATTCTTTTGATCAGCCAGTTTACTTTGCATGCATCTACCAAAAAAGGAAATCGTCCTTCTTATATTAAGGCCAGTAAACCGGATGTCGCTATTCCGCTCTATGAAAAAATGACCAGGCAATTGTCAATTGATCTTGGTAAAGAAATCCAAACCGGGATTTTTGGAGCCGATATGAAGGTCGAATTGCTGAATGATGGACCTGTAACCATCGTGATTGATACTAAGGACAAAGAATAAAATTACAGATAACTGGAAGATGATAATCAATCTTGCTTGCGACTCGCTACCAATCACGCCTTATTGTGCCCCAATCTTTTCAGTATAGTACTTACCATTTTTTAATTGAATCATTACAAAGAGAAACTTTTCAGTATTGGGAATCGTAAAGCTATATGAAGGAGAATCAAAACTGGTTTGCTCCACTACGCGGTGACCTGTTGTCGTCCATGCCATAATACGGTTGATATCCTGGTTGCTTTGAATAGTGATGCGGCGGCCACTGGTTAATACTTTAAAAGGTTTGCTTTCCGATTTTGTTTGTGGCGATTTAGCTTTTACTCCCGGATCTTGTGCCATGGAGGAACCTACAATACATAAAAAAAATGCAGTGATGGTCATTTTACGGATGAATGGATACATCATAGAATACAAAAAATTCAAGGTTAGTAAAGATTAATTGGAGTTTTCACGAAGTGCGGGACGTCTCAAACGTCAATAATCATGCTATATTGCATGTAACAGGTAAAAAAATTTGTTATGACTTTACAGGAAGCCCAGCAGGATGTTGATCAATGGATCAGGACAACCGGTGTTCGCTATTTCAGCGAGCTTACAAATATGGCGATACTTACAGAAGAAGTAGGTGAGGTAGCCAGATTGATGAGCCGGATTTATGGAGATCAATCTTTCAAAGAAACGGATAAAGAAAAAAAACTTTCCGATGAATTAGCAGACGTTTTGTGGGTTCTCATTTGCATAGCCAATCAAACAGGAATCGATCTCACAGAAGCCCTGCAAAAAAATTTTGAAAAGAAAAAGACCAGGGATGCTGAAAGACATCAGCGGAATGAAAAATTGAAATAACTAAAATGTTTGATTTTTTAAAAATATTAATTCAATTCTTTGAACAAAACAATATCCCGTACATGCTCTCGGGCAGTGTAGCCATGAGCATTTATACCTTACCACGATTTACAAGAGATTTTGATTTTATAGTTCATCTTGAACTAAAAGATATCCCTGTTTTAATGACAGAATTTAAAACAGGTTACTATTGTGATGAGAATGCTGTACGGGACGCCATAACTAACAAAAGCATGTTCAATATAATTGAGCACAAAAGCAGTTACAAAGCTGATTTTGTCATATTAAAGAAGGAACCTTACAGGCAAAATGAATTTGAAAGGCGAAGACAAATCGATTTTGAAAACATGAAGATATTTGTTGTATCACCGGAAGATCTCTTATTATCCAAAATGATATGGATCCAGGAATTGCAAAGCAATATACAAATAGAAGATATTAAAGTTTTGCTGGAGCTAAATGCGCTCGACCGGAACTATATTCATTATTGGATAAAAACTTTAAATTTAAATACCTTTGGCTTGCTCAATAAATGACTGACACCCCTCAACATATTCATGAATTACAATTAAAACTCTGGCTCTCAAAACCACCTGGGGAAAGACTTTCCCAGTTTCTTAAGGACAATGATGACATGCTAAAAGCCCTTATTGAAACAAAAAAGAAGTTAAATATTCCCATAGAATTCCTGCCTCCGGAAAAATTTTCCTTCAAAAATTCACCGGATGGCTAACAGGATGTACAACTGTGTAACACAAAAGAAGCTTAGTAAATCTATCAGGTTAATAGTAAAAAATCAGAACCAACATTCCTTTTGGCACTATGTATGATTAATTATTTGCATGATCGTATTTCCGTTTATGGCACCAAAAAAAACATGGAAAGTTATTAAATGCTCATTTGCTGATTTTTTCAGTAACAATGTTTTAAAACTAAGTGCAGCGCTGGCATTCTCAACTATTTTTTCTTTGCCCGGTTTGCTTATTATTATGATTTGGTTTAGTAATCTTTTTTACCGCCGCGAAGTAGTAGAAGGTTCGTTGTATGGGCAAATGGCAAAATTTATTGGTAAGGATGCCGCAGCAAGCATTCAGAATACTATGCAGAATTCTTTATTTTCGGGTAACAGTCATTTTGCTACAATTATTGGATTGGTTTCTCTTATTATTGGCGCTACAAGCGTGTTTGGCGAGATACAGGATTCCATTAACCTGCTCTGGAAATTAAAAGCCAAGCCAAGAAAAGGAAGGGGTTGGATCAGGCTGATTATTAATCGGCTCCTGTCTTTTTCAATGATCATAAGTCTTGGGTTTATCCTTCTTGTTTCACTTGTCGTTAATGGAGCGATGGATATTTTGGTAAATCATCTTCTCAAAAATTTTCCGAGTGTTACGGTTATCGTAGCATATGTTATTAATATTATTCTCACCTTTCTGATCACTGCCTTTGTATTCGGTCTCATTTTTAAAGTGCTGCCGGATGCACGGATCCAGTGGAAGCATGTAAGAGTAGGAGCATTTACAACTGCCTTTTTCTTTATGGGCGGAAAATTCCTGATCAGTTACTATCTTGGTCATAGCACTATGTCAACCACCTATGGTGCAGCCGGCTCGGTCATTATTATCCTGCTATGGGTCTATTATTCTTCAGCTATTCTTTATTTCGGTGCTTCGTTTACCAGGGAATACGCTATCGAGATGGGCTCACAGATATATCCAAACAATTATGCGGTTTGGGTCGAGCAGGTCGAAGTAACATCCAAAAAATCTCTTGCTGAGAATACATGATATTTTGAAGTCATTTTCAGAGAAACGTGAGAAGTGAAACGTCAGTCGCGAGTTTTTTATCTCATGATTCACTTCTCACATTTGATGACTATCTTTCTCACGATTCACGTCTCACGTTTGACGACTATCTTTGCCGCCTATGGCAACAGACAGTAAAAGATTCCAGGCAATTATATCTCATTGTAAAGAGTATGGATTTATTTTTCCCAGCAGCGAAATCTATGATGGCTTGCAGGCTGTGTATGATTATGGCCAGTGGGGAAGCGAATTGAAAAAAAATATTAAAGACTATTGGTGGAAGAATATGACTCAATTGCATGAAAACATTGTGGGCATTGATGCCGCTATTTTTATGCATCCAACAACCTGGAAAGCCAGTGGGCATGTTGATAATTTTAATGACCCGATGATCGATAATAAGGACAGTAAAAAAAGATATCGTGTTGATCATTTGATTGAAGCAAAAGCGGAAGAAATGCGGAACGAGGGGAGAAATGACGAAGCAGATAGTTTAATTGACCAAATGGATAAATTGTTGGCAAAAGATGATTTTGATGGGTTAAGGCAACTCATCATCAACCAGGGAATAAAATGTGCCATCAGTAAAACAGCTAACTGGACAGAGGTTCGTCAATTCAATTTAATGTTCAGTACGCAAATAGGAAGCATAAGTGATGAAACGAATGAAATTTATTTACGTCCTGAAACTGCACAGGGAATCTTTGTAAACTTTTTAAATGTTCAAAAAACAGCTCGTTTAAAAATTCCGTTTGGTATTGCACAAATTGGCAAAGCATTCAGAAATGAAATTGTAGCCCGTCAATTCATCTTCCGTATGAGAGAATTTGAGCAAATGGAAATGCAATACTTTATTCGCCCCGGCTCACAAAAAGAATGGTATGAGTTCTGGAAGGAAGAAAGAATGAAGTGGCATTTGAGCCTTGGAATACCAAAAGAGAAATATCGTTTTCACGATCATGTAAAGCTGGCACATTATGCAGATGCAGCCTGTGATATTGAGTATGATTTCCCGATCGGATTTAAAGAAGTAGAAGGCATTCATTCAAGAACAGATTTTGATCTGAAGAATCACCAGGAGTATAGTAAAAAGAAAATGCAGTATTTCGATTCTGAGATCAATCAGAACTATATCCCTTACGTGATTGAAACTTCCATTGGATTGGACAGAACTATTTTAATGATGTTAAGCGAAGCTTTTGCAGAAGAAGATCTGAGCACTACAGATAAACAGGATAGCCGTGTAGTATTAAGATTTCCGGCAAAAATTGCTCCTATGAAATTGGCTGTTCTGCCACTGGTGAAAAAAGACGGATTAACTGAAATTGCAAGAACGATCATGGATGATTGCAAATCTCATTTCCGTTGTTTTTATGAAGAGAAAGATACAATCGGCAAGCGATACAGAAGAATGGATGCGATCGGTACTCCATTTTGTGTGACCGTTGATCAGCAAACAAAACAGGATAATACAGTTACTATCCGACATCGTGATACTATGCAACAGGAAAGAATTCCGGCAGATAAGGTGAAAGATATTGTTTTGAAAGAAATACAATTATAAACGATAGGTCACGGGTGCCTCGAAATTTTCGGATGCATCCGCTGTATAATATTTTTGAACCACCTCAGGCACACTAGAACACAATAGCGATCCACATAGTTCTCTTATGTGAAACCTTATGCTCGCTATGTGGCTAATGAGGTTCAAATAATTGCGAAAATTTGGGATGCGCCCTTAAGCTCACTGTTTCAGAAGTATAATCAAAAATGTTGAGTAGAATTGTTGCAGTATAAGTCCAAAGGACTCCTTCGGAGTGTGCGATCCTTCTTCAGGCTCAGGATAAACTCCAGACTGTTGCATCGAGGCTATGCAGTTTGGAATATAGTCATTAAACTCTCCTCAGGCAATGTTTCTTTTTAAATCGGGATCGATCAATTTCTTTTCAAGCACACTGGCTAATTCAACAACCGCACGGTTGTCTTTTTTCATAGCGTCCCGGGTGCGCGAAGGAAAAATCGAAATTCCGGTGTAAATGCTGTAATGCAAAGTGAGGCCGTGACCGTGGAAACTAAATTCCCAGTCTATCGAATCAAAATCATCTTCTTTACTCGTGAATTTGATACGGAGATCGCCACTCAGAATATCAGCTACGTGGTAAAAACATTTCAATCCACCATCATCATCTATGACGGCTTCAGTACAACCTAAAGTAGTTCGTAGGGTGAGGCTCATAGTAAACGGTTTAAGATTTATTAATAGGACTTGGATATACGATAAAAAGCTGCATCAATGATTTATTAACCTCTGAATTTTGCTTTTCTTGCTTTTTTCATTTCTTTTTTGCTCATGTCGCCCGATAGTAGTTTTTCGGCACCAACATTTCTTCCATCACTTGGGCAACCATACTTTGGCGGAAATACCTTGTTCCATAAACTGCACGAGGATAAAATAAGAGTCACAGTGGCTAACATCAGTATGGCACGGAGTTTTTTCATGGCAACTACATCGAAATATTAACGAAACTACTCATAATAAATTGCGTCCGGTATAGGAAAACTACGAGTTCAGTTATGAGTTAAGAGTCGGGAGTTCAGAGTCAATAGTTAATTATCGTTCTTATACAATTTGGCTCCTGATTCTTAACTCTGAACTCCAGACTTCCCTCTAAACCAATCCGCATAACGAACATAGTTGTTTGCAATACGGTCAATTTCTCCATGGATGAGTTCCTGGGAAATGTCTTTAACTTTTTTTGCCGGAACGCCTGCATAAATGCTTCCAGCCTCACAAACCGTGCCTTCCAATACCACTGCACCCGCTGCAATGATGGTATTGCTATTGACCACCGCTTCATCCATTACAATCGCTCCCATTCCGATCAATACATTATCGTTCAACATGCAGCCATGCACGATCGCATTATGGCCTATTGAAACATTATTACCAATTATCGTATTCGTTTTTTTAAATGTACAATGAATACAGGCACCGTCCTGGATATTTACTTTATTACCTATGCGAATAAAATTTACATCGCCACGTACCACAGCATTGAACCAAATACTGCAATCATCACCCATGATCACATCACCAACAACGGTTGCATTAGGAGCAAGGAAACAATTTTTTCCAAACTGCGGATGTTTGTCTTCAACAGGAAGTATAACTGGCATGAATAATTAAAAATTAATAATGAATAGTTAAGAATTTTATTTGTTACCGGCTTGAGTAATTCTTCAGAATCTGCTCAGCAAATATCGAATTTCTTTGTGCTTTACGATGTCTTTGTTCTACCGCCAGGGCGGAACAAGTTTGCGTATAAAAACGATATTTGGAGAATGAACCAACGGGAAATTTTTTTGAGACATGTTGCACAAACTTCCTCATCACCATTAGCTCTCGAAATTGTAAGAGCTGAAGGCGCCTTACTATTTGATGCAAACGGAAAAGAATATATTGATCTTATCGGTGGAGTTAGTGTGGCTAATGTGGGACACCGGCATCCAAAAGTTCTTGAAGCAATAAAAGATCAGCTGGATGCTTACCTCCATGTCATGGTCTATGGAGAATTCATCGAAACACCACAGGTGCAGTATGCGAAACTACTGACTGAAAATTTACCTTCTTCTCTCAATTCTGTTTATTTCACTAACTCAGGTGCTGAAGCTACTGAAGGCGCCATGAAACTCGCCAAGCGATTTACAAACAGAACAAAAATTATCGCATTTAATAATTCTTATCACGGTTCTACGCAGGGCGCCCTGAGTATTATTGGCAGTGAGTATTGGAGAAATGCATTTCGCCCGCTTTTACCAGGCATTCTTCATTTTGATTATAATTCTTTTGATACAGTAAATGCAATTACGGAAGAAACAGCTTGTGTCATTGTTGAAACGGTACAAGGTGAGGCAGGAGTTATTATTCCTTCAAAAGATTGGATTCAATCGCTAAGAAAAAAATGTACTGAAACAGGAACGCTTCTGATTCTTGATGAAATACAAACCGGTTTTGGAAGAACCGGGAAACTCTGGGGCTTTGAGCATTTTGAAATAGTACCGGATATTTTATTATTGGGAAAAGCGTTAGGTGGGGGAATGCCGTTAGGAGCGTTTATTGCTGATCAAAAATTAATGACGGCATTCACTGATAATCCTGTGCTGGGGCATATTACAACGTTTGGAGGTCACCCGGTTTGTTGTGCAGCAGGTATGGCAGCAATGAAAGCCTTGCTTGATGAAGGAATGATGAAAGAAATAAAAAATAAAGAAGATTTGTTCAAATCGTTGCTTAGTCATCCGAAAATAAAATCCATTCGTTCATTTGGTTTATGGCTGGCAGTAGAGTTTGATTCTTTTGAAATAAATAAAAAGATAATTGATCATTGTATTGCAAACGGAGTTTTGACAGACTGGTTTTTGTTTGCTTCGAATTGTCTTCGCATTTCTCCCCCATTGATCATTTCAGAGGAACAAATTAAAAGCGCTTGTGAAGTTGTGATGAAAAGTATTGGATCAGGTTAATACATTCATTCGCGCCTTGTAAAGCGACCAACCGGCAATGACAAGACTTACAAATACGGGTGTGTAATACAGGTACAAATAAGTTACATCCAAAAAATTGTAAAAGAAAGTAATACTTAATTGAAAGCCGGCTAATAATATGTTGGGTTGAGTTAAGGTTTTTTTTCTTACAAAAAACAAAAAGGCAAGTGGAAATAAAAACGTTCCTCCTTCCAAAATAAAATGAAACAATTGAACATGAGACGGTCCAAAAAATTTCGCCATCCCAAGGTCTTCATAATAAAATTCGGGGTTATCACGCCATACCCTTACTGCATGTGAAATATATTCGTTGTGAAGATGCAGGTGATCCAATAGTGGACTTATTCCAAAAGGCAAAACCAGGATGATAAGCGTAACAATCAGACCTGCTGCTATTGTTTTCAATAAAAAAATATATTCTTTCCGGATCAATAAAATCAAAACTGCAAAAGGGATCCAGCCAATAAATGAATACCGGCTCAGGAAACATAGTGCAATGGAGATCCCCAACAACCATGGATTGCGTATGATAATTGCTGTTGTTAAAAGAGCATAATAAAAAAAAACAACTCCTTCTTCTGTCAGTTCTATCACACTGTTATCGTCGTCCGTATGTAGCCACGCCAACAAAGTAAGAATAGCAGCGATCAGCAGAAACGCCTGCCAGCCTTTTTTCCAGGCAGGCAATACACAAAGTATAATACTCAGCCAAATGCCACACACGGTTATCCAGCGAATATCAAAATGAAAAACGATAGAAAAACTAAACGGCAACCAAATGGCGGGTAAATAAATCGGTTTTATTCCATTCCATATTTCAGGAATGGGTTGATAGACCTGTTTCCATTGGCTATTCCAAAATCTTTGACCCATTATTTTCATGATCGGCAACATATCAGCGTCCTGGTATCGCAATGGCGTATTATCCATAATTTGACGTGCAAGCTGGTAGCTGATGGGTAATAGCAGAGCAATAACTAAAAGTTTAAAAAGCAATTGCCTGCTTATTATATTTTTTATTTGAACCTGTACAGGTGAAATTTTAAGAAGATAGAAGCTGATACCAAGGCCCGTAAACAGAAAAATAAAACTATCGATCGCATAAAAGTTTAGAATATCTAAAAGATAAGTAGCAGAGAGAACCTGCAAGACTGCAAGAAGTACAATTATAGTAGTTGGATCTTTAAGACGAAACATTCTCTTACACAATTATAATAAAGTGAAAACCCAGGCGGCTAAAAGTCCACCGATCACCGGACCAACTATGGGAATCCATGAATAACTCCAGTCACTTTTTCGCTTGCCTGGTATTGGCAACAAAAAATGTGCAATGCGCGGAGCCATGTCTCTTGCCGGATTGATCGCATAACCTGTAGGTCCACCCAGGGACAAGCCAATCGCAAGAACTAATAAACCAACCGGCAATGCTTCCAACGTTCCCATTTTTATTTCAGGCTTTGACATAAGTGAAGCGCCCATCACTAAAATAAATGTCCCGATAATTTCAGTAATCAAATTATAGCCGGCATTACGAATCGCAGGTCCGGTACAAAATACAGCAAGCTTGGCATCAGCATCTGCGGTTTCATCAAAATGTTTTTTATAGGCCAGCCATACAATGACAGCACCCGTAAATGCACCGGCAAATTGTGCGGCGATATACGGAAGTACATTGTTCCGGTCAAAATCAGCAAACCATGCAACAGCCAATGTTACAGCGGGATTTAAATGGCCACTTCCACCAAGATGTGTAGAAGCAAAAACCCCAACAAACACAGCCATGGCCCAACCGAATGTAATAACGATCCAGCCGCCGTTATTTCCTTTGGTTTTGCTTAGCACAACATTAGCAACTACACCGTCGCCGAGAATAATGAGTAATGCAGTTCCGACAAATTCACCGAGAAATGGAGACATAAGCAGTAGAATTAAAAATTCAATAGTAAAAATTAAGGATTATTAATTAATCAGGTAAATAGTTTTTTGCAATTGAGTTAAAAGAGGTGATTTGTTCTTGTACCCACAAGATATCCTTTTGCATTTCTTTTGCCATGATCTCTGCAACGAATGTTGCACATTCAATTGCTGCTTTTGCATCTAACAATAAAGCTCTTGTTCTTCTTGCCAGGAAGTCTTCCACCCGCATGCACATTTCATTTCTAACTGCCCAAATAATTTCTGCTTTTATAAATGGCAGCGAGGGATGAATTTGACCTTCAAGAGTTTTATCATTTTGTATGATCGACCGAATTTCTTTTTCATCTGAACCATAATAATAAAGCGATGCGTTAAAATCTGTTTCCTTTTTATAACCATGAACAGGTAAATCTTTTGTTTTGCATTCGGCCTCTATTAAACCTGCCTTTGGAATCGCAATCTCCAAAACATCTTCAGCCATCTTACGGTAGGTTGTCCACTTTCCGCCGGTAATAGTTATTAATTCAGAATCGGAAACAGCAATATGATGATCTCTTGATAAAGCGGCCGTCGTTTTTGAATGCGCTTTTACCAATGGCCTCAAACCAGCAAATACACTTCGGATATCCGAACGATTTGGATCCTTCGTCAAATATTTTTGGATATGATGAAGAACAAACCTGATCTCTTCTTCCATAGCAATGGGTTCTTGTAGAGACGCAAAATTTTGTGGAGACGCAAAATTCTGTGGAGACGCAACATATTGCGTCTCTACCACAGGTGTGTCTGTTGTTCCAACAATTATTTTATTATGCCAGGGTACTGCAAACAAAACCCGCTTATCATCTGTTCTTGGGATCATGATCGCAGTCTCGGAAGGAAGAAATTCCCTGTCCAACACAATATGAATTCCCTGGCTCATGGTAATTAAGCTTTCAGCTTTTGCATCATCCATTTTTAAAATGAAATCAGTAAAAACTCCTGTGGCATTGATCACTGCCTTTGCTCTTATTTCGTACGATGCTGACCTTGGCGAAGCATCGCATAGCATATCTTTCACCATTACACCACAAACTTTATTATTTGTTTTAAGCAACCCCTCTACACTCATGTAGTTGATGATCGTCGCACCGTGATCGGCTGCTGTCATAGCAAGATGAATAGCCAGTCTTGCGTCATCAAATTGTCCATCGTGATAAAGAACTCCCCCACGCAAACCTTCTGCATCTAAGGTTGGTGCAAGCGTTAATGTTTCTTCTTTTGACAAAAATTGTGAAGGACCAAAACCGAGACTGCCCGCCATCCAATCATACACTTTCAAACCAATTCCATAATAAGGACCCTCCCACCATTTATAATTTGGAACAATGAAGGCCTGGTTTTTTACAAGATGCGGCGCATTTTTTATAAGTGTTCCTCTTTCTTTCAATGCTTCCATTACCAGTTTGATATTGCCCTGCTGCAAATAACGGACACCGCCATGAACCAATTTAGTACTGCGTGATGAAGTTCCTTTTGCAAAATCAAATTTTTCCAGTAATAAAGTTTTGAATCCTCTTGAAGCAGAGTCTACAGCAATGCCGAGACCCGTTGCTCCGCCACCAATGATACAGATATCCCATTCTGGAGTGGTTTGCAATTGCTGTATCATTTCGGCTCGTTTCAAAAGCATTGATATTTGAAGGAATATAAAGCAATATCAGGAATTTATTTTTTAATTTTCTGGCAATTTGAATGAAATTTTATGGATGAGTCTTTCAAAAAAAAACTTGGTATTTCAGTCATTATCATTTGCTGCTCAGTTATTTTTTCTTGTCAATCGGATACAAAGCAGGTAAAAAATTGCTTTAATGAATATAAAGAAGCTATAATTAATCATGATGGCAATGAGGCAATTAACTATATTGATACGAACTCAAAAAATTATTATTCAAATATCTTAGAGAAAGTAAAAGATTTAGATAGTTTTCAGTTAGAACAAGAGCCTGTCTTACAGAAATTAACTATACTTAGAATTCGATATAGATTTCCTAAAGAAGAAATACTTAAGATGAATGGACAAACTCTTTTAATAAGCTTAATAAACAAGGGCATGACTAACAACGGAAATATAGCTAACAGTACTCTTGGAAAAATCACGATAAATAACAATTTGGCCAAAGCTGAAAAAATTGTGAAGAATAAAAAAACCCCCATAGTATTTTTATTTCATAAGGAAAATGACTCATGGAAAATTGGTATGAACCTATCGAGTGTATTTGATATAGTCTTAAAACAGATGCTCCTTGATAGCGGTATGCCAGAGAATGATTTTCTCTTTAAACTTTTGGATAGCATATCTAGTATCAAGCCTTTCAGGAAATTTGGAAGCCTTTAAATTAAATTCTTTGTTGAATAGAGAACGGAACGCACAAGTGAGTGCATAAACCTCACCCTCATTCCCTCTCCGAAGGAGAGGGAGGCCAACCTGCAAATCTTTAATCAACTTTCGCACTAACAAATCAGCAGCCAATCTATGCTCAGCAATATTCAGCAGTTGATTTGGAAGAACAGAAAGTTTGGCTTTGCATTGTAGTACCGTTCCTTCTCCTTCGGAGAAGGAATAAGAAGGATGAGGTCAGCCGAATAGCGATAAGAATGTTGAAGTGTGCGATCCTTCGGCAAGCTCAGGATAAACTCCACGGAAGCTAAATAGAATTACAAAAGCTGGTTACATAAAAATAATTGTTATCAATCAGATTGCTTCTCCCGCCTACGGCGGGATCGCAATGACGAAGACTCCACGGCTTTGTAATGACGTGATCACAAATCGGCCCAGGCAATGGAAGCTTTGACTGCACGCTGCCATCCGTTAAGTAATTCATTAGCTTTGGTGGCTTTCATTTGCGGAGAAAAAGTTTTATCAACCTGCCATTGCTTTTGTATCTCGTCAATATTTTTCCAGTAACCCACAGCAAGACCGGCGAGATAAGCAGCACCCAGTGCCGTTGTTTCCGTAATAGTAGGCCGCACTACTTTGCAGTTGAGAATATCAGATTGAAATTGCATGAGGGCATTGTTCACCGTGGCGCCACCATCCACACGCAGTTCCGCGATGCTGATACCGGCATCGGCTTCCATGGCTTTGAGCACATCGAAAGTTTGATAAGCAATGCTGTCGAGAGCTGCCCTCGCAATATGTGCATTGCTGCTGCCACGTGTAAGGCCAAACATAGTTCCCCTTGCATGCTGATTCCAATGCGGCGCACCCAAACCCGCAAATGCAGGCACGAGATACACACCGCCAGCATCGGGCACACCCGCCGACAACTCTTCTACTTCTTTTGATGTGCGGATAATTTTCAACTCGTCGCGAAGCCACTGCACCACGGCGCCCGCAATGAACACGGATCCTTCCAATGCATATTCCATTTCATTTTCAATTTTCCACGCAATGGTAGTAAGCAAATTATTTTTTGAAACAATGGCTTTTGTTCCTGTGTTCATCAACATAAAGCAACCGGTACCGTAAGTATTTTTTACCATCCCGGGTTGCGTGCACATTTGTCCGAAAAGCGCCGCCTGCTGATCACCTGCAATGCCCGCAATCGGTAAATGTGAATCCGGAATGATATTGCCGGTAACTCCGTAGATTTGGCTGGAGGGTTTTACTTCCGGAAGCATTGAACGGGGAACAGAAAAAATTTTCAGCAACTCATCATCCCATTCAGCGGTATGGATATTCAGCAACATAGTACGTGAAGCATTGGATACATCCGTAACATGCACTTTTCCATTAGTTAATTTCCATATCAACCATGAATCAACAGTGCCAAATGCCAGTTCACCATTCTCTGCTTTTTTTCTTGCGCCGGAAATATTGTCGAGGATCCATTTCAATTTGCTGGCGGAGAAATAGGCATCGATCACCAATCCTGTTTTTTCTTTGATGAAATCCTGCATGGACATATTTTGCTGTAGAGACGCAACATTTTGCGTCTCTACATGCATTTTTTTCAATTCATCACAAAATGCCGCGGTTCTCCGGTCCTGCCACACAATGGCATTGCAAATAGGTTTGCCAGTGCTTCGTTCCCACACTACCGTTGTCTCACGCTGATTGGTGATGCCAATGCCCGCAATTTGCTTCATCGTAATATTTGCTTTTGCAACCGCTTCGGCTAACGTACCAATTTGTGAACTCCATATTTCTTCAGCATCATGTTCTACCCAACCGGGCTGCGGAAAAATTTGTTTAAATTCTTTTTGTGTAACACCAATAACATTTCCCTGTTTGTCGAATACCATGCTGCGGCTGCTTGTAGTACCCTGGTCGAGCGCAAGAATGTAGTGAGAAGGCATGCAATGAAAGTTTAAATAGTTTAACGTTCAAGGTTGAATGTTGAAGGAAGGTAAATAAAATATAGAAATAAAGCCTCACCGGTATCATCCTCTCTCCTTGAGAGGCACTAACTACTAAATGGGAGATGGAAAAAGAGATGAGGCAAAAACAATACCTTCATTCGATGGATCGCTGCATCATTTACATCATGGGAGTTTCCGGATCAGGAAAAACAACCATTGGAAAAAAATTAGCAGCAGAAATCAAATTCCCCTTTTTTGATGGCGATGATTTTCACACGGAAGCAAAAAAAGTAAAAATGAAAGCGGGTCATCCGTTAACAGATGATGACAGGGCAGGATGGTTGAAGAGCATCAATGAGCTTGCAAAAGATCAAATGCAAAAAAATGGCGCTATCATTGCCTGCTCGGCATTGAAAGAAAAATACAGGACCATTTTATCAACCGGAATTACGTCTCCCTTATTTTGGATATTTCTGCAGGGAAGTTTTGATCAAATAAAAAAAAGAATGGAGGAAAGAAAGGGGCATTTCATGCAACCACAAATGTTGTTATCACAATTCAATACTTTAGAAATTCCAGAAAATGCCATTACAA
>Ga0207159_1110_pt1 | contig 20088 bp, 19 predicted proteins | sample Alteio_BWMinHeat_23_FD_153511 | JGI IMG/M metagenome (GOLD analysis project Ga0207159, IMG submission 153511) | Enriched cells from forest soil in Barre Woods Harvard Forest LTER site, Petersham, Massachusetts, United States -... | ecosystem: Environmental > Terrestrial > Soil > Temperate forest >... | reverse complement strand
AAAAGAACAGTGCCCTAAAACAAAAACCCTGTCGAAAGACAGGGTCCTAAATGGGTGCCACTTAATTAATCCAGCAGGAATTCTCTTACGGTATCCTCATCAATACCCACGAACTGGCAAAATTCACTAACAGTAACGAACTGGTACTTTTCTTTGCCCAAAGCTTTCCGGATAGTTTGAATGAGATACTGAGCAGTACGTTGCTTACGACCGGTAATGTTCTCTACATCCCTGGGATGAATAACGGCTCTTTGCGGTATGGTCTTTTTCAAAAACATGATGCTCTGTATGAGTCTTAGTCATTTACTAAAGTTAGCATACTTAATGGCTGAAAAAGCAATCGTGGCAAGATTTCGAAGTTGTCAAAAACGGAGTCGACTGTCGTTAAAAAATATTCAACAGTTGTCGTACCTGGTTTTGACAAACTGCCGTCGACACCGACTACTTAACAACAGATGACACAGATTTTCGCAGAAAACATTCCCAATAATTGGGAAATCTGTGTTCATCCGGCGCACCCGAAATCATGAAATATTTGCGTTCATCCGTGCAATCCATGATAAAAATTTGTGCAACTGATTAGTTGCACATATATTTGCAACCAAACGGTTGCTAAAAACCGTTTCAAAAATGAGACGAGACGTATTCCAGGCTATCGCCGATCCAACACGCAGGTCAATCCAGAATATGCTTGCCCGTAAGGCAATGACACTTAATACACTTGCTGAAAATTTTGACAGAATGCCAATTGATAAAACAGGAACAATCCGGCCGGGAGATCTATTATTACTTTAATTCAAAAAAACTGAAAGAAGTGGATAATGGCTTCAACCCTTCCGCACAACCTGGGAAGTCCGGTTCGACCAACTGGATATTGTATTAAAAAACTTAAAAACCAAAAGATCATGATCATTAACAAAGAAACAATCTTCACGAAAGATTTAGCCAACAGGAAACTCAAAGTAGTTAGAGAATTTGATGCTCCATTGGAACAGGTCTGGAAAGCCTGGACGGAAAGTGAATTACTGGATCAGTGGTGGGCTCCAAAACCATGGAAGGCAAATACCAAATCAATGGACTTCCGGGAAGGTGGCAGTTGGCTCTATTACATGCAAGGTCCTGATGGCTCCCGTCACTATTGCAGGGCAGATTATAAATCCGTTGTACCCAATAAACTCTTCGTTGGCGACGATGCTTTTTGTGATGAAAACGGCAATCCCACGAAAGAGCTCCCCAGTATGCATTGGGAGGTTTCATTTAACAGATCCGGCAATGCGACCAAAGTTGAAGTAGAAATTACTTTTGCAACAGAGGAGGATTTGAATAAGATCATTGAAATGGGCTTCAAAGAAGGTTTTGCTGCCGCTCACAATAATCTTGATGAATTGCTTGCGAAGTAATTGAATAATCCTCGGAGAAAAGTTGAGCCACAGATGACACAGATTTTCACAGAAAGCACTCGAATAATTGGGAAATCTGTGTACATCCGTGCAATCTGTGGCAAAAATAAAATATCATTCACACAGCGGGATAAAGATCTGCTCACTGTCATATTAAATTCGAAAAAGGAGTATTCCTTTTTTAATGATTAAACCCTATTTTCGCCGGTAGATATTTCTCATCAGGGTATTTTCATTCGAAATTTTTTTTATAGTAAATCATCCCCGTTATTCAAATTAATCACAAATAAAATTTTTATGTACCAATGCATTAAAAAGACAGTTATATGCTCGGTGCTTAGTATGGTGATATTGATATGCTCTTATGAGGTTTCGGCGCAATCGACTACTCAAAATAATGATAAAACAGCTGCTCTTTTCCAGGCGATCAGATCAGGAAGTATAGATGAATTGCAAAAACAGCTTGCGAATGGCGCCAATGCCAATGATACCCTTAATAGTTATTCTGCACTAATGACCGCTGCATTAAATGGCTCAGTGGATCAATTGAAAATGCTGATTGACCATGGTGCCAATGTAAATTACCAGTCAAGTGACAGCATTAGCGCCTTATGGCTTGCAGTTCCCGACTGGGATAAGACGAAGCTGCTTCTTGATAGGGGTGCAAATGTGAATCATACTATAGAAGGTTATGGGATTTTGGTGAAGCTGGCCGCAATGCCCGGAACTATAAGGATATTTCATTTGCTGATTGACAAAGGTGCCGATCTGAAAAAAAGTGCTCCCGATAACTATCTTCTGTACAACGCAGCATCTTCGGGGGATACAGCCATACTAGGTTTTCTTTTGAGAAGCGGCTTCAATGTGAACGATTCAGTTGCATTTGGAGATTACCCAATTAATAATGCATTGAACTATCGAAGTTTTTCAACATTGAAAATGCTTATAGATAATGGTGCTAATGTAAACGTAAGGCAATGGATTCCTTTTGGATTGGATGCATTTAAAGGGTTTACCCCTTTGATGTTTGCGGCCGTGGCGAATGATAAACCTTCCATTCTTTACCTGCTGGAACATGGTGCCGATCCGAATGCCCGCAACAAACAGGGTTACACGCCATTGATGTTGTTCCAGCAATCTGACAGTGATGATCCTGAAATGACGCTTGCCTTTATTAAACATGGAGCGAACGTTTCGCTAGAAGCTCCCGACAGAACAGATGCATTATATTATGCGAAACAAAAAGGCAACACCGCAACGGTTGTACTGTTAGAAAAATATGCAAAAAATTGATCACGCTTCAATAATCATAAAATGAAAATCAAAATTATCTCTACCACATGCGTTCTTTCATCCGGTGTTTTTTTATTAAGCATGCTGGCAGGCTGGATGAATAAACCTGTATCAGTTGATACTAAAACAATCAGGCGGTCAGTAACTAAAAGCATGTTGCTTTTGCAAAAAAGCGCCTATGTATTTACAAATAACAATAAGCTCAAATGCGCTTCCTGCCACAATAATACATTGACTGCGATGGCTACTGAAATCGCCAGGCAAAAAGATATTCCTGTGGTAGATTCATTGAATGCCCGCAATATAGCAGCAATGAAATATACTTTAGCCCTGGCTTGTAATCCGAACAAGATAAACGAATTTCTCCCAGCCAACTTTGTAATTCCATATATCCTGGTTGGTTTGTCTGCAGAAAAATATCCCGCGGATTTATATACAGATATTGCAGTTGATTATATCATGAGCCAGGCAAAACCTGATGGATCATTCCTTGCCGAATCATTCAGAGTGCCCTTGGAGAACGGCGATATCCATTTGACCGCAATGGCTATACGTTCGATCCAGTTATATGCATCTGCTGCAAAAAAACAACGTGTAAATGAAGTGGTGACAAAAACAAGGCTATGGTTAGAACAAGCACAAACTGATCAGCAACAGGAGCTTACTTTTCAATTGTTGGGAATGCATTGGTGTGGTAGTAACAACAATCAAAAAAATAAGATCGCTGAAAAGCTCAGGTCTATGCAAAATGCAGATGGCGGCTGGTCACAATTAACTACATTGAAAAGTGATGCTTATGCCACAGGGCAAATCCTGTATGCTTTATACGTAAGCGGCATGATAAAGACAGACGATGCGGTATACCAGAAAGGACTGGATTATTTGCTCAAAACACAGAATGAGAACGGCGCATGGTTTGTAGCAACAAGGTCATTTCCAATACAGCCACCTATGACCAGCGGCTTCCCGCCTTACAATCATGACGAGTTTATTTCTGCCGCTGCCAGCAATTGGGCAGTGATGGCATTGATGAATGCCTTACCCGATAAAACCAAATGATTCTTTTATAAGCTGGCAGATATTTTTTCGCATAAAAATTTTCCGCAAGTGTGGCTAATGACAATATTAGTTCTAAGGAATCAATGACGCTGGTGACCCTCTGAATGTCGCATTTACCCCCGATTAAAATAAATTTCCGGAAGTAAGTTTGTTTTATTGAAGATGTAAGAAGGAATTTTTATAACAATAAAACAACTCTATATGCAAAAGATCACTCCATTCCTTTGGTTCGATAACCAGGCAGAAGAAGCGGTTAAGTTTTACACTTCTATTTTTAAAAACTCAAAGATCGGTAGCATGGCCCGTTATGATGAAGCGGCATCTGCAGCTGCAGGAAGACCGAAGGGCTCTGTGATGACCGCATCGTTTGTGCTGGAAGGACAGGAATTCATTGCTTTAAATGGCGGTCCTCTTTTTAAATTTTCGGAAGCCATTTCCTTTGTGGTGAATTGCGATACACAAAAAGAGATAGACTATTACTGGGATAAGCTTACCGATGGCGGAGAAGAAAGTCAATGTGGCTGGTTGAAAGATAAATTCGGTCTTTCATGGCAAATTGTTCCCTCTTCATTGAGTAAATTAATATCAGGGCCTGATACAGGAAAATCAAAAAGAGCGATGGCAGCATTAATGAAAATGAAAAAACTCATTATTGCTGATCTTGAAAATGCATAAAGTAATCGCTATGGTTCATTATACAGCCCACAAATTCTGGGCTGTATTCACCCGGCTTTTTTATTTGTTTGTCAGCAGATCACAAAAATAGAAACCATAATTCTCCTTCTTGCTATTAATAGTTACGGGTGCTTTATATTCTTTATATACAGTTTCGCCCTTTGTAAAATCGATAGGATAATTAAAAACAGGCCCGTCATATACAAATGTGTGAAACTCTCCGTTCTCACCACAAACATCCACATTTGCAGGCAGGTCTTTGCAGAAGGATTCATCGATCATTCTTCCGCAAAAACTTTTATCAAGAAATTTTTCATTCACACAAACTACTATTGCTTTAAAACCTTCATGAATAAATTCCTGCATTAAATCGTGAGTATCCTTTTTCCAGATGGGAAAAATACATTCAATGCCTGCAGCTGCCAGTTTTTCTTCACGATACTTTTTAAGGTCCTCCAAAAAAATATCGCCAAAAATACTTTTTGTAATTCCCTGTTCTTTTAACCAGTTCACTTTTTTCATCATCTCTTTTTCATATTCAGGCATTGTAGGCTCTTCTGGTAATTCAATGGTGGTTAACGGAATTCCAAGTGAGCCAGCCTGCACTTCGAGCAATTCTCGCCTTACTCCATGCATAGAAATGCGATCATGAAAACGATTGATGCTGGTGAGTAAATATTCAACTTTCAACTTTCCATCCCGTAAAGTTTTCAATAATGCCAGCGCAGAATCTTTGCCGCCACTCCAGTTAAAATAAGCCCTGGTCATTTCCAAAGATATTTTTCTTTAAAAACCAGGTAGCGATTCTTTAATTCAAGCAAACAATTTCTGCATAGACAATCATCGTAGCATTCTTCTATGAACATTCTTTCTTCATTACTCAATTGAATAACGTAACACTGGCATTCCGTTATAGAGCCTGCTTTGCATTCAAATACTGATGAACATCTCTGGCAAGTTTTTTCTTCATGCATGCACATGAGCAACCGTTTTATAAAATGAAAAAAATTTATTGCCAAGCCTCATTGGAACTTCAAACAATTGAGGATGAAACAGGGCGGCAAGCAATTCTATTCCATCCACCAGTGTGGAAGCGGACGGCTGGGTGAAGAGATCATAATCTGCCAGGTAAACCTGCTTTGTTTGCACCGCTTTTAATTGACTCCATCCCGGTTTTTGTGTAAGCAGGTGTACTTCCTGATTTGCTCTTTTTGTTTCAAAACCACAGGGAGCAATCACCATCACCTCGGGATTGTATTTAAGAATTTTTTCCCATGAAGTAACGATTGAATCACCGCTAGGATTGCTTAACATATCAATGCCTCCCGCCTGTGCAATTTGAAAAGGTATCCAGTGCCCGCAATTATAGATCGGTTCGATCCATTCAAGCAATGAAACTCTTTTCATCGGCATTTGTTGTTGTCGCAGCCTGTCTAATATGGCAGCAGTTTTTTTCTTAAGCCCGGTCAAATATTCATACGCTTTTTCTTCTTCACCTAATGTGGATGCAATAATAATGGCTGTATTGTAAACATCATCCAGGTTCTGTGGCGTAAGCGGAACCAGTAAAGGTTGTTTTTTCAATTTTGAAACCGCTGCTGCTGTACATTGGGTATCTATCTGGCAAACTTCAAAACATCCTGCGTGAAAATTATATCAGGTTCTATTTGCTGTAAAAGCTCTTCATCTATGTAATACAAACTTTTTCCCTGTGCCTTGCTTGCCGAAAAGATCTTATCAATTTCTGCACTTGAATACTGTTTGTCTTCGAGCACACACCGCACCAGTTTGGGTTTTTCTTTCAACGCTTCTGCGGGACACTCGAATGTAACGCCATACAGATAATGCTGCAAGCCCATGTCATAGATCATTTTGGTCGCTGCAGGTAAAAAGGAACAAGCTTTCATAACAAAGAATTTTTTTTAAGTCAAATTTTCGTCTCTAAAACCAAAAAAATTTGCAAGAACCAAATCACAAGTATCAAATAAATCTCAAAAGAAAAATTCAAATGATATTTTGCATTTTGACTTTTTAATTTATTTGTAATTTGTTTTTTGATATTTGATTTTTGAAAATGTCACTTACCGGCAATTTGCAGCGCAGCATACTTTCGTTTCATCCATTCAAATAAACCGAAAAGAATAATTCCATAGGCCAATGTACCCGCCATAAAACGCCACTCGTATGGAATAGCATTTTTCAGGCAGGCAATAAATCCATTAAAATCTTGTGCGTATGTTTTTGAGCCGATCCATATACCGAGGTCAGTTACGATCCAATGAATGAGAACACAGATTAAAACCGAAGCCAGGAAGCCGGTAACGGTAATTTTTTTTAAGAGCCATCTGCCAACAAGTACCATCAATGCAAAGGCGCTATACACCCAGTACCAGCCGTCGTATAAAAAGCCATTGCCAAATTTTTTAAAAACAGTCTGATGTAAAATGAGATCAGAAACAAGTAACATCAGCAAAGGAAAAGCGAAGGCCTTCCATCTCTTATTGAAATAAGCTCCTCCAAAAAGAGCCATTGCGCCGATCGGAGAAAAATTTGCTAAGGGTGAAATTTCATAATTGAAATTAAAGATCACTCTTACTGCTGCTGTAAGAAATATAAAAATGAATAATACGGTTGTTCGTGGATTGAAATTTTTGACTGACACAAAAAAAGTTTAATTATTATAGTTGAAATCGCACACCTCCTGTAATATTGATGCCCTGTACGCTGAAACCATAGACCTCGTAGTAATTTTTGTTGTTCGTAATATTTTTTGCATCAACAAAAATGTTCAGTTTGTTTTTGAAAAAGTCATAGGCCAGGTAGAGATCCAAAAGCACATAGGATTTTAAGTTTACCTGCGAGGGAGAAAAAGTTACAGGGTCATAATAGGTATCAATTCGCTTACCTGTAACCTGCAGTGAGCTGCTAATGAAAAAATCATTGAGCTTATAACTTATAAATACATGTATATTATTTTTCGGTCTGCGGATCAAATTATAGTAGCTCGTATCCTTCCCTGCAATTTTTTGAGTGATCTCTCCGTCCACATAATCATAAGTTAGTTTTAGATTGATATGTTGATTAAGAGAATAAGTCAATTCCACTTCCGCTCCATGATCATGTTGTTTGTCGCGATTTTCATATCCATTGTTTCCATAGATGATCACATTATTAATGACCCGGTTAAAACCTGTAACAATAAATTCAAGTTTATTTTCCAGCAACCATGATTCTAGCCCGGCTTCCTGTGTGGCTGATCTTTCAGGTTTCAGACCTGGATTTGAGCCAAAAGGTCCAAATAATTCTGTGACAGAAGGCGCTCTGAAGCCGCTTGTAATATTGACGAACAATTTCACATTGCGATGCACTAAATAAGAAGGATTGAAACTGTAAGTAAAATTATTTCCATACTGGTTATGATGATTAAATCGTCCTCCTAATTCTATATTCAATCCATCATTGCTTTTCAAAAACAAAGAAGCATAGGGACTAATGATCGTGTTAGTTGTGTCTGTTTCGGCAATACGATAGTTCTGGAAACTCAGGCCTGCTAATAGTTTTACATTTTTGTTGAAACTGGGATCTGTGTAAATATCTGCGCTATTAAATTTTCCTTTTGTAATGAAATCGCTGAATTGACTGGCATAGTCTCTTTTTGTAAGATCATAACCATAATTAAATTGAACCGTTCCTTTTTTATAATTATAATGACCGGTCAATCCTGTATTTAACAGTGAAGCTGAATAATGATTGGGTGCGTCAATAAACGCATCCGCATCATAGCCTCCTTTAAATTGAGTAAAACGATAATAAGGCGACAATTTGAATTTATCCGTTACATTGATACCAACAACAACCTGGATGGCATGTTGTGTAAATCCGTCCTTATCAAAACCCGCTTTGCCGGTTGTATCCTTTGCTTCTGAAATTCCATCGGTGCGGTTATAGACATAGTTCAGATCATAATCCAGCCATTTTGTTTTCTGGCTGATATTCGCATTCCCTTTAAAACTATTGAAACTTCCATAGGTCAATAATCCATTAAATGACGGTTTTGTATTCGTTGGTTTTTTTGAAATAATGTTTATCACGCCGGCTACGGCATTCGAACCGTATAATGTGCTCTGGCTTCCTTTTAAAATTTCGATTCGTTCGATATTATCTAAAGAAAGCAACCGAAGATCAAACGTTCCGCCTACGCCGGTTGGGTCATTCAGCGGCACTCCATCCAGCAATATCAATGTGTAAGCGCTGGTAGCACCCAGCATAAATATTGATTTGTCTTTTCCCGGGTTACTCGTCGCACCATTGATAATTATTCCTGTTTGTTCATTAAGCAACTGTGAAAGATCTTTTCCCCCGCTTTGCATGATCTGTTCCCTTGTTATAACTGTAATGACTTTTCCGGTGCTGCTTTCTTTTTGCGGAAACTTATTGGCGGTTACAACAACTCTGTCCAATATGCCGGTTTGGTAAGGAAACTCATCCATGTCAATGACGCTTGAATCCTTGTCTTTTTTTTGTGGAAAGATCTGTGAATGAATCTGGCTGCCGATCAAAACTGCAGCCACAATAAAAATTTTCTTTTTCATTTCTGAAAAATTTTTTTGTGACTGCTTCCGGAAAATGAAGATGAATATAAATGCCGCCCGGCGTTTACATTCCACGCTTTTCACCCGAAAGCAAAATTGAATGTTGTTTGACCTGGCAGGTCTTCTGGCTTGAGGTTTTGCTGAACACCTTCCCGCTGATGAACTAAAATTCATCTACAGTGGTATGAAGATTCAGCTTTGTGAGTGGTGAGTAGTGAATAGTGAGTAACTCACCACTGACTACTGACAACTCACTGCCTTTACAGCTACGGGGATAGCGCCGGAATTACACCGGACTTCCCTTTTAATGGCGCCTGGGCACCAACCAAATCAGGAGCAAATGTAATGGAGTAGAATAAAGAATTATTGATTATTTATTATTAATTGTTAACAGTTCGAACAATAATTTATAATTAGTAATTGATAAATAGCATAACATCGGTTACACATTTTAGTGTAGCATAACATAGGTAACACTTTTTAAAGTTCTTTGACATAAAAGGGTGATACTCATTCAAAAATTAAATGAAAGAGTATCAGCAAAGGCAAGAAGCAATCAATCGGTATTTGCAAGGCGAAAAAGTAACATCAATTGCCCATTCAATCGGCAAAAGCCGTAAATGGGTTCATCATTGGATAAAACGTTATAAAAGCAATCCTAACGCTGTAAACTGGTTTGAAGATGAAAGCAAAGCACCAAAGAAAGTAAATCGCACATTAGCTCCAGAAACAGAACGTCAAATTCTTCTTATCCGCAATGAACTGATGAAAGAAAAGATGGCTCAGATTGGAGCCATTTCTATTCAGTATGAATGTGAGCGGCGCGGCATTAAGCCATTACCTGCTGTTTGGACAATCAATCGCATTATTGCTAAATATGGATTAAACAAACAATCATCTCTTCATAAGAACCCAAAAGAATATCCTGATTTATTTTGGCATACACATCAAATGGATTTGGTTGGTCCCCGTTACATTAAAGGTGATGGCAAGTTTTACAGTATTAATTTAATTGATACTATCACACACACCTGTTTTGTAAAAGCAGTTCGCACAAAATCATCTGATGGTATTGTACAGTCTATTGCTTCGTTTTGGCAAACACATGGAATGCCTGATGCTTTGCAAATGGATAATGAATTAGCTTTTAGAGGCAGCAACCGCTATCCACGGAGCTTTGGCAGTGTTGTTCGCTTTGCACTTAGCCAGGAAGTAGCACCGGTTTTTATACCGGTAAAAGAACCTTGGCGTAATGGCATCATTGAAAAATTTAACCACACTTATCAAAAAAGATTTTTGCAGGCACATACCTTTAAGAGCTTAAATGACTTGTCCGAACTGGAACAGTCTTTCATAAATTTTCACAATAACAATCATCGCTATAGTTCGCAAGGACATAAAACACCCAATGAAATAAAGGCAATATTATTACCGCCGATTTATTACAAAGGAATTGAACATCTACCATCTCTTAAATCAGGACTGGAAATAAAAATATCCCTTCAAAAAGGTTGTGTTTATTATATCCGCTTTATACGAAGTGATTTAAAACTTTATCTGCCAAATGAGTCATTTACTTTAATGCCAGAGTTGAAATACAGCTATGTGGTGGCCGAAATAAATATTGATAATCATTCACTGATTATCCGGCAAAATGGCGAAATAAAACAGGTATTTGCCTACACCTTAAATGCGATTGATTGGTAATCTTCTTGCAATATGTCAGAGAGCTAAAAATAAAAAGTGTTACCTATGTTGTGCTACAGTTTGAGGCCTTAACCGCCCTTAAGGGCGACCCCAAATTATAGAGTTCTTAACGATACTGAAAAAGTGTTACCTATGTTGTGCTATACGACAAGTAATTAATAATTTAAGCTATAAAGCGGCTTTCTAATTAAAATGTATCGATGCACCTCCAAAGAAGCTCCTTCCCGGAGCTACATTATAATATCTTCCGCCGGCAGCATTGATATCGTTGCCTAAGCTATAAGTAACATTAAACAGATTCTCAGCACCTATAAAAAGATCAAGTTGTGTTTTTGAAGTCAACGATTTTTTCCATCCCAATCTTTCTCCCAATAAATTATAGGAAGAAGCAAAATCGGAATTGGCATCATTCAATGCAATGCGATCACTATAGAAATAAGTAAGATCAGAATAGACGTCTTGTTTTGTTATGATATCAAAACCGGCAGCAACAAAATGTGGTGCAACGCTCGGTAATTGGTTACCCGAAAAATCGGTTGTGGATTGTTTGAATTGATCGTAATTGAATTTATCCCAGGTATGACTTATCCAGATTCCTGCTGTTGTAATAAATGTATGCGGGTTTTCAAAAAATTTATAGCTGACCTGCGATTCAATACCCCGTTGTTTGGTAGAACCTGCATTTGTAAAATAATCTGCATTGCTAGAATCTTTCCTGGAAACAATAGCATTTTGCAAACGATAATAAAAAGCATTTATTTCAATATACAATTTCTGGTTCAGCCAGCTGCTTTTAAATCCTGCTTCATAATCTATTCCATGCTCAGCCTGCAGATCGGTGCTGATCACTGTGGTAGATGGCAATACTTCGGCGACCGATGGCGGAGAAAATCCTTTCGATACACTGGCATACAGCCATAGATTTGAAGTAATTTTTTTAGACAAGGCAATTCTTGGTGCTATTTCATTATTGAATGTTCTGTTTACGGGAATAAAGTTGGGAACTGAGATCCTTTTAATATTAATTGAGGTCAGGTTGGTACTTGCTCCCACTGTTACATCCCAATCTTTTGGTAATTGAAGATCAACTTGTGCGAAGCCTGAAAATATAGTTGGACGAACGTCATCATTGGTCATAATATTTCCAGCTTTACCATAATTATTTACATAATCTCTTGTATTAAAATAACCCTGCTGAAACTCACTTCCGAAAACTAATTGTAATAAAGACCGGCGTAATTGATGATTCCATTTAAAAATAGTTCTGGCTCCCCATTGAGGTTCCTTTCTTCTCTCATAATTGCGAAAGGTAGGGTTGGTCAGGTCTGTATAGTCTCCATAAACTGTGGTCTTATTTTCAAACTTGTCAGAAAACTTATAAAAATTTGTCACGCCTGCTAACACTGTTTTCTGAAAAATAGCTGCTTTAATACTGTCTGCACTTTGAAAAGCTCCGGCCTTGGGCCTTGCTGCACGGGGATTTGCAAGGAATTCGGCTTTTGTCAGTGCGCCCGGAGTTTGATAATAAAGATCGCCGTATAAAATGGAAAATTTTATTTCTTCTTTTTTACTTTTCACGATTTTCATTTGCCAGTTCGCTGCTTCCCGGTACATAGAGGTATGATGCCGATAACCATCACTGTTTTGATGTGAGTAGCTTAAAGTGTTTTGCAGATTTTCTTTTCCGACTCTCAATTGGAGATCGGTATTCAGCAAACCATAACTACCGCCTAAGGCAGTGGCATCAAACCCGTGTCGCCATATTGCAGGCTGGCTATGGATCAAAACTACCCCACCTGTGCCTGCTCCGTATAAACTTCCTCCGGGCCCCTTAATAATTTCAATAGAATTAAAATTGTAATAGCTCAATTGATTTAAATAGGTATTTCCACCTGCGTCAGTAAAAGGAATGTCATCCCAATAAATTTTTACATTACGAACACCAAAAGGAGATCGTAATGTACTTCCGCGGATATTCAAACGATAACTGGCGGGCGAGCGTTCTTCCATTCTTACTCCGGGTGTACTATTTAAGGCGGGCAAAATGTTAGTGTTATTGTATCGCTCAAGTTGAGATGGACTAATAAAATTAATGGCAGCAGAAGTTTGCTTCAGTTGTTTATTTTGTTCGAATGCTTTTACAATAACCTCGCTGAGATTTTTTGAAGTGTCGGAATTTCCCTGCTGTGAAAATCCATAAAAAGAAATAAAAAAACAAACTGTGCAGAGTAAAGTTTTGTTCATAGCATTGGTTTTGCGCGACTAAGTTAGAATGTTTTTTTCCTATCTTCAAACCATGAGTTCAAAGAACCGGCTTGGATTATTTTCTCTTACCATGATCGTTATAGGTCTTGTGATAGGAATGGGAATTTTCAGGACTTCGAAAGATGCGGCTGGAGCGGCTTTAACACCTTCTATTTTTTTTGCCGCATGGATTGTCGGGGGGCTGGTAGCTTTTTGCGGAGCATTGACATATGCTGAAATTGGCAGTCGTTATCCCGTTACGGGAGGTTATTATAAGATCTTTTCTTATGCTTACCATCCTTCTATTGCTTTTGCTATTAACTGCATTATTCTTATTTCCAATGCTGCTTCCCTATCGGGTGTTGCATTAATAGGAAGCGAATATATCGCACCACTGATTTTTAAATCTGAAACTACAAGTACAATCAAAGCGTTTATTGCTATGTCGGCTATCATTATATTTTATGGAGTGAACCTGATGGGCCTGCGTATGAGTTCACGCACACAAAATGTTTTGATGCTTATTAAAATCAGTATGGTCGTAATACTTATCGCTTCTTTATTTTTTCCGTCTCTTTATAATACAGCTCCATATGTTGTAATGGATCTGAAAACCCAAAACTTCGGTGCCATTTTATTATCATTTGGCGTAGCGTTAAAGGCTACTTCTTTTACATATGGAGGCTACCAGCAAACGATCAACTTTGGGGAGGAAATAGAAAACCCCAGGCAAAACATTCCAAAAGGTATTTTTATAGGGATACTTGTTATTGTAAGTCTTTATTTATTCGTCAGTTTTGCATATTTCAAAGTAATTGGCTTTAATGAATTAAAACATCCCGATCCAAATTCGCCCGGTATTGCAGCCATCATTGCTGAAAAAATGTTTGGTCCTGCCGGCAGGTATGCTTCTTCTATTTTGCTTTTTATTGCTGTTCTCGCTTATGTAAACGTTTTGTTACTCAGTAACCCAAGAGTTATGTATGCGATGAGTGAGGATGGAATTTTACCGCCATCGTTTAAAAAGAAAGAAGAAAAAAAAGATGTGCTTACGGTAAGTCTTACGGTCTTCGCAGCCATGTGTATCGTTGTACTATTCTTTGCCGATACATTTGATAAAATTTTGAGCTTTACTATTTTTCTTGATTCCATTGGCATGGCTACTTCTGCGGCAACGATCTTTGTATTGAGAAAAAGGACAAGGCACTTAGATGGCACAGGCATTTACTCTATGAAATTATATCCATTGATGCCAGTAATTTTTGTGTTGACTTATCTTTTTGTGGGAACTGTCATCGCCATAACTTTTCCAAAATATGCCATAATCGGCTTATCAGTTTTTGTCGCCTTTCTGATAATTTATTTTTTGGTTTACAAAAAGAAAAAACCAGTTCAAACTTAATACTATGTCCTTATCTCCCTTTAATCCTGAGAACCCAATAGATCATGGTTCATTGTCTTATATCATCAATGAACTGGGTGAAGAGAGAGAAAACTATTTCAATGCGATATCAGCACCCATCATTCAAACCAGCAATTTCGCTTTTAAGAAAGTTGATGATCTGAATAAAGCACTCGAAGATGAAATGAATGGCTATTTGTATAGTCGTGGCTTAAATCCTACAGTTGAAATCCTCCGCAAAAAACTGGCTGCCCTGGACGGAGCAGAAGACTGTTTGGTTTTTAACAGCGGAGCTTCCGCTATTTTCGCAAGCGTACTGGCTAATGTAAAATCAGGAGATCATATCGTTTCCGTGAGAGCGCCTTACACATGGGCACAACGAATGTTTGATATAATTCTTCCGAGATTCAATGTGAGCACTACATACATTGACGGAACAAAAATTGAAAATTGGGAAGAAGCCAGTCAGAAAAATACAACATTATATTATCTCGAATCACCGAATAGTTGGGATTTTGCTTTGCAGGATCTAAACGCAGTAGCCTCATTGGCAAGGTCAAAAAATATTATCACAATCATCGATAATAGTTACTGCACACCTTTATATCAAAAGCCAATTGAAATGGGTATTGACTTGTCTTTACAAACGGCCACAAAATATATTGGTGGTCATAGCGATACCCTGGGCGGAGTGTTGTGTGGATCACATAAGATGATAAAAAAAATATTTGATAGTGAATACCTGAACACCGGAAGCGGTATTCAACCTTTTAATGCCTGGCTGTTGATCCGCGGATTAAGGACATTACCTGCAAGGCTCGAACGGATCACAAAAACAACAAATGAAGTCCTGAAATTTTTAAAACAACATCCCCGCGTGGAGTGGGTCATTTTTCCTTTGGATGAATCTTTTCCTCAATATGAATTAGCAAAAAAACAAATGAACGGCGCCTGTGGTCTTCTGACAATTGTTTTGAAAGTAAAAACCAGGGCTGAAATTATAAAGTTCTGTGAATCGCTTCAACACATTATGATAGCCGTAAGCTGGGGTGGTCATGAAAGTCTTGTAATCCCAAAATGTACGGGGATCAGGAACGAGGATTTTGATCCGAACAATCCTGAACACCGTTATATAAGAATGTATGTTGGATTAGAAGAGGCTGATTATTTAAAAACTGATCTGTCCCGGGCACTTGATAAATAAATTAAAAAACACTCCCTTTTATACAATTGTCATTTTTTCGGCAGCCCATTTCATTTATTTTTGCCGGAATTATGAACCGACTAATTTTCTTTTTCATTTTTTCAGGCATAAGTTTTTTTTCTTTTGGACAAGAGAAGTGGGACTTGCGTAAATGTGTGGACTATGCGCTGAAAAATAATATTACTGTAAGGCAGGCTGATCTTCAGCAAAAATTTGCCGGCCTTGATTTGACACAGAGCAGATGGAATGAACTGCCATTTGCTAACTTCAGTGGCAATAGCGGTTATAGTGCAGGGCGCAATCAGGATCCAACTACTTTTAGTCTTATTACCACCGGTTATTTATTCAGCAGCTATTCCTTGCAGGCAAGTCTTGACTTATTCAACTGGTTTTCGAAGAAAAATAATATAGCAGTAAAGGATTTAAATTTGAAAGCTACCGGGGCTGGATTTGAAAAAGCCAGGAACGACGTGGCATTAAATGTGGCATTGGCCTATCTGCAAGTTTTGCTTACCAAGGAGCAGGTAAACCTGGCGCGAATACAACTTGCCCAGACATCATCACAATTAGAAAGTATAAGAAAACAAGTTCAGGCTGGAACTCTTCCTGAGTTAAACCAGGTTCAATTAGAATCACAGTTCGCTACTGATAGTTCAAATCTTGTTACAGCGCAGTCATCGGTTAACCAGTATTTGCTTCAGCTGGAGGTGCTGCTTAATCTTGATCCTGCAACTCCATTTGATATTGAATCACCAACAGTAGACATTATCCCTCTTGAAAATATTGCAGATCTTCAACCTGAGTATGTGTATGGTCTTGCAAAGGTGAATATGCCACAACAACAGGTTGATGTATTCAATGTACAGGCAGCACACATGTCGGTTAAAGTTGCAAGGGCCCAGATGTATCCTACTTTCTCTATGTTCGGAAGTTTGGGAAGTGCATTTAATAGCAAGGCGGAGCAAATAATATCCGTTACCCCAATTACTCCTGTTATTGGAAAAGTAACCGTAAATAGTATCGATTATAGTGTGTTCCCTGTGCAGCCAATACAAGCCCAAAACTTTGGTAAGGTCGCTTATTTTGAACAGCTGAATCAAAACTTCAGGCAGTCTGTTGGGCTTAGCCTAAGTGTTCCAATTTTGAACGGAGGAAGTTTGAGAGCCGGTTGGTTACGATCAAAACTTACTCTTGCGCAGGTTGAGTTAACCAAAGAACAAAACAGCCAAACTTTAAAGCAGGATATTTATAAGGCCTATAATGATGCGACCGCGGCACTGGAAAAATTCAGTGCCAATAAAAAAGCTGTGGCAGCATCCCAAAAAGCATATGATTTTGCCATAAAAAGATTTGACCTGGGATTATTATCAACATTCGAACTTCTGACTACGCAGACCACTTTGTTGCAGGCAAAAACAAATCTTTTATATGCTCAGTATGATTACGTGTTTAAGATAAAATTGCTTGAGTTTTATAAAGGCCAGGGATTAACATTATAGATGATAATTTTTCAGTTAAAAGATGATAATAATAAAAACTTTAACCAAACTTTCCTTTAGGGGATGGAAGCATTATGAATAAAACAGTTAAGTGGATTTTGATTGTACTTGGCATACTGATCGCCGTCCTGGTCGTAGGTAAACTGATCGCTGGTAGTGGTGACGAAGGTGTAAAGGTATCGACAGAAAAAGCTGCCAAACGCACAATCATCGAAACAGTAAATGCAAGCGGCAAGGTTTATCCGGAAGTTGAAGTAAAGATCAGCCCGGATATTTCCGGTGAAATCACTGAGCTTGATGTCCAGGAAGGCGATAGCGTAAAAAAAGGCCAGGTGCTTGCACGTATTTATGCAGATATCTATGCTACGCAACGTGACCAGGCGGCCGCCGCTGTTAATCAGCAACAGGCAATGACCGCAAACAGTCAATCGCAGTTAGATGCATTGAAAGCCTCCATGGACCAGACGCAGCGAACGTATGAAAGACAAAAACAATTGCTGCAGGATAAAGTAATTTCAAAAGCTGAATTTGAGCAGGCCGAAAGCGCCTATTTATCTGCAAAAGCAAATTATACGGCAGCTACGCAATCAATTAAGGGCAACCAGGCAAGTGTGGTAAGTGCACAGGCGAATTTGCAGAAAGCAAATAAGGATTTAAGCCGCGCAACCCTGATATCACCAATGAATGGAGTGATTTCTTCGCTAACTGTAAAAAAAGGGGAACGCGTTGCAGGTAACAGTTTTACGTTAGGAACGGAAATGATGAGAGTTGCTGATATGAATGTGATAGAAGTACGTGTAGATGTAGGTGAAAATGATATTGTGAAAGTAAATATAGGTGACAGCGCGGATGTAGAAGTGGATGCATATAATAACAGGAAGTTTAAAGGGATAGTGACGCAAATTGCTGCAAGCACCACCTCGTCTGCTACTGCCACAGGTTCTTCATCGAATGACGTTACAAATTATGAAGTTCGCATCAGGCTCGCTCCCAGTTCATACAGTGACCTGGTTGTGTCTAAAAACCCAAAGAAACTTGTATTTCGTCCGGGAATGAATGCAAGCGCTGATATAAAAACAAAAAAGCATGATGATGTATTGTCTGTGCCAATCAATGCCGTGTCAGCAAGAGTAAAAGGAAGTGATAAGAGTGTTGAGGATAAAAAGAAAGAGGATAAGAAAAATAAACCCAACCAGGATGACCAGGATAACTCAGATAATACCGCGGCAGTAAACAGTGATCAGTTAGAAGAAGTCGTTTTTGTGTTGCAGAAAGATGGCAAGGTAAAAAAGACAATCGTGAAAACAGGAATCCAGGACATTAATTACATTGAAATACTCAGTGGCTTAAATGCGGGTGATGAAGTAGTGACGGGTCCCTACAATGCGATCAGTAAAACATTGAAGGACGGGAATAAAGTAAAGGTGGTGCCAAAAGATAAATTGTTTGAGAAGTAGAACCGCTGATTAATCTGATTAAATGATTAGGGTGAGACCGGAAGTCAATTCCGGTTTTTCTTTTTATTAAAACAATAGTTCCTTTATTAACTTTATTAGAGGAATCATTTCATTCAAATTAATCAATGTAATCAGTGGAATAAAGTAAAGGTGGCGCCAAAAGATAAATTGTTTGAGAAGTAGAACCACTGATTAATCTGATTAAATGATTAGGGTGAGACCGGAAGTCAATTCCGGTTTTTCTTTTTATTAAAACAATAGTTCCTTTATTAACTTTATTAGAGGAATCATTTCATTCAAATTAATCAATGTAATCAGTGGAATAAAGTAAAGGTGGCGCCAAAAGATAAATTGTTTGAGAAGTAGAACCACTGATTAATCTGATTAAATGATTAGGGTGAGACCGGAAGTCAATTCCGGTTTTTCTTTTTATTAAAACAATAGTTCCTTTATTAACTTTATTAGAGGAATCATTTCATTCAAATTAATCAATGTAATCAGTGGTTAAGTTTGGCATTATCGGCAGTGGCAGTTGGGCGACCGCATTGGCAAAGATCCTGACGGATAACAATCATCATATAAACTGGTGGATAAGGAATGCTGATACGATAAGTCAAATTCAAAAAAGGAAACATAATCCACACTACCTGAGTTCTGCTTATTTTGATACTGGCTTGCTTTCCCTGGAAAATGATTTACAAAAAGTAATCTCCAATTCTGAGGTTATTATTATTGCAGTGCCTTCAGCATTTATTGAAGAAACGCTGATAAGCCAAAAGGCGGGAATTTTCGAAAATAAAAAAATCGTTTCTGCGATCAAAGGGATCCTGCCAGGGCAGAACATTTTACTGAATGCCTGGTTGCTTAAACAATTTGACGTTTTACTCGAAAATTATTTTGCCATTCTTGGTCCTTGCCATGCTGAAGAAGTTGCCGCAGAAAAACTTTCTTATCTCACTTTTTCCGGTATTGATGTAACCAAAGCAACAGAAATCGCATCTCATTTTAAGACGGACTATATAAACACAATTGTTAATTATGATATTTTAGGTGTTCAGTATGCGGCGGTGTTGAAAAATATTTATGCATTAGGCGCAGGGATCGCCCATGGTCTTGAATATGGAGATAATTTTTTGAGTGTTTATATTGCCAATAGCGCTGACGAGATGGCTGGGTTTCTTCTGAAAGCAGGTATTGAACATATTGTAGTAGGAGAACATGAAGAAGAGGATCCTGTTACGCATCGTAAAGCGCCGAACTATGCCGCTTCGGTGTACCTGGGAGATCTGCTGGTTACCTGTTATTCTTTATACAGCCGTAATCGCACGTTTGGAAATATGATCGGCAAAGGCTATTCAGTAAAAACAGCTCAATTGGAAATGAAGATGGTAGCCGAGGGTTATAATGCAGCAAAATGTATTTATGACATTAACAAAAATATCAAAGCGGATATGCCCATTGCCGAAACTATTTACAAAATTCTTTGGGAAAATGTTAAACCCCCGGAAGGCTTTAAACAAATCGAGGAAGTACTAATCTGATAATTAGAAACGATG